>Ga0265594_1000940_pt1 | contig 23438 bp, 20 predicted proteins | sample saktaG_11_FD_190147 | JGI IMG/M metagenome (GOLD analysis project Ga0265594, IMG submission 190147) | Saline water microbial communities from Sakinaw Lake, British Columbia, Canada - sak_2011_5_24_80m | ecosystem: Environmental > Aquatic > Non-marine Saline and Alkaline > Saline ... | reverse complement strand
TACATACCAGCGGACATGCCGAGATTGATACCTTGAAAAAAGTGGTAAAAAAATTAAAGCCGGGGAAAATAATCCCCATTCATACTTTTCATCCTGATAAATATAGTGGTTTGTTTAGCCGGAAAATCGTACAGCTTTCAGACGGAGAGGTTTTAAGATATTTTCTAAGGATCATAATAGGAGGAAATGATGACGATTTATTCTCATTCTCGCCTGGAGAGCTTTAAGAGCTGTCCTTTAAAATATAAGTTTAACTATATCGATAAGATTAAAAGAGAAGAAGAAGGCATCGAGGCTTTTTTAGGTTCTCGCTTTCATAAGGTGATGGAAAAAATTTATAAAGAACTCCGCTTTAGGAAATACAGTTTGGGTGAACTGCTGGATTTTTATGAGGATGATTGGAATAAGAAATATCACGATAAGATAGTTATTGCCGACAAGGAAAGAAAAGCCAAGGATTATAAGGAAATAGGGAAGAAATTTATAGAAGAATATTATAAGCGGTATGATCCTTTTAACCAGGGGAAAGTTTTAGGCATTGAACGTTGGGTAATTGTAAATTTAGATGATAAGGGAAAATATAAATTAAGGGGAATTATAGACCGCTTAGACCAGGTAAAAGACAGAACTTATGAAATACATGATTATAAGACCTCCAAATCTCTTCCGGAGCAGAGCGAAATGGATGAAGACCGACAGCTGGCTCTCTATCAGATAGGGATTCAAAATAGCTGGAACGGTGTTGATCAGGTAGAGCTGGTGTGGCATTATGTAGCCTTTGATAAAGAGATAAGGTCAAAAAGGACGGAAGAAGAATTAGATGAATTAAAAAAAGAGTCCATTGATTTGATCAAGAAGATTGAATCTACCCGGGAGTTTTTGCCCAATGAGAGCAGGTTATGCGGATGGTGTTATTATCAGGATATCTGTCCTTTGTATAAACATAAATATATGATTGGGAATCTGCCGGCCAATAAATATCTAAAAGATAGTGGCGTTAAATTGGTGAATAAATTTGCCAAATTGGATGATAAAAAGAAGGGCTATCAAACAAAGATTGAAGAGATCGATGAAGAACTGGAAGAGATAAAAGAAGCTGTTATAAAATATGCAGGAAATATAGGGGTAGAAGTGGTGATGGGGAGTGACCATCAGTTAAAGATTACCTCAAGTGAAAAAATCAATGTACCGGGCAAGGGGACCAAAGAGAGAGAATCTTTGGTAGAGTTGTTAGGCCAATTAAATAGATTGGAAGAAGTGTCAGGCTTGGATGCTGCTGAATTGAAAAAGGTCATTAAAGAGGAAAAATGGGATGCGATTATTTTAGAGGAGATAAAAAAGTTGGTAGAGATTGAAACAGTAAAATCAGTCCGCTTGTCAAAAAGTAAGAGAGAAGACTAAAGTGATAGGGATATTCCCATTTTCTTGAGAAAAAAATAGAGATAGAAGGAGGGAAAAATGTCTGGTAAAAACATTCTTGTCGAAAGAAAAAATAAAATAGGATTCATTGCTTTAAATCGACCAGAAAAGAGGAATACCTTTAATGTTCCATTTGCCAAAGAATTAAATGCTGCGCTTTGGGAGTTAGAGAGAGAGGATGATATTCGAGTCATTGTCATAAAAGCGGCTGGAAAACATTTTTCTACCGGCATTGCATTAGATGAGTTTAAAGATAAAAATGCTTCTGAGTATCGGGAATTTATTCATTTAATGGATGAGCATAACCACACCATAGCCAGTATGAAAAAAATAGTGATTACATCGGTAAAAGGTTATGCTATTGCTAATGGAGCGGGTTTGGTCTATGCCAGTGATTTTACCATTGCTGCCGAAGATGCCAAATTTGGTACAACGGCCATTAATCTTGGATTGATCTGTTTAGGACCTGCCGTTCCTTTGTCTCGATTGGTTGGAAGAAAAAAGATTTTGGAGTTGATTCTAACCGGAGATATTATTTCTGCAGAAGAAGCGCAAAAGTTAGGTTTAGTAAACCACGTAGTTCCCTCCGAAGAACTTGAAGAAAAGACGATGGAGTGGGCAGAAAAATTTGCCCAAAAAAGCCCCCTTGCTCTTCAAATAGGAAAAAGGGGTATTTATCAGATGCAGGATTTGCCTTATCATCAAGCGATAGATTATATGGGTGAGCTTTTTGTCTCCTTATGTTTGACTGAAGATGCTAAAGAGGGGGTGCAGGCTTTTCTTGAAAAGAGGAAGCCTTTATGGAAAAAACACTAAAGATTACTTTTTGAAAAAAAGAGAAGAGAAATAATAAAAAGGAAGGAGCCTGGATAAAAAAGTGAATTGTTCGGAGTGTAAGAGAAAAATAACAGATGATAATTATTTTATAGTTGATGACCTGCCGGTTTGCTATGAATGCCTTTATGGTCAAATCGAACCTCTTGCGATATATCCTATCGGGCAAGTCAGCCAAGTGAATCCTGATGGAATTTCCAGAATTGACCTTTTTCCATATCAGTGCAAGTTTATGTATAAATTGGAAGAAGAAGAATGGATAAGCATTATCTACTATTTACATCAAACTTATCACATCAGAACAATATTTAACAGAGGAAGGGGAGGAATCGGTAAAGAAGTGGGGGTATTTGCTTCCCGTACCCCTCATCGCACTTCAAGAATTGCAGTGAGTAATGTAGAATTGGTTAAAATAAGCGATACACATATTTACGTCAAAGGATTAGATGCTTTTGAAGGAAGCCCGGTTTTGGATATCAAGGCAGCAAAAAAGAAGGAAAAAGTATTTTAAGAAAAGAGGACGAATAATGAAGGGAAATCCAATAGGGTCAGGTCTTGAAATGACATATTTTTTAACAACAAGCAAGTATTAATGGAAAATGTGTCATTTCAAGACCTGACCCCACAATCCTGTTCATTGTTTATATCGGGCCAGCTTCCCGTTGAACCTGAGAGTGGAGATTTAGTAAAGGGAGACATACAAAAACAGACCAAGCAGATTTTAGAAAATCTAACCGTACTTTTAGATTTGTATTCCCTTACTCTAAAAAATGTTGTAAAAACTACCGTGTTTTTAAAAAACATGAATAATTTTTCAGAAGTTAATAAAGCTTATGCCCAATATTTTACTGAAGAATTTCCTGCAAGAAGCTGTGTAGAAGTAGCGCGTCTGCCAAAGGATGCAGAGATAGAGATAGAAGCAATAGCAATTTGCGATTAAGAAGAAATGGGTGGTAAACCAATAAATAGAATTGAATGGAGGAAATGGTATTGGATAAAAAGCAAAAAGAATTACTCGAACTGTTAAGAAGGGGAATTAAACCGGCTACAGGCTGTACGGAGCCCATTGCGGTGGCCTATGCAGTTGCTACTGCGAAAGAACAGGTTAACGGCGAATTAGAATCTTTAGAGATTCAAGTTGACCCGAATATATATAAAAATGGTTTAATGGTTACCATACCCGGCACCAAAGAAAAGGGATTGATGGCAGGAGGAGCTTTGGGATTCGTAGCAGGAGATCCTAAAAAAGAGCTAAGAGTAATAGACAATATAAAGGGAGAAGATTTAAAGAAGGCGAAACTGTTAATTGAGCAGAAAAAAGTGAATTTGAGTTTGAAAGAAGATTACCATGGATTATATATTGAAGTTATTCTAATTACCAATGAGTCAAAGGTAAGAGTTATAATTAAAGATAGCCATCTTAATATTGTAAGTATGGAAAAAATTAGAAAGGGTGAAAAATTTAAGCCGTTTTTAGCCGAGAATAAGAAAATAAATTTCTCTGAAAATATTATTCAGAAATATGAGCTTAAAGATTTTATAGAATTTTCCAACAAGATATCCGTTAATGAAATGGATTTTCTAAAAGAAGGAATAGAGATGAATTTAGCCATAGCCGAAGAAGGTCTTAAGATTGAAAATGGCGTAGGTGTTAAATTTAGGGAAATGGTGGAAGAGGGATTAATGGCTGATAATATAATAAACCGTGCCCAAATGCTTTGTGCGGCTGCTTCTGAGGCGCGGATGTCAGGCAGTAGATTGCCGGTAATGAGTACTGCGGGAAGCGGCAATCATGGAATTACTGCCTTTTTAACTACTTTTGCGGTTGCTGAAAAAAATAATATACCAGAGGAACAACTAATAAGAGCTCTTGCCCTAACCAACCTTATTACTATTTTTATAAAGTCATACACCGGAACTCTATCAGCAATGTGTGGCTGCGGGGTAGCCGCCGGAATAGGTGCAAGTGCCGGAGCAGTATATTTATTGGGTGGAAATAAAGAACAGATATTGGGAGCTATGTATAATATGGTTGGGTCGATTGCCGGGATAATTTGCGATGGAGCCAAGGAAGGGTGTGCTTTTAAATTAGCCCTTGCCTCAGGCTGGGCGGTTCAAGCGGCTATCCTTTCCATGAAGGGTGCAATAATTAATAAAAATGACGGGATATTGGCCGGTGATTTTAAAAAATTATTTAAAAATTTAGGTTATACCTGTAATCCCGGGATGGTTCCTACCGATGAAGCTATCCTGGAAGTAATGTTAGAGAAAGAAAAAGCATGATAGGTACAAATAAAAATGTTCAATGATGTATTACTCCTCTTGTCATAAATCAATTAATAAAACGGGGGACGGTTCTTTGTTTTACAACGCCTACTGGCAGTATAAACTATTGGAAAAAAGGGACCAGCCTCTGGAGACCCGACTCCTTTATTAGGGAGGATTTGATTATGAATAAAAATATTTTCTTGATTTTAGTCATTATTTTTATCGTTATAGTTGTGATGGCTACCGGTGCATATTCATGTGGTATTCAAGAAATAAGTGATGGAAATTACCAGGCAGAAGACAGAATTATTTTATTACCCGGCATTGCGGAAGATGAAGGCGAAAACGTCTCACAGTCTGAGGTTAAGATAATAATTGAAGAAATTGATAATGGGTCTGAAAAGCAGCTGCATTATGATATTCTGGTTGATTTCAAGACCTGACCCCACAATCCTGCATTAAACCATAAAAAAACATAAAAAAATTTCTAAAAAGAAGGATTTTTAAAACTTATGCAGTATATGTAATACAAGTAAAAGTACCGAAAAAATTATAAAAATTTAAAAAGGTTGAAAAAAGCAAACTACTCCAAAGGGTAGGGCGCAAAGTCATGGGTCTAAGGCATTTTAGCTTGCTTCTTTGTCTTTTTTATTGCTATGATTACCAAACTGCCAACTTCTAAGAAAGAGTTGGCAGTTTTTTATTTTATGATGAAGTCAGTTTTTAAGGAAGCTAAGAAAATCTCTGAGTTAAAATAAAATGTAAATCTAAATAACAGGATTAGTCGATAGTTAAAAAATGTATGATTTTAATATTTAAAAATATAGAAGGAGAATGAAAATGAAAAAATTAATGCCATTGTTATTTTTTATTATTCTTTTACTTTTAATTTGCAGTATCAATGTTATTGTTATGAGTGAAACGAGCTTTAACTTATATACATACAACTCTGCTGCCGGGCAACTACTGAAGATTGACCCTAAAACCGGTAAGGCAGTTATCATGCATAACCTAAGTCAAAAAAATTCTTTCGCTGATTTATCCAGTTTTTCTGAGTCCGGTTCTTTGATTACTATTGGTCATTTTGCACCTGACACTCAACTTTATCAAATTAATCTCTTAACCGGAGAGATTAATCTCATTGGTGATACCGGTTTGAATTTTGTAGAAGGTGTAGAATATATCCCTTCAACCGGACAATTATTTGCAGGTGGACGAAAACTCCCTCATCATACCAATGATTCGTATCTGTTTATCGAAATAAATCCATCCGATGGAAGTATCATCAGGCAGCAAAAAACCAACATTAGAGATATTGATAGTCTGGCATATAATCCGGTCAGTGGTGAACTCTGGGCTGTCGATACTCAACCTAATCGATATGCCCGTCTCTGGACAGTTGACCTGGAAACCGGACAGGGTACTTTGAGAAAAAATTTCACAAAAAAAGAACTGATGGGATATAGCGGACTTATCGGAATCAGTTTTAGCCCTGATGGTCAGGCTTACGGAATTTTATATAAAGGTACCAAGGCTCCTATAAAAGAGTATCGCTTAATCAAAATAGATATGAATGATTTTTCCTTTGAATTACTACCTGCTGAAAATTTAGGACAGCCAGAAACGCTGCTACTGACTAATATTACCAGTGATTATGCTGAGGGTTGGATTGTACAGGATCCTAAGATTGAATTGACTGTTACCAATAGTGGTAAGAGATTGGTCAGTAATTTACCCATCTTTGTTAACCAGGGAGAAGTAGGCGAAGAAATTGATTTAGATGGTGACGGGATTAATCAGGCATGGGAAGATATGGCCATGGAAAGGATTAATCCGTATATTGAATTAGATGAGGAAGAGCCCTGGTTAATAAATCAAAATTTCTGGTTAATGAATCAAAATATAATAAATAGTATACAATCGCAAACGGGTACAGAAATTAGTTCATTTGTAGGTAAAGTACCTCAACAAATAATAAATAGTTTAACAGACCATGTTGCCAATTTTGTTCGAATTCATCCTTATACTCCATTCTGTAATTATCAAGATTGCCATGCCAATCAATTACCGAAATACATCATTTTTCGTTATGTAGTAACCTGGAGTAAAGATTATGGTCGTTTTGGTTTTACTTCACACGAAGACGACCATGAACGTATTTATATGGCCTGGAGAGTCATCGATAATTATACACTGGATTTAGATTGGGTGTTTACTTCTGCTCACCGGGACCCTGATATACATCATAGTGTTTGGAGCCCTTATTACCGGATATGTAATAAAGTTGATGTTTCTACTATTCCGGAAGGCTATGATTTTAGTATGCTTATGTGTGGGGAATTGGATTTCGATAGTCAAGATGGCAGGTTAACATTTTGTGCGGCAGAAGGAAAACATGCGCTTTATCCTGCCTGTGATGTCTGTGAAGATGTATTATTAGTATCAACTACTGCTACAGGAGAAGATTGTTGCGGAGGGGGTCGGTATTTATTTGATTGCTATAATGTCGGTGAGCCGAATGAATGGCAATATCAGGATAAAGAAATTTATGACCTTACAGTTGATGAAGGTAAATTGGGTGGAGAACTTCCCCAAGAAGATACAGATATATTTTATAATATATTGACAAGTCGATATAGAATCACTATAAAAACAGGAAACAAGGATTATTCCGGGACTGATGCAAAAATTAATATAAAACTGCATGGACAAGAAGAAAAAAGTTCAAACTGGTTTACGATATATTCAATAGGATTACCCCCTCGTTCTGCTGAACACGTCGGTATATTCGAAAAAGGAGATTTAGATCATATTTTTGTTAGCTGTACGGATTTGGGATCTATTAACAAGATTCAGGTCAAACATGATAATGGTGGAGTTGCACCGGGATGGTATATTAGTGAAATTTGGGTAGAAGATTTAGATACCAAGACAATATGGCATTGCCAACCAAATACCTGGCTGGAAAAAGTTTTTTCACCTTCCTTGCATGGGCTATGGGATGATAAAACGAATAAAACTTTTGATTTAAAGTTATTACAATAAAAAAAGAGTTAGTTGGAGGGAAAAGGAAAGTAGAGTCAAGCCTCACACTATGATTAAAATAGGTGAAGAAATTTTCAAAAAAGCTTCTTCTCTCGGTTTAGTACAATAGTGGAGACCTGACTCCCTAGAATGCTTAAAAATAGGGGAGGTTTGAATATTATGAGGATAAATAAAAATATTTTAAAAGTGAAAGCAGTCGTGTTATTATCAATATTTGTAATCGGAATTATTTTTGCAAGTGGATGTGCCCAAAACAAAGAAGAAAAATCAACTACTGAAGCAACTACTACTACTACAAAAGTAAAGCTTACCGCAAGAGAAGCTTTAAGTATAGCTGAGATAGTGGTGAGAGACTGGGCACAAGATGCAGTCCTTGTTGACTTATCCAATTTTCGGGGGTCATCGGAACCGGACGGACGAGCAACCAGATGGACATTTGAATTTAATTCAGAAAGCATGAAAAAACAGTTGGAAGTCCATGTAAGCAGAGGAAAAATACTTCAAAAAATGGAAGGGAAATATAGGGAGCGGGATGTCATTGCCGGTGAATGGATTGATACTCCAAAGGCAATGAGTATTGCCCTTAAGTACTTTGATGAGAAGCCAATAAAAAACTATTGGCTTGGAATAGGTAATAATGAGGGGACTATAGTTTGGTATGTAAAATGTGACTACGATGAAGGTGTACCGACCTGGGTTGATATCAATGCATTGACAGGAGAGGTTATTAAAACCCGGGAGGGTTATTAAAATATTTTGCCAGGGTGATGGAATAAATAGGGGCAGACACTTATTTTCTTAAGATAAAAACAGACAAAAAGAGTATTTCTTTTAAAAAGGAAAAACGGGGGACGGTTCTTTGTTTTACAACACCTACTGGCAGTATAAACTATTGGAAAAAAGGGACCAGCCTGTGGAGACCCGACTCCTTTATTAGGGAGGATTTGATTATGAATAAAAAATATCTTCTGGTTTTAGCCATTATTTTTATCGTTATAGGGGTAATGGGTACCGGTGCATATTCATGTGGTATTCAAGAAATAAGTGATGGAAATTACCAGGCAGAAGACAGAATTATTTTATCAACCGGTATTGGGGAAGACGAAGGCGAAAACGTCTCACAGCCTGAGGTTAAGATAATAATTGAAGAAATTGATAATGGATCTGAAAAGCAGCTGCATTATGATATTCTGGTTGATTTGAATACCGAATATATTGGCAGTCAAGATTGGAAAGTGAAAATCGTTAATGAGGAAGAAAAATATCCTCCGAAATTTAAAATAACCGAAGGTCAAATAGATTGCAAGAAAACATCTTCAGAAAGTGGTTTACTATTCAGAACAGTAAAAAGAAAAATTGATGGACGAATCTATTGTATAGAATCGTTAAGTGAAGGAGCAGCGGGGACAATTTATACACAATATACTTATTCTACCATTAAAAGCGGTAGTCTTATTATGGTAAGTTGTGTTATTCGATATCCGCAGTGTATAAATTATAGCGAACCGTATAGAACTGAATGCGCGAACGAGCGCGAAAGGTTTGATTTAAACAAGATAATAGGCCGCATTGTTAAAAATCTGAGTATTAAAAAAGCTGAATAGAGATACTATAGCTATAAATGGCGGAAAACAAATAAAGTATAATAGGCAGACACTTATTTATCATCTTATAGAAAGATTTGAAGGGAAGCTTAAGAGGTTTTTTAAACTAAGGCCGAAAGGAAGGCCTAAGAAGAAATTTAATAAATAGGTGTCTGTCCCTATTATCCTATTATCTAACCAAAAATAGAGAAAGGAGATAAAAAATGAAATTTTTTTCTAGAAGCTTTTTTTTATTAGTATTATTCTCTGTACTACTTCTTTCCTGTTGTTTTTCTTCGATTACTGCCAATAGTACGGAAAAAGAAACGGGGGAGGAATCCTGCTTGGCGGATATTTCAATATATCCCGGTTCTACAGAGGAACCGCAGATGCGCACAGAATTGGAGGACCTGGTCCGTTCGATGGAAGCCATGTCCCGCACGAGCGGTGGAAAAGTAAACGTTTATGTCACTAACAGCAAACCCGGTGAGGTTGTTCAATTCTATCAGAATCATCCACTTCAGGGCGGATGGAAAATGACCTTGAATCTCACTTCACTCGAAAAAGGAGGGATTATTGTTTGGGAAAAGGGCGACTACAGTGCCCAGGTATTGATTGCCGTAAAAGAACGACAAACTGTGATATTATTGGGTTGCGCGCCTAAATTTGGTTCTCAGGCTACTCCCGCTGTTCCTTCCTTTACCAAGAATGATGGTCTGGCTAATAATAGCATCACTGGTATCGCGGTTACCGCTAACGGCATAGTCTGGTTAGGTACCAGGTCCGGGCTGTCTCGATTTGATGGGGCCCAATGGACAACCTATACAAAGGAGGACGGATTACCCGGTAATGGTCTTACTGCTGTAACCCTGGACAAGAATGACTTACCCTGGGTTGGTACGGATTTTTGGGGATGTAGCCATTTTGATGGTGATTCATGGACCGGTTATGACCAGGTGAAAAAAGTTTCTTCTATCGCCATAGCTTCTAATGGAGATATATGGATTGGCTCCTGTGATATGAAAAAAGGAGGTGTCTATCATTTTAATGGGCAGGAATGGACTTGGTATAGCAAGAAGAACGGTCTGGAAGATAATTGTATCAACGAGGTTGTTGTAGGTCCCGACGGCATCATCTGGGCAGCTACAAAAAAAGGCGTTGCTCGATTTGACGGGACTAACTGGATAAATTATACCGAAGAAGATGGTCTTGCCAACAATCGTGTTAATGATGTGGCGGTTGATCAAGATGGTAGGGCATGGATGGCTACAAATAACGGAGTGTCCTGTTTTGATGGTCAAAAATGGAAAACCTTTACCATTGATGATGGTCTGGTTGCTTTAAAAGTCCAGGTGGTTACTGTCGCTCCCGATGGTTCCCTTTGGTTCGGGACAACCGACGGTCTATCTCACCTGACCGGAGAGAATTGGCAAAATTATACGAAACAAGAAGGTCTACCCAGTAACAATATCACATCAATTTTTGCTGCTATGGATGGAAAGATCTGGATTGGAATAGCCTTTAAAGGTGTAGCAGTATTGAATCCATCCGAATAATTCCAAGACATGAATAAATTTATAGTAAAGTGTACTATTATAGGTACTATAAAACAGGGGACTAAAACAGGTGACGGTTCTTGACTAAAACAGGTGACGGTTCTTTGTTTTGACACAATTTGTTTTAAATCCCTTATTTTGATAAAATTGAAACATGAATAAAGAGATTAATGATTATATTAAAAAACAGAAATCACCACAAAAAGAAATTTGCCAGGAATTACGAAGATTTATTTTAGAAACACTACCTGGTGCAAAAGAAGAGATGAAATGGGGTGTTCCCGTATTCTATGAAGGCAAGTTTTACATTGGTGCATTTAAAAACTCCGTGAATCTTGGATTTTCTATTAACGGACTAACCGAAGAAGAAAAGAAGTTGTTTGAGGGTAGTGGTAAAACCATGAAACATATTAAGTTTCGTTCATTACAGGATATTGATAAAGAAAAGATGATGAAATTATTAAAATTGGTCGCGCGAAAATCAAGATGTGAAAAAAGATGCTAACCACTCCTCACTAATTAAAAATATCTTACAGCAATATAAAAAAGGGGTCAGGTCTTGTAATAAAACAAAAGAGATAGCAGAATATATTAGTATGCATATAATAGAGTGAGCAGAGCGATTAAAAAAATTGAAGCGGGAAGATGGAAAGTGATATTGCAAGACCCCTTAACCGTTAACTATATTATAGAAGGTGAAGTATGAATAAGACAATGAAAATAAGTGAAGTTTATCAGCCCAGAAGTTCACGGATAATTGACATTAATATGAAAGAGCCAAAAGTAAATGAGATTCTAATAAAGGTTAAGGCATGTGGAATATGTGGTTCTGAATATTTTAGTTGGAATAATGCAGATAACCCTCCGATTTATCTTGGACATGAAGCTTCAGGTGAAGTGATTTGTGTAGGGAAAGGAGTTTTAGGATTTAAACCAGGTGATAATGTTACAGGACTTTTTAGAGAAAGCTTCGCTGAATATTCAGTGATTGACTCAAGATGTGTCATGAAGTTTCCCAGGAATTTACGCTTCGACGAGGCAGCATTGGGAGAGCCAATATCTTGTGTTATAAGTGGAGCTTTAAGGACTGAGGTGGGGCTTGGAAAGACAATTGTTATTATTGGACTAGGCTTTATGGGTCTTATGGTTCTCCAGCTCATGAGACTTATGGGAGCATATAAGATCATTGCAATAGACACTAGAGAAGAGATGTCAGAACTTGCAAAACATTATGGTGCAGATGAGTTTTATACCCCAGAGAGTGTTCCTAATAAGTACGTACTTATGGATTATAAAGGGAAAAATGGCGTGGATATAGTGATTGAATGCACGGGAAAGGAAGAAGCCCTTGCACTTGCAATTAAATTGCTAAAATGTCACTCTATACTTTCAATAGTTGGATACCATCAGGGGGGATTAAGAAATGTAGATTTGCAAATGCTAAACCGGAAAGCCACAGATATTATCAATGCACATGAAAAAAGAATAGATTTTAAAATGAATTGTATGGATATCGGAATGAGACTTGTTGAAAAAGGACAGTTAAAGGTCAAAGATCTCATGACACATTATTACAATATTGATGATATAGATATGGCATTCAAGGATTTTGAAAAAAAATCAAAGGGATATATAAAAGGAGTATTAAGGTTATAAACTTTATTGCTTAAAGAGGGGTGATAAGAATGAAAAAAATAAATGCAGGCATAATAGGTATTGGCAATATAGGAGGGGCACATATTGAAGCTATCAAAAGGCTTGGATATTCAAATATAGCGGCAGTAGTTGTAAGGAATGAAGCGAAAGCAAAGGAAATCTGTGAAAATTTTGGGATACCTAAATACTTTACTAATTACCAGGGAATGTTAGCTGATTTAAGCATAGATGTTATACATAATTGTACCCCCAATAATATGCACTTTCAAATAAATAAGGAGGTCATATTATCAGGCAAACATATACTTTCAGAGAAGCCCCTCACTGTAAATTCTGGTGAATCACAGGAACTTGTTAAACTGACTCAAAAATATAATGTATTAAATGCAGTTAACTTTGTATATAGGCATTATGCAGTAGTTCAGCACATTAAGGGGATGATTGAAAAGGGAGAGCTAGGTGATATATATTCCATTCATGGGTCATATCTTCAAGACTGGTTGCTTTATGATACAGACTATAATTGGAGAATAGAAGCAAGTCTTGGAGGACCTTCTAGAGCAATTGCTGATATTGGATCTCATTGGTGTGACATTGCTCAATTTCTAGTAGGACAGGATATTGTGGAGGTGTTTGCAGATCTTGCTACATTCCTACCTGTAAGAAAAAAAATGGTCTCGGTTGATCCGCCAATTTACCAACCCATTAATGTTGACACAGAAGATTATGGTAGCGTGCTCCTAAAATTTAGAAATGGTGCCCGGGGAAGTTTCACTACATCTCAGGTAAGTGCTGGCAGAAAACTAGGGTTATCTTTTGAAATTGATGGTAGTAAGGCTTCAGTTTATTGGAACCAAGAGAGTGCATATACACTTTGGATTGGTCACCGGAATATGCCTAATGAAGTGATGATAGCCCACCCGGATCTTTTAAATGAGAATGGAAAGACTCATAGCTATTATCAAGGACTTAAGTGTGAACGATGGCCAGACGCTCAAAAGAATATGATAGATAGTTTCTACAGAACAATTTTATATAATGAAAAGCCTAAATACGCAAATTTTGAAGAAGCACATAAGATTATGAAGGTAATAGACTCAATTTTAAAGAGTAACAAAAGTGGCACATGGCAAAAAATATATGAATAATAAATAAAGGAAGGGTAAGGTGACTAATAGAAAAACTTTTCATTGAAATTCGAATACTTGACCTTATAAAGAGTATAAGCTAAAATAAAATCACTGGAATTAATCAGAGGTAGAAAGGAGGTGCAAAATAATTTGAATTCAGCCTACGATTCTGTGAGGATAGAGAAAATAAAAAAGAAGATTCTGGCATACTAATCTGTGACCACATCCGGAAGCCAGGATAATTCAGTGAAAAATCTGTGTAAATTTTTCATACCCAGATTTAGAGTAGAAGATTCAAATTTATTAGGAGGAATAAAGAAATGAAAAAGTTTTTAGTGTTTTTTCTTGTTTCTACCATGTTTGTTATCCTATCGGCTGCGGGATCTACGCAATCAAATCCGGTAACCATTACTCATTGGTATTGGTCAGATAACCCTAAATATTCTGCAGCAATGAAGGAAATGGTAGAAGATTTTAATGCTACAAACGGTAAAAATATCATGGTTACCGCTGAAGAATATCCGTGGGATGGCGGCGCATATAGTGAAACGCTGTTTAGAGTTGTAATGGGAGGGGGCGGACCCGATACATCTTCCGCGAAGCTTACTTCCACCCCACTATTCACAGCTAATGGGCTTCTTGCCAATCTTGATGAATACATAGCGGATTGGAAGGATAAGGATAAAATCGAAGACAGTCTTTATAACACAATGAAAGAAGCCAGCGGAACAGATAGCATTTATTTAATGCCTTGGTGTACACAGGTTCTCTATGTATACTACAGACCTTCAATGTTTAAAGAAGCCGGTGTTTTAGTTCCCAAGACATATAATGAGTTCCTTGAGGCATGTAAAAAACTTACCCGTGACACCAATGGCGATGGTGTCACTGATGTTTATGGCTTTGGTATGAGAGGCGCTAAAGGAGGGCATGAGCCCTGGGGAAGTTTTATCTGGGCACGTGGTGGTAACTTTAAAGATTTCATCAGCGCCGAAGCAGTTGCTGGTATGCAGGACTTTATTGACATTTTTAAAAATGGTTATGTGCCTCCAACAGCAACAATGGACGGATTTCAAGAAATTATTACCAACTTCAAGTCAGGCAAGACAGCTATGACAGTTCATCACATTGGATCCTCTCCCGGTATGATAGAGATTTTTGGTGATGATGTTGATGCCTTCCCCTTCCCCGGAGATGTTGGTCAGTGGACATCCATGGGTGACACTGAAAATGTTATGTTTGAGTCTTGCGAGAACAAAGAGGCAGCTTTTGAGTGGCTTTCATATCTTGCAACAGGTAAGGGACAAGAGACATGGTGTACAGTGACAGGAAACGTTCCAGTCAGCAAGACTGTTCAGCAGCTCCCGGTTTTTCAGAATAGCAAGTTCATGAAGGTTTCCATCGAGGGAGCTCCGGTTGCCGGTATCTATCCAATTCTTGATACAACAACGGAATGGATTAGCACAATATGGCCAAACACTATTGCGGCGGCGCTCCTGGGCCAAATCACAGCAGCTGATGCAATGAAGCAGTTACAGACAGGTCTTTATGGCAAATAACAAATAGCAAATATTCGTTGGTTATCCGGGCTGTAATTACATATTACAGTCCGGAATTGCTAAGAAAGGTGAAAATTTATGCAGCTGAAAAAAATAAATCTATGGCCCTATCTGCTAATCTTGCCTGCCTTAATCATTATTTTAACCGTTATTTTCATCCCGGCGGTTAATGCAATTTTAATGAGCTTTCAAAACTATGACCTCAGGAGACCAATGAATATAGGATTTGTTGGAATTGATACCTATATTGCTGTTTTTAAGGATCAGCTATTTTGGCAGTCTCTTTGGAAGACTGTTCAATGGGTAGTACTTGGGGTAGGCTTTCAGTTTATCTTTGGTTTTGGATTAGCGTTGCTCTTAAATAAGAAATTTGTCGGGCGCGGTATTGCTCGTTCCGTTAGCCTTATTCCATGGGTTACACCAGGTGTATTGATTGGCCTGATGTGGCGATGGATTTATGACGGGAACTATGGCGTTCTTAACGACATTCTTCTAAAAATTGGTATCATACACGAGAAAATACCGTTTTTGGCACAGCAGGCTACAGCCTTTCCGGCTGTTATAGTAACGATTATCTGGCAGGGTATTCCATTCTTTGCCCTTATGCTCCTGGCTGGCCTTCAGGGTATTCCCGGAGAATTATATGACGCGGCGAATGTTGACGGAGCAAACGGATTCCAAAAGCTCTTTAAAATTACAATTCCTTTGCTTAAAAACACAATATTTGTTACAACTCTGCTACGAATAATTTGGGTTGCAAACTCTGTTGACGTTATCTTTAATATGACGGGAGGTGGCCCGGCTTATTCAACCCAGACATTGAGCGTTTATGTCTTTAACAAGGGTAATTCCCTTAACCTTGGGTATGCTGCGACGATGTCAATCATGCTAACGTTTGTGCTGTTGTTGGTTGCTATTCTATATTTAAAGAATATATTTAAAAATCAGGAGGGGTAAGGGATGAAAAAAGATAAATTTGGATTATTCAGAGTCCTTGCCATTTATATACCGTTGGCGGTTTATCTCATCTTTTTGCTTTTCCCTTTTTATTGGACCTTTGTAACCTCCATCAAGCCAGAAAATGAGCTCTATAGTAGTATTGTTACCTATTGGCCGAATAGTACAACCTTTGCGTCCTATAAAGAGCTTTTTTTGAATTATAACTTCTTAAAGCCAATGTTCAATAGCTTTCTTGTTGCGTTTGTAACAACCATTGTTTCTTTAACTGTTTCACTGCTTGCAGCCTATGCCTTCTCACGTTACAGGTTTAAAGGAAGAAAACTCTTAATGACCATGTTTCTGACCAACAACATGTTCCCAACAGTTCTACTGCTAATTCCGCTCTATGCCATTATGCGGAATATAGGGATTCTCTATACGCCAATGGCACTGGTACTGTCCTATACAACTTTCACCATACCCTTTTCTATATGGTTGCTCAATGGTTATCTGAATGACCTGCCAATGTCGCTTGAAGAAGCGGCTATGATTGATGGTGCCAGCAGGACACAGGCTTTTTTAAAAATTACTTTCCCAATATTGTTACCTTGTCTTGTGGCAACAGGCGCTTATATTTTTATGACATCGTGGAATGAATTTATCTTTGCGGTTATGTTTACAAACGAAAGTAACCGTACAATACCAGTTACCCTTAATAATTTGATCGGTCAGTTGGGTGTTCAGTGGGGTATGCTGACCGCCGGTGGAATTATAACCATTATCCCGGTGTGTATCATGTTCTTCTTTGCACAAAAGCGGTTAACCGAAGGTCTTACCGCCGGTGCAGTCAAAGGATAATACAAAAGGAGTAGTCAAAGTGAATAACGAAATTCTAAATGAAAAGGCAAAGAAAATTAGAGTAGATATTATCAAGATGCTCTACCTTTGCCAATCAGGTCATCCAGGAAGCTCTCTTTCCTGTGTAGAAATTTTGATGTCTCTTTATTACAAGGTAGCAAAGGTTGATGCAACAAATCCGACTATGGAGAATCGTGACCGTATTGTTCTTAGCAAAGGACATGCCTGTCCGGCATTGTATGCTATTTTAGCTGATAAAGGGTATTTCCCGCGCGAAGATCTTTGGCGTCTGCGCCAAATTGACAGCCATCTTCAAGGTCATCCTGATATGATAAAGACTTCCGGTGTTGATGTTAATGCTGGCTCTCTCGGTCAAGGTGCATCTATTGCTGTTGGTTTGGCTCTTGCAGCAAAATATAAGAAAGCTGATTATAAGGTCTATGTCGTTATCGGAGACGGAGAGGCTCAAGAAGGCCTAATCTGGGAGGCAGCAATGGCTGCGGCTCATTATAAACTTGATAATCTTACAGTATTACTAGATCATAATGGCCTCCAAATCGATGGTTCAAATGATCAGGTGATGAGTATTGGAGATATCATGGCTAAATATAAGGCTTTCGGTTTTGAATGTATCAAGGTTGATGGACATGATATTGAAGATATAACCGAAGCAATCAATACTCCTATTACCGGCAAGCCGAAGTTTATTTGCTGTGAAACGATAAAGGGCAAGGGAGTATCTTTTATGGAAAATCAGTTCGGATGGCATGGTAGGGTGATAAATACTGATGAATATGATGTTGCATTAAAAGAACTAGGGGGTTATTGATAATGTCTGAGAGTAAATCACTAAGAGTTGCCTATGGTGAGGCTTTAGCCGAGCTTGGTGCAAAAAATGATAAAATTGTAGTTATGGATGCCGATCTTTCACATGCGACTATGACCAGTATTTTTGCAGCTAAATATCCTAATCGTTTTTTTAATTTTGGACTTGCCGAAACAAACATGATGTGTGCGGCTGCCGGCTTTGCGCATTCCGGTTTGGTTCCTTTTGTCAGTACATTTGCGATATTTGGTACAGGTCGTGCCTATGAACAGATTCGTAATTCTATCAGTTATGTTAATGCCAATGTTAAGTTCGGTCTTTCACATTCAGGTCTTTCCGTAGGGGAAGATGGCGGAAGCCATCAGAGTATAGAGGATATAGCTCTAATGAGGGTTCTTCCAGGTATGACAATATTTGTACCCTGTGATCCTATTGAAACCAAGAAAGCTGTTTTTGCAGCTGCTGAAATAAATGGACCTGTCTACATCCGTGTGGCACGTCCGATTGTTGAAACAATCACAACAAACGAAACACCCTTTATTCCCGGCAAAGCCAATATTATGAAAGATGGCTCGGATATTTGCATTATAGCTACAGGCCTTATGCTTCGGGAGGCATTAAGGGCTGCTGATATGTTGTCTACCGAAGGCATTAATGCTTCTGTTGTAAACTTCCATACCATTAAACCTTTTGACACTGAATGTGTTTTGAAAATGGCAGAAAAATGTGGCGCAGTAGTAACAGCTGAGGAGCATTCAATTATTGGCGGACTTGGTTCAGCTGTTGCTGAGGTTCTTGCCGGTCATTCTTGTGCTAAATTTGTGCGCGTCGGTATTCAGGATAAATTCGGTAAATCCGGAAAGCCTGCGGACCTTTTTGCAGCTTATGGGTTGACCGCTGAAAATATCGCCGCTCAATGTAAGTCTCTTATTAGATAAAAGAATGTTTCAACGACACTATCATTCTTTGCAATTGTGGATGAAATTCATATTTGGATATTTAACTTGATATTGTTTGTACTAAGTGCTCCTTGCTTCCTACCGACAATCTACATGAGCCTTTTGAAAACAGGCTTAATCAATTGATGTATTAGGAACACGAGGAATTTTCATATTTTTACTCAAAAGGTAAAAATATATACAAAAAGTGCCCTTAAACTGTTATAATTAGTAATATTGAGCCTACTAAAAACAGCATTTTATAGCATGATTAATAAAATTGAATTTAGAGCAAAAAACCCTTCATTAAATGCGGAGGGGTTTTACCGTTTTTAACGGAGAAAAAATAGAAATAAAAATGTTCCTGAAAGGCGCTGAGGAAAATATTAGAATCCGAATGTAAATTAGCAGATTCATTATGAAATTTATAAGGATTCTAGATGAATTTAACAAAAAATCTACGAAAGTATTTCATCTGCTGATTTCGGATAATAGATTGTTAAAAAAATAAATAATGCTTGATGTGGTGCTATAATTTTGCTTCACAATTTCATGCTATTTGTTAATTAGGAGATAGATAAGTAAAAATATTTTATAACAATGACGAAAATTACATTGATGGAGTATTAGAGAGAATTAAATACTTAACCAAATTTGCTAAAAAGCCAATGCAGAAATTAGAGTATAAGTATAAATTAATCATTTGGTATTTTAAGGGAAAGCTAGGTGCAAGATGAATAATATGTTAATTTTAGAAAGTAATTTAGTTGGTTTATTATTTAATTATGGGAAGGTAAACTTTAAAAAACATATCATTCCTTTTGCAAATTAAAAACAAATAATTTATTTGAGATGGGAAAAGTTCCCCACAAGTTCTTGACACAACCAAAGTAAATATAGTTATTGCTTTTCAGCGAGGATGATGCGAAATATAAAATTGCTATAAAGTTAATATTTTAAATAAGATTAAAAAATTTGATAGAATGTAAAAATTGAAAAAATCAACAAAAGAGAATAGAAGTAAATATCAAAAGTATTATTATTTAGAGGTAAAGAGTAATGAAAAATACAGTAATACAAACAGTAACTGGACCAATTGAAATAAGTAAATTGGGAATTACATTAATGCATGAACACCTATTAATAGATTTAGCAACTTTATGGCGTAAACCAACTGAAGCAGGCAGATTAGCTTTAGCAAAAGCATTGATTTCTCTTGAAATAATAGAAGAATTAAAATATGACCCATATATGAACTTAGATAATTTACAAATGCTAGATATAGATCTTGCTGCATCTGAAGCTATGAAATTTAAAGAAGCAGGAGGGCAAACTATTGTTGATGTTACAAATCGATATATGGGAAGAGACCCATTGGCTTTAAGATGTATTGCTCAACGAACAGGGCTTCATATTGTAATGGGATGCGGTTGTTATATGGAATATAGCTACTCTCAGAAATTAAAAGATATGTCGATTGAAGATATCACAGAAGAGATAGTACAGGAAATAACAGTAGGAGTAGATGGAAGTGGAATAAAAGCAGGAATAATAGGAGAGGCAGGCATAAGTAAAGATATGACAAAACAAGAAATTAAAATGCTTAGAGCTCAGAGTAGAGCACAATCAATAGCAAGTGTTCCGTTAACCATTCATACCCATGGATGGGGTCGACAATGTAATGAAATAATTGACATAGTTGCTAAAGAGGGCGCTAATTTAAAGATGGTAATATTAGATCATATGAATCCAAGTCTATATGATTTTGAATATCAAGTGTCATTATTGAAAAGAAAAGTATTCTTAGAGTATGATACAATTGGTCATGAGCATTACCGTCCAGGGATGGATGGGCAATTACCATCAGATGAAGAAAGTGCAAAAGCTATTAAATGTTTAATTGATGAGGGGTACATTAATCAAATTCTGTTAAGTCAAGATGTTTTTTTAAAAATGATGTTAGTCCGATTTGGCGGATATGGATATGCACACATATTGAAACACTTTGTACTTCGCTTAAAGCGGCTCGGTGTTAGCGAACAACAAATACAAACTCTTCTTATTGAAAATCCAAAGCGAGTTTTTATTGGAGAATAAGATAGCTTTTAAGAATACTATTTCATCAGTCATCATATTAGATTTCTTTATTTTGTTAATTAAAAATATTTGCTTATGAGTTATTTCTTTTGTATTTCTTCGTCTTACTTTTTTCTAATAAGTGTCAAAGTAGTGATAGTATTTTATATTTCTCGGATAGAATGTACAACTAAAATTTTTATATTACCTTGATGATTTGATAACTGAAGTAGTTATGCTTATATACAAAAAAATTAACATAAAAAGAAAGATTCTAAATAAAAATGAAAAAAAGATGGGGAAAGTTGTTAATGGATAATAGGCAAGCAACTCAGAATAAAATTAATTAAAAAAGAAATAAAAGTTGAAAGTCTTAGTTTAAATGTTTTAAAAAAATACATCGGTGGGTTTGGATATAGGGCTAAGCTATTATATGATGAATAAGTACTAACCGAGAATCTGCGTGAGCCTTTAAAAAAAAGGCTTAACCCATAGATGTATAAGTAATGCTAGGAATTTTGCTTTAAACTAATGCTAAATCAGGATTATCCTGAAGTTCCCTTACCAGATCAGAAAGATAAGATATATTTCTTTATATTTTTACAAATAAGGGTTTTGGTAAAGCTTAATAGGAGATATGTGAAGATGAAATCTTGTTTAGATTTGTAAATAATTTATTTAAGATAGAAGTAAGAATTTCAAAGTTTTTTAAAAGATACAAAAATAAATAATTCAGGTTAGGGAGGTATAAAGATGTCAAAACTGGCGATAAAGGGAGGTAAACAGATAATAGAACATGAATGGGAAAAATGGCCGGTAGTGGGAAAAACAGAAATAGAGCTTATAAAAAAAGTTACCGAATTAGGGAATTGGTCATATAATGGCCCAATGGAAACAGAATTTAAAAAGAAGTGGGCTGCTTTTAACGGATCAAAATACGCCATACTGGTCGCTAATGGTACAGTAAGTCTTCAACTGGCATGGGAAGCATTAGGAATAGGTTATAGCGATGAAATCATAGTTCCCGGATTAACCTGGCAGGCGGACGCTGCAACGGTTGTTGATGTGAATGCAATTCCCATACTTGTTGATATAGAAGAAGATTCATGGTGTATCGATCCTGCTAAAATTGAAGCTTCAATCACATCAAGAACGAAAGCTATAGCTGCAGTGCATTTTTACGGAACTATATGCAACATGGATGCAATTCGGGCTATCGCACAAAAACATAATCTTTTTTTACTTGAAGACTGTTCCCATCAACACGGATCAGTTTATAAAGGTAAGAAAGTCGGTACTATGGGAGATGTGGGTAGTTTCTCTTTGCAAATCACTAAAGTGTTGACCAGTGGTGAAGGGGGTATTTTAACAACTGATTCTTTTGAAATTGCAGAAAAGCTTGATGCACTTCGCAACTGCGGTCGCCGCTCGGATATGAGTAAACTTTTCAATGTAGATATCAGTGCAGATACAGGAAACTATTTTTCCGAAGGTAGTTTTATACAGTCAGGAAACTACAGAATAACTGAATTTCAAGCTGCTGTACTTTTGGGGCAGCTTGAGAAGCTCCCTGGCCAGATTGCTCTCAGAGAGAAAAATGCCATATATTTGGATTCAAAATTGGCTCAAATCGAAGGTATAAAACCTATGCGGAGGGAACCGGGAACAGAAGTACAATCCTATTATAGGTTCGCCTTTAGATATGTCAGCGAAGCTTTCAAAGGGTTGTCTGTAAAGAAATTTAGAGAAGCTTTATCTGCCGAGTTGAATTTCCCCATTATATCATGTAGCCCTCCCCTCAACGCTGACGAATTGTACGATCCTCAAACCAAGAAGCGTCATAGAATTTCCGACAAGTACTTTGAGGCGATTAATCCAAAACGCTTTCAACTTCCTGTAGCTGCAAAAGCTTTCCATGAAACCTCTGTCTGTGCTCACCAAAAGATTTTATTGGGTACAAAAGAGGATATGGACAAGATTGCAGAAGCAGTACTTAAAATTAAGGATAATGTTGATGAATTGCTATAATTTGTATTGCTTTTAAGTGGTGTTTACACTTTCCGTAAAATGATAGTAAATGATAGGAACATCCCATTTTCTTAGACAATTAATATTTTACTTTTAAATTAGATCAATAGAGAAGGTATCCCAAGTCAATAATTCGGTAACTTTTTCTATCTTTTCAGCAGAAAATTTTTTCTTTTATAAATATATTATAAATACTTAATTTTAGATATTATTTAAATTTTGAAGGATTAACGGTTATAAATCCTTAAGACATCCCAATTGTCTCTTCTAACTTTCGATATGCTTTTTCGATTTCCTCCTTCATACAAAAGTTGCCAAAATCGTCTACCAGCCTCCAACAATTCTTAACGATTAAAACCTTTTGGAAATTTTAGAGAAGGCCCTTTTCTTTTAATATAAACATTTTTTTCAGAAAAAGAAGGATTTTTAAAATAAATGTAGTATTTTATAAATAGAATGAATTGATATACTCATTAAAATTAGAACAAAATATATAAAGCTGTACGAAGGTAGCGGGAGAGACCTTACATTTTATAAAATTAATTTATCGTTAATCCCAAAAGATTATTTTATCATTATTATTTTTTGGAACTTAATATTTATTATTTCTCGATTATTTAATCAAACTTAAGGAGGTTAATAATTATGTACAACTCTATCCGTATTGGTATTGTTGGTAGTGGTTTTGCTGCCCAGTTTCATTATACCGCCTATCAACAAGTA
>Ga0265594_1000937_pt1 | contig 23477 bp, 26 predicted proteins | sample saktaG_11_FD_190147 | JGI IMG/M metagenome (GOLD analysis project Ga0265594, IMG submission 190147) | Saline water microbial communities from Sakinaw Lake, British Columbia, Canada - sak_2011_5_24_80m | ecosystem: Environmental > Aquatic > Non-marine Saline and Alkaline > Saline ... | reverse complement strand
TGTATCATTAATCTAACCTCGTTGGTTACAGTATGTTTTTTGTTTTTGGTGAACTTATCATACTGAATCGACGAGGTTTTTTCAATCATTTTCCCGCTAATTCAAACCTTAATATCGGATTTAGGGTAAAACCACACTTCACGATGGCCGCCCGCTGCATCTTAAAAATCCCTCTAACTGTGTTTGATATATGCCAAAGCCCTTTTCATTCTTTGAATTACGACATCCTTCCCCAGGGTTATCATAACCTGGTCAATGGGAGGGCTCGCGGTTTTACCGGTGAGGGCAACTCTTATCGGTTGGGCAATGAATTTGAGCTTTGTATCCCTTTCCTTTGCGATTTCCCTGAGAAAATTTTCAATCCCTTCTTCTGTGTAATCCTGCAGAAGAGAGAGGTTTTCTATGACGGCCTCCATGTGTTCTGCAAACTCAACCTTCAGAAATTTATCTGCGGCCGCTTTTTCGTAGTCTATTTCGTCCTCAAAGTAGAATGTTCCTGAATCTGCCATCTCGACAAGGGTCTTTGATCTGGTTTTCAGATCAAGGGCAACTTTCTTCACAAAGTTTTTGTCTGACGTGTCCAGGCCTGATTTTTCCAGAAAAGGAGTTAATTCCTGAGCAAGTCTTTCGGTGGCGTATTCCTTTATGTAATGCTGGTTAAGCCAGAGGAGCTTTTCCGGATTAAAGACCGCAGCAGATTTACCGACCACCTGGAGAGTAAATAAATCAACCAACTCATCGAGGAAAAATATTTCCTGATCCCCGTGAGACCAGCCGAGCCTTACCAGATAATTGACAAGAGCCTCCGGGAGATACCCCATATTTTTATATTCCATGACAGATGTTGCGCCGTGGCGCTTGCTTAACCGCGCCTTATCGGCTCCGAGGATCATCGGCGCATGTGCAAATTCAGGCAGCCTGCACCCCAAGGCTTCATAGAGAAGAATCTGTCTCGGTGTATTATTGAGATGGTCATCACCACGTATAACATGGGTAATCTCCATTTGCGCATCGTCAACAACGACGGCAAAATTATACGTGGGGTATCCATCACCTCTTTCAATGACCAGATCGTCCAGTTCTTCATTATTAAAACGGATGCTACCCTTGATGAGGTCACTAACAATCGTAATACCAATTTGCGGACACTTGAACCTAACTACCGAATTTTTAGTCTTGCCAAGATTTTTGTCCCGGCATTTGCCGTCATATTTCGGTTTTCCCCCATTTGAAAGTGCCTTTTTCCTCTGTTCTTCCAACTCTTCTGTGGTACATGTACAGTAATATGCCTTTCCTTCATCTAAGAGTTTTTGTACCATCTCCCTGTAGATCTCGACCCTTTCGGTCTGGAAGAAGGGACCTTCATCCCAGTCAAGCCCGAGCCACCTCATGGCGTCTAAAATGGCCTTAGTAGACTCCTCTGTTGAACGGAGTTGATCGGTATCCTCTATCCTGAGGATGAATTGCCCACCGTTATGTCTGGCATAAAGCCAGTTGAATAAGGCTGTCCTCGCACCCCCGATGTGCAAAACCCCGGTGGGAGACGGGGCGAATCTTGTTCTTACGATTTCATCTTCTTTTTTAGGCATTTTCCGTTACACCTTTTATTTAATAACAGACCCTTAATATGACTTATGTCTGACTTTTGTCAAGTTGGTTTTTATAAGGTGAGGAATTTTATGAGGAGATTTTTCTTGACAACAACAGTGATTTTTAATTAGCTATTAAATTCCTTTCTTGATATAAGGGCTTCTTCTTTAAAAAGAGATGGTAAATTTTGAAGATCAAGGTAGGGAGTATACCGGAAGAGGAACTCAATCTTGAGTTTTCCAGAGATGGGGACTGGTTCCGTAAGGTATTGCCAGAGGAGGGGAAACCTGTTTTAGCCCTTCATAGGGTTGATGTTTGCCTTTCGGTAAAAAGAGTCGACAAAACTGTGTCCCTTGAGGTTAAAATAGAAACGGCAGTCGATCTGGAATGCTGCAGATGTCTGGAAGGGTTTACCTTCCAAATAAAAACCGAGTTCAAATATATTATTTCTCCTTTTGAGGAGCGGTTTGAAGAAGAATTAGAACTGACCAGCGAAGACTTCTTGACAGGTTATTACAAAAATGACGTCATTGAATTGTGCCCGGTTGTTCTTGAACAAATATTGCTTCAGATCCCGATTAAACCGCTTTGCAGTGATTCTTGCGAAGGGATTTGTCCACATTGTGGAGTTAATCTTAATGAGGAAACTTGCAAATGTCAGAGGAATGCGGTTGATTTAAGATTTGCCGTTTTAAAGAAAGTTAAGGTTTTAAAAGAGAAATAACAATTTTACAATTAATGATAAACTTATTTTAAAAGAGGATATGTCATGCCAAATCCAGTCAAAAGACACTCAAAAACAAGAAGAAACAAGAGAAGGTCTCATGATTTTCTCACACAACCAGCAACTTCTCTGTGCCCGCAGTGCAATGAGCCGAAGTTGCCACATCGTGCCTGTTCCCAATGTGGTACCTATAAGGGATGGGAAGTTGTCCCCATTGAAAAGATTTCTTGAGAGACAGCAGTAAAACTTGAGAGGAAATCATGCATAAAGTAGGTCTTGTCTTCTCCGGGCAGGGAGCACAATATGTCGGGATGGGTCGTGATTTACACAGTCATTTCCAGACGGTAAAAGATTTTTTTGCCGAAGCCCACGAAGTCCTCGGTTTTGATATTGCTTCACTGTGCTTTGATGGTCCCCAGGAAGCACTCGATCTGACGGAAAATACGCAAATCACTCTTCTGGCGGCAAATATTGCATCATACAAAGTATTCAAAGAAGCGGTTGGGGTTAAACCGGTCGCGATGGCAGGTCTCAGTCTCGGGGAATATGGTGCCCTCTATGCTGCAGAAGCTATTGATCTTGCCGATGTCTTGGAGCTTGTTTATGCGAGGGGCAAATGTCATAAGGAGGCAGTACCAAAAGGTACCGGTTGCATGGCCGCGATCATCGGTCTGAGTAAAGGACATGTAGAGACGATATGTCATGATATCAGTGGGGATGATAGTCTGGTTTCTGCGGCGATTTTCAACACTGATCAACAGATTGTGATCTCCGGTCACTCGGCTGCCGTTGAGAAAGCAATGACCAGGGCAAAGATGGAGGGGGCAAAAAGAGCAATCAAACTGTCTGTCAGTGTTCCCTGTCATTGCAGTCTGTTGGATAAGGTGGCTGATATGTTTGAAACAAATCTGCGCCAGGTCGAATTGAGAGATTGTGAAATTCCCGTTATTCCTAATTTCAACCCTGAGCTGTTCCATTCAAAGGATACTACCAGAGAGCTTTTGATAAAACAGATCAGCTCTCCTGTCAAATGGCAGGAGACGATAGAAAAAATGGTAGAAATGGGGATTGACACCATAGTTGAAATCGGCCCGAAGCGAATACTCTCCGGCCTTATAAGAAGAATAGACAGGAATATAAGGGTATTGAATGTTGAAGACACATTTTCCCTTGAAAAAACCGTACATTTTTTCAACGGGCGATAGTTTTTAAATGAAATTTGAGGGTAGTATAACGCACTGGTAACCGGAAGATCAAGAGGGACTGGCCGGGCAATAGCAAAGAGAGACGGATGACAGGTTTTTTATGTTCACCGTGTTTGGTTTGGGGCTTGGTATTTGAAAAATGAGGAGTGAGGTATCGAAAAACCGATGAAGGACAGCAATATTCTCGCGGTTATTATAGGTTCTGACCATGCCGGTTTTTCCCTCAAAGAGGATGTAAGGGAATTTCTTGGCGAAATGGGTCTGGAGGTGCTGGATGTGGGTGCATACAGTGATGAATCGGTGGACTATCCGGACTTCGGTGCAAAGGTTGCTGAAAAGGTTTCTTCGGGAGAATTTACGAGGGGGATGTTGGTATGCGGCTCAGGTGTCGGGATGACGATAGTGGCAAACAAATTTTCGGGTGTCCGGGCAGTACTGTGTCTTGATAGAGAGACGGCGCTCATAAGCAGGAAACATAACGACACAAATGTCCTTGTCCTCGCTGGGAGGAGAACGGATATTGAGACAGCGAAAGTCATTATCACAACATGGCTGGAAACTGAATTTGAAGGGGGACGGCATAGCAGGCGGCTCAACAAAGTCACCGACATAGAGAAACAATTACAGATAACTTAAGTATTGCATCTCACCGAAGCGGACTGTGAAGAACGTGTTCACCGAGGAGAGAACTTGAGAAAATCTAAAATATAAGATAGTATCACTCAGTTATAGTATCAACGATAAATTTGTCATGGGAGGAAAAATATTTTAAATGTCTATTTTAGAGAAGACTGACCCGGAGGTTTTCAAGGCGATATTAAATGAAACGAAACGGCAGGCGGGAAAGCTGGAGTTGATTGCGTCAGAGAACTTTGCCAGTGAGGCTGTGCTTGAGGCCCAGGGTTGCGTCATGACTAACAAATATGCGGAGGGTTACCCGGGAAAGAGATATTACGGGGGTTGCGAATTCGTCGATATCGTAGAGTCCCTTGCGATAGAGCGGGCAAAACAACTTTTTGGTGCTGATCATGTTAATGTTCAACCGCACTCTGGAACACAGGCAAATATGGCCGTCTATTTTTCGGTGCTCCAACCGGGAGACACCATTTTAGGAATGAATCTCTCTCATGGTGGGCATCTTTCACATGGGAGTCCGGTCAACTTTTCCGGAAGACTTTACAATGTTGTTTCCTACGGTGTGGACAAAGAGACGGAGACAATAGATTTCAGTGAAGTTGAGGATCAGGCAAAGAAGCACAAGCCGAAGATAATCGTGGTAGGGGCGAGTGCCTATCCAAGGACGATAGACTTTAAAACCTTCAGAGAAATAGCGGACAAGGTGGGAGCAGTCATCATGGCGGATATCGCCCACATTGCTGGTCTTGTGGCTACGGGCTTTCATCCAACGCCGATTCCCCTCTGTGAGTTTGTGACGACAACTACCCACAAGACACTACGGGGTCCACGGGGAGGACTTATTATGTGCACGGAGGATTATGGCAAAGTGATGAACAGCCGTGTATTTCCCGGAAGTCAAGGAGGCCCTCTTATGCACGTCATTGCCGCCAAAGCGGTGGCATTAAAAGAGGCGTTGACTGATGAGTTCAAAGAGTATCAGGGACAGATTATAAAGAATGCAAAGGCCATGGCAGACGAGTTAATTTCTGAGGGATTTCGCCTCGTTTCCGGAGGAACAGACAATCATCTCTTTCTCATTGATCTTACAGATAAAGGGATTACCGGAAAGGATGCCGATGAAGTTCTCGACAGGGCCGGCATAACAGTTAATAAAAACACCATCCCCTTTGATACAAAAGGACCGCAGATTGCCAGCGGAATCAGGATCGGGACACCTGCCGTGACGACAAGAGGAATGAAAGAAGGGGAGATGAAAATCATAGCCCGCTTAATTTCCAACACTCTCAAGAACATTGATGACGAGAAACGGGTGGTGGAAGTGAGGGAAGAAGTCAGATCTCTCTGCGAGAAGTTTCCTCTTTACAGTGATAGAATTTAGAGTTCAAAGTTTCGATGTACTACAGGGAGCATAGAGAGATCAGGAGAACAAATTCAATGAACATAAAACCCGAAACTCGGAACTCAGAACCCGGAACCGAATTTGAGCGGCCGGGTTGGGATGAATATTTTATGGACATAGCGGGACTCGTGTCGAGGCGTTCCACATGTTTGAGGCGCCACGTAGGGGCCGTTTTAGTAAAAGATAAAAGGATACTTGCTACAGGGTACAATGGTGTGCCGACAGGGGTTCGCCATTGCGTGGATACAGGTTGTTTACGGGAACAATTGGGCGTTCCTTCCGGCGAACGACACGAACTTTGTCGGGGATTACATGCGGAACAGAATGCAATCATTCAGGCTGCCCTCCATGGAGTCAGCACTAAAAATGCTGTAATGTACTGTACAAATCACCCCTGTATAATATGTTCAAAGATGATAATAAATGCTGGCATAATCGGTATTGTTTATCTGGAAGGTTATAGTGATAAGCTGTCAGCGGAGATGTTGAGGGAAGCTGGTATTAAGGTATCGAAATTGTGAAGTGTCCTTTTTGCGCAAATGCAGAAAACAAAGTTATTGATTCTCGAATAAGCAAGGATGGTAATGCTATTCGGAGACGAAGAGAATGTCTTGCCTGTAAAAAAAGATTTACCACCTATGAATTTGTGGAGGAAAGCCTTCCGGTGGTGGTAAAAAAGGACGGCAGGAGAGAGACGTTCGACAGAGTAAAAATACTGTCCGGAATAAAAAAGGCTTGTGAAAAACGTCCCATCAGTATCAATGTTATCGAAAATATGGTTGAGAGGATCGAGCAGGCCTGTCAAGAGTTTCCTGCTAAGGAAATTTCTTCATCTATTATAGGAGAGAGAGTTATGGCGGAGCTTCACGATGTTGATGGAGTCGCCTATGTGAGATTTGCGTCGGTATACAGGCAGTTTCGGGATGTTAGTGAATTTTTGGATGAACTGAAGGATCTCTCGAGTACGAAAGATAGATAGGATAGACTAATTGTATTAAAATGTTTACCGGTATAATAGAAGAAATAGGAAATGTCAGGAGGATGTCGAAGAAGGGAGAGGATGCCCTTCTGGAGATAGATACCTCCATGAGCCTTGATGATGTGGCGATCGGAGACAGTATTTCGGTGAGCGGAGCGTGTCTTACGGTGACTGTCAAAACAGGTGATAGTTTTACCGTTGATGTTTCAGCGGAAACGCTGTTAAAAACAACTCTGAGGATGTTAAAAAGGGGAGACAGGGTAAACCTGGAAAAGTCCTTAAAAGTGAATGGTTTTTTAGGGGGGCATATCGTTCTGGGACATGTTGACTGTGTCGGAAAAATCTGTGAAAAGGTCGTAAAATCAAACTCCATAATATTTGGCGTTGAGATAGATTCAGCATTTAGCAAGTATGTGGTAGAGAAAGGGTCTATAACCGTTGATGGTATCAGCCTTACGGTAAACAGGTGTGAAAAGAACAGATTTTATGTTAATATGGTTCCCCATACCGCCCGCGTTACAACGCTGGGATTCAAAAACGTCGCTAATCCGGTAAATATAGAGACGGATATATTGGGAAAATATGTGGAAAAACTGTTGCGCCGTGATAAGGGAATTGATATGGCGTTTTTAGCCGAACACGGTTTTGTATAGGAGGAGAAAGGGTAATATGAGTGTTAGCACAATTGCAGAAGCCATTGAAGATATTAAAGATGGTAAGATGGTCATCCTGGTGGATGATGAAGATAGAGAAAACGAGGGTGATCTATTTATAGCCGCCGAGCATGTCACGCCGGAGGCCGTCAACTTTATGGCAAAGTATGGCAGGGGATTAATATGCCTTTCGCTTGAGAACGAAATCGCCGACAAGCTGGATCTTCCATTGATGGTGCGGGACAACAAATCCCGTTTCCAGACGGCGTTCACAGTCTCTATCGAAGCCAGGCAGGGTGTTACCACGGGGATCTCTGCAGCCGATAGAGCAACCACGATACTGACAGCCGTTACTGATGATGCCGGTCCGGATGACATCGTAAGTCCGGGACATGTATTTCCTCTCCGTGCCAAGGAAGGGGGCGTTCTCGTGAGAACCGGTCAGACTGAGGGTTCTGTTGATCTTGCGCGGCTCTCTGGACTGAAACCTTGTGGTGTCATCTGTGAGGTTATGAATGAAGATGGTACCATGGCGAGGATGCCTGATCTGGAGATATTTGCGAAAAAACACGGATTAAAAATAGTAACGATTGCTGATTTAATCAACTTCAGGTTACAAAACGAATCTCTTGTTAGAAGAATTGCAACTGCTGTTCTTCCAACCAGCTATGGAGGCGAGTTTAATGTAATAGTTTATGAAAATGATGTTGACAGCTTGAAGCATGTTGCTCTGGTTAAGGGTGACATCCAACCGGAGGATGAGGTGCTGGTGAGGGTTCACTCTGAATGCCTGACGGGGGATGTCTTTGGTTCAGAGAGATGTGACTGCGGTGACCAGCTACATGCTGCTATGAGGATGGTAGAAAAAGAGGGCAAAGGTATCATCGTATACATGCACCAGGAAGGGAGAGGCATTGGTCTGGCAAATAAGATAAGGGCCTATCATTTGCAGGAACTGGGGAGAGATACAGTTGATGCAAATCTCGAACTCGGTTTTAAAGAAGATCTGAGGGATTACGGGATAGGTGCCCAGATACTCGTTGACCTGGGTGTGAAAAAGATGAAATTGATAACGAACAATCCCCAGAAGATTGTCGGGCTTCAGGGTTACGGTGTTACGATTGTCGAGAGGGTTCCTATAGAAATCAAGCCCAGCGAGAATAACGTCCGTTATCTTATGACGAAAAAGGAGCGGATGGGACACCTGTTAGATATATAATGGGAGGTTTGTCCACAACGTCTTTGTTTTTTGAACCTCTTTAGTTGCGGCTTTGCCGTCTTAGATGAACCAACCAAAAAAAATGGAGAGATATGGTGATGTCAAAAATTATCGAAGGAAAAATTATTGCAAAGGGTATGAAGTTTGGCGTGGTCGCCAGCCGTTTTAATGATTTTATTTGTGAGAGGCTCATAGGTGGTGCCGAAGATGCCCTTAAAAGGGCTGGAGCGGATGAAAAAGATATATATATTGTGAAAGTTCCCGGAGCTTTTGAGATACCGCTGACAGCCAAGAAGCTTGCAAAGAGCGGTAAATTTGATGCCGTTATATGTCTTGGTGCTGTGATAAGGGGAGCCACTCCTCATTTTGAATATATTAGTGCCGAGGTTTCGAAGGGAATTGCCGTTGTGGCATTAGAGACCGAAATTCCAATAGCTTTTGGTGTCATTACTGTGGATACAATTGAACAGGCGATAGAAAGAGCAGGTTCAAAATCTGGCAACAAGGGATGGGATGCCGCAATCTCTGCTATAGAAATGGTCGATCTTTTCAGGAAGTTATAGTAACTCACGTATATTTAGGAAGATTAATGGGTAGCAGGAGAAAGGCAAGAGAGATTGCCTTGCAGGTTCTTTATCAGATTGATGTTTTAAAGGTTGATGCCAAAGAGGCCATCCAGCTTTTCTGGAGTAATTTTGAAGTATCGGAAGAGGCAAGGGAATTTTCTTCCAAGTTGATAGAGGGTACATCGAATCACAGAGAAGAAATAGACAAGCTTATTGACAGTTGTTCCGAAAACTGGTCTCTCGGAAGAATGGCAAAAGTGGATAGGAATATACTCCGAATGTCCACATATGAGCTTTTATACTGCCATGACATTCCTTACAAGGTAACCCTTAATGAGGCAATAGATCTTGGGAAAAATTATGGTTCAGAAAATTCAGGTTCTTTTATAAACGGTATTCTGGATGCCTTGTATGTAAGGTTGCAAAGGGAAAATGCAGATTAGAATATCGACAAAACCGCTGGATATTATCAGGCATGAAGGGCTGGTTCTCGGATTCTTTTCTGACGAAAGACCGCCGAGAGGTTACTGTGGCCTTGTTGATTGGCGTCTCAACGGCATGATTTCAACAAAGATTGCGAATGGTAAAATTACCGGCGTCTTCACGGAAAAAGTTCTTATTGCCCCTCATCAACGAATCCCCTCTTCAAAGGTGTTGCTTTTTGGTTTAGGAGAAGTGACTGAGCTAACCTATGATGCATTATATAGGGCAGGATATGATATTTCTCATACAATCATAAAAATGAATTGCCTTGACTTTGCCTTTGACATCCCAGCCATCGGCAGGTGCAACCTGGAAGTGCCGCTGATGACAGAGGCCATGATTACGGGATGCTTTGATTTTCTTTTTAAGAATATCGAAAAGTGGAGTTCAGTTTCACCCTGTATACTGTGTGAAGAGGCCTGTCTTGACGAGATGGTTCTCGGCTTGCACAAGTTTAAGGTGAGCGTTAAGGGGAAGGTCAAGATTAATATTTCAGATTTGATATAAAATATCAAATGCCAATATCTGATACCTTACTGGAGGACGCACAAAGGTGAGAATAATAATAATAGGTGCAGGCGAGGTCGGTTATAACATAGCAGATATCCTTTCTAAAGAGGGCAACGATGTTGTTATTATAGATAAAAATGAAGGGCAGTTAAAGACGGTCTCTGAAAATCTGGATGTACAGGTGATATTGGGGAGCGGAAGCAGTCCACATATTTTGAGAGAGGCCGGTCTGGATCGCTCTGATATGATTGTTGCCGTAACCGATAGTGATGAAACGAATATGATAGCCTGTCTGCTTGCAGCTACGCAATCGAATGTGCCTCTCAAGATTGCCAGGATAAGAAGTCCGGAACTAAACGAAAACCATGAACTCTTCGACAAAAACCATCTTAATATAGACCTTTGCATAAATCCGGAGCGTGAAGCGGTAAAAAATGCCGTGAATCTAATAGAGTTTCCCGGTGCTTCAGAGATTATCGATTTTGCCGAAGGTCGTATTCGGCTTGTAGGGTTTAATATTGATGGCGATTGTGCTGTGATAGGGAAAAAACTGAGTGAAATTAGAGAACTGAGCGGTGGAAGAAAAGTTTTGATTGTATCTATAACCCGGGGAGATAAGCTGATTGTACCGACCGGTAATTCTGTTATTCAGGAAAACGATTATCTGTTTGCCGTGACGGAATCGACTGAAGTAAGGGATGTGCTTAATTTCTTCGGGAAAGAGGTCGATCCCCCCAAAAGGGTTATAATAATGGGGGGAGGAATCACAGGCCTTATGCTGTCTGAACTGCTCGAGAAGAAAAGTATTTCCACCAAGATTATCGAAAAAAGACAGGACAGGTGTGAAATCCTGGCATCACAATTAAATAAGACCGTTTGCCTCCATGGTGATGGAACAAACCAGGAACTGCTCAGGGAAGAGAACATTCAGGATACAGATTATTTTATTGCAGTGACAAATGATGAAGAAGCGAATATTTTGGGTGCCCTTCTGGCAAAGCGGCTTGGAGCCAAAAAAGTTGTATCTCTCATAAGCAGGGTGGATTACGTCCATCTTATCTCTACGGTTGGTATAGATGGTGTTATAAACCCGAGACATGCCGCAATCAGCAAGATATTACACTATATAAGGAAGGGGAAAATTGTTTCGGCTGCACCTTTGTACGATGACAGGGCAGAAATCTTTGAAGTTGTAGCACTGGAGACGTCAGAAATAACGAATAAACCCTTAAAAGAGATTAAATTCCCCAAGGGTACAATAGTAGGTGCCATCATGCGAGGAGATGAGGTCATCATTCCAAGTGGTGACTCTGTTGTCTTTCCGGGAGACCATGTTGTAATTTTTACCCTCCGTAGCGCAATTCCGCAGGTAGAAAAAATTTTGACAGTCAAACTGGATTATTTTGAATGAAGATAGAAAACATCTTCCACATCTTAGGGGCGTTTCTCTTCTGTTTTGGTCTTGCCATGCTCCTTCCCATAGGCTGGTCTGTTTATTTCGGAGAAGGAGACCTCAAAACCCTTATCTTATCCCTGCTGGTGACATCTGCAACAGGTTCCTTTCTTTATGTTATCTTCAGGCCAGTTGAGGAAAAAATATCTTTAACCCACAAAGAAGGCTTTGTAATTGTAGCTGGCGGATGGATACTTGCCGCAGCATTTGGTTCTCTTCCCTATCTTGTATATGGGGTCTTCCCTACGTTTACCGATGCATTTTTTGAATCAATGTCAGGGTTTACAACTACCGGGGCAACGGTTATCACAAGTATAGCAGACGTTCCGCATGGCATACTTGTGTGGCGTTCTTTCACCCAGTGGCTGGGTGGCATGGGCATTATTATACTATCAATTACCATTCTTCCGCTCCTCGGGGTAGGTGGAATGCAACTGTATAAAGCGGAACTGCCCAGTCCGGTAAAGGACAAACTTAAACCGCGCATAGTAGAAACGGCCAGGACTCTCTGGATCGTTTATTTTATTATCTCAACAGTTGAATTTATTCTGCTCCTTTTCGGAGGGATGAGTGTTTTTGATTCCATGTGTCATACGTTTACCACAATGGCTACAGGTGGTTTCTCTACAAGTGATGCCAGTATAGCCTCTTTCCACAGTGCATACATAGATGCTGTGATTACCGTATTTATGCTGATGGCCGGAATCAACTTCTCACTTCATTACAGCCTGCTGACAGGAAAATTTAAGGACTTCTTTAAAAACAGCGAACTCCGTTTCTTTCTTGTCGTTACGCTTATTGCAACAATTGTGGTAACCCTGAACCTGCGCGTGAATCTCTTTGACGAGACGGCAAAAGCTTTCCGCTATGCCTCTTTCCAAGTGGTTTCCATAATTACCACAACAGGTTATACAACAGACAACTTTGCCAACTGGCCCTCGCTTTCCAAGATTATATTACTTCTGTTGATGTTTGTAGGGGGATCAGCAGGTTCCACTGGTGGAAGCATAAAGTGTCTCCGAATACTCATGATAATAAAACACAGTTATAAAGAGCTGTACAGGCTTATACATCCTCATGCAGTGGCTACGGTTAAACTCGGAAAAAACACAGTATCCTCAGAGGTGATGGAGAGCATCTGGGGTTTTTTCATTCTGTACCTTTCGTTGACTGTTGTTGCTACCCTGATTATGTCTTCACTTGGGTTGGATATGATGACGGCCTTTTCATCGGTTGCGGCAACCATCGGCAATGTGGGGCCGGGATTCGGGATGGTGGGTCCTGTCTCGACTTACAGTGAAATTCCTTGTATTGGAAAGTGGGTTCTGTCGTTCTGTATGCTGGTTGGAAGACTTGAGATTTATACCGTTATCGTTCTTTTGATTCCGGAATTCTGGAAAAAGTAGGATAATCACAACCCCGAAATAGTTTAATCTTACTTTAATTGTTGGGAGATTTATGGTAGAAGGAGGACTGAATTTTTGCTGAGTTATCAAATGTCGAGACCTTTATTTTAAACTTGGGAACCTTTGAAAAAATAATTCTTCGATGCTCAAAACATTTTTTCGACCGGGGGCGCATCCCGCAGGGGGCGCAATAATGGAAAATATTTTCCTTACCGGGGAGCTTTCGCCCAAAGGGCGGAGCTTCACAATTCTAAATCTCGTTTCACTGCAAATCCAAAACTCGCACTTTGTGCTCAAACAGTTGAATTTGCATTCGTTTCACTGCGATTTGAATTGTTACCGAAAAAATCTTGATTCGCTCTCAGAATCATATTTTTAAAGCTCCATGCAGCTTTTGGTAATTGTGAAATCCATTTCAGATGGATTTTAAGACGTTTGCATGTCATGCAAACGTCTCATATTATGACCCTGAATACTGGAGACACCTATGAACAGGAAGTACAGACCACATGAGATTGAGGAAAAGTGGCAAAGACACTGGGAGGAAGAGAAAACCTTTAAAGTTACAGAGGATCCCGATAAGAGGAAGTACTACCTTCTGGAGATGTTTCCATACCCCTCCGGCAGAATTCACATGGGACACGTGAGAAACTATACTATAGGTGATGTGGTGGCACGGTATAAAATGATGAGGGGATACAATGTGCTGCATCCGATGGGTTGGGATTCTTTTGGTATGCCGGCGGAAAATGCTGCTATTGAACGCGGGATTCATCCTTTAGAGTGGACGAACGAAAACATCGCGAACATGAAAAAGCAGCTCAAGAGGATGGGTTTCAGCTACGATTGGGACAGGGAACTGTCAACCTGCGATCCGGAGTATTACAGATGGGAGCAACTATTCTTCCTCTGGATGTTTGAGAAAGGCCTGGTCTATAAAAAAGAATCAGCAATTAACTGGTGTAGTGGCTGCAAGACTGTTCTGGCAAATGAGCAGGTAGAAGCGGGGCTCTGCTGGAGATGCAGTACCGAGGTTGAAGAAAAATATCTTGAACAGTGGTTTTTCCGTATAACGTCTTATGTAGAAGAACTTCTCGATTACTGTGACAAACTTCCCGGCTGGCCCGAGAGAGTTCTAACCATGCAGAAAAACTGGATAGGTAAAAGCGAAGGGCTTGAAATAACCTTTCCGATGGCGAAAGGAGATAGCGAGATAAAGGTTTTTACCACCAGGCAAGACACTCTTTTCGGAGCCACTTTCATGTTGATTGCCCCTGAGCATCCCCTTGTAATGGAACTGGTAGAGGGAAAACCGGTGGAGAAGGATGTCAGGGAATTCGTTGAAAAGGTAAAGAAACAGGACATGATGACAAGGACATCCGAGTATTACGAGAAGGAAGGAATATTTCTGGGTTCTTACTGCCTTAATCCTGTAACCAACAATAAAATGTCTATTTATGCCGCAAACTTTGTCCTTGCCGATTATGGTACCGGTTGTGTTATGGCGGTTCCGACTCATGACCAGAGAGACTTTGAATTTGCTCAGAAATACGGTCTTCCGATGATTGTGGTCATTCAAAATCCGGACAGCCCGCTTGATGTGGAAACGATGACAGAGGCTTATATAGATGAGGGTATTCTTGTTAATTCAGATCAGTTCGATGGTATGGAGAACATGAAAGCTCTCGATGCAATAGCGGATTATTTGGAATCCATTGACAGGGGAAGAAGGACCGTAGAATATCGTTTGAGGGACTGGGGGATATCAAGGCAGAGATACTGGGGAGCTCCAATTCCTATTATTTACTGCGAAAAATGCGGTACGGTACCGGTGCCTGAATCTGACCTTCCCGTGGTTCTTCCAGAGGACGTCGAGCTGAGGAGCGAAGGTGGGTCCCCGCTGGCAAGCCACAAGACCTTTGTAAAAACAGAGTGTCCAAGGTGCAAGGGGGTTGCAAAAAGAGAGACCGATACGATGGATACTTTTGTGGAATCTTCATGGTATTTTAACAGATTTTGCTGTGCGGGCTATTCAGAGAATCCGGGTCTTGACAGGAAAAAAGTGGATTACTGGATGCCCGTGGATCAGTATATCGGTGGGATTGAACATGCCATAATGCACCTGCTTTACGCAAGATTTTACACGAAGATGCTCAGGGATTTCGGTATATTAGGAGTAGATGAACCATTTACGAATCTCCTTACTCAAGGTATGGTCTGTAAGGAAACCATGAGATGCAAAGAACACGGGTACCTCTATCCTGACGAAGTAAAGGACGGTGAATGCACGTACTGTAAGGGTAAGGTTACAATAGGTAAGACAGAGAAGATGTCCAAGTCTCTCAAGAACGTGATTGACCCCGATTATCTTATTGAGGAATATGGTGCTGACACCGCCAGGCTGTTCTGCCTTTTTGCCGCCCCCCCCGAGAGGGATCTGGAGTGGAATGACCAGGGGGTGGAGGGATCGTTCCGCTTTCTCGGCAGGGTATGGCGTGTTGTTATGGAGTATCTTGATGACATCAAAGAGGTTGAGCCATTTGACGGAAGGGAAGAGCTTGAAGGGGATCTTAAAAACCTGAGAAGAAAGACTCACCAGACAATAAAGAGGGTAACCAGTGATATAGAAGAAAGATTTCATTTCAATACTGCCATAAGTGCGGTGATGGAGCTTGTCAATACGCTGTATCAGGTAAAACATCCTGACAGGTCGGATGCTAAAGCTCTCTCCGTCATAAGAGAAACCGTTGAAAATATAGTTATCCTCCTTGCTCCTATTGTTCCTCACATTACGGAGGAGCTCTGGACGATGCTTGGGAAAAGCGAAAAACTTTTAGATTTTACCTGGCCTGGCTATGATGACGCGGTTGCTGCGGAAGAGGAGATTACAGTAGTCGTGCAAATAAATGGGAAACTGAGGAGCAGGATTATGGTGAGCGCGGATGAACCTGACGAAAGAATAAAAGAAAAAGCGCTCTCTGATGAGAAGATAAGTAAACTTATCGCTGGCAAAGAGGTGGTGAAAGAGATATACGTTCCTAAAAAGCTGGTTAATATTGTTGTAAAGGGTTAGAATCTTTATTCACAACAACTGCGTTTTTTGCACAGATGTTGGTACCAGTTCAAATAGCAAGATTTAGTTAAGAGTGTAAAGTGGACTAAAGTGAGCTAAAGTGCCTAAAGTTAAAAAATGCGCTTTCAGCGCAGCCTGTTTTTAATTTAACCGCGCCTAAGGCGTGTACATTAACTTTAGTTCACTTTAGGCACTTCAAACTTTAGGTACTTTTTGGGTTCCGGCTTAGCCGGGTTAGGAGTTTACCGATGATTTGGCGAATACTGAAAACAAATTTTCTAACAGTTGTCGTGATATTTTCTTTTCTTGCCGCTGGTTGCGGATATAACTTTTCTCCAGGAGGAGAGCACATAGATAAAACACTTAAAACGGTTTTTGTTGATAATTTTTCCAATAATACCAGTGAAGCAAATATTGAAAACTATTTCAGGAACTCATTTATTGATCAGTTTAGAAAAGGAAGCAGATTCAAGCTGGCGAACAGTAAAAACCTTGCCGATGTTGTATTAAAGGGGAGTATAAAAAGCCTTGTCACTCCTCACCTTGCTTACAGCGCTACCGAGCTGGCTAAGGAAAACCGTGTAACTGTGACCATGGAGATTGTGTTTGAGGAGAGAGAAACCAAAAAAATTATCTGGGCGAATAAAAATTTTTCAGAGTATAAAGATTACCTGGTTGATGAAAATAACCCGAACACAACTGAAATTAATAGAACAACTGCCCTCAAAAAACTTGCTGAAGACACAGCTAAAAAGGCATATCGATATATTATGTCAGGATTCTAAAGTATGAAGGGTGTTTACTCTCTTGGTCAGTCTTGAAATTTTTCGCGAAGCAGTATTATTATGAAGGACACCCTTGGCTGAGGCCTTGTCTATAACAGGTATAACTCTGGCAAGGGCGCTCTTTGCCCCTTCGATATCCTTATCTTTAACAGACTTGAGAACCGCCTTGACCCTTGTCTTCAAGTGGGTCTTTATAGATGTGTTCCTCATCCTCCGTTTTTCATTCTGTTTGTTTCTCTTTTCTGCGGATTTATGTGTTGCCAATAAAAACTCCCCCTTATTTTTAGCCGAAATTGCTTTCAAAGAATAGACTACTTATATTAGTTTAAATATCATGTCAAGCCTATATTGTCATATCTGTCAATTATTTATAATACTACGACTTCCCCTTTCGGTTTCGATACTATCTCACCAACGATGCGTGCTTCTTCTATACCCTCATCATGCATCCTTCTCAATAACTTTTCTGACTGTTCTGAAGGTAAGGCAATGAGTAAACCGCCGGCAGTTTGCGGATCGAAGAGGACATCCACCATCCAGGCGGGACAATCGGGACCTGCCTTGATCATATGTATGCGAAATTCCCTGTTTCTGTGCAATCCCCCCGGCACTAACCCCATCTCGACCAGCTCTTGGATTTCCTGGAAGTAGGGGATCGAGGAGGAATCAATAATCATTCCCACATCGCTTCCTTCTATCATCTCGCAGGCATGGCCGAGAAACCCGAAACCGGTTACATCAGTACACGCGTGAATGTCGGCAAATTCCGCCATCAACTCCGCAGCCCTTTTATTTAAAGTGAGCATGCATTTTATGGATTCGGCTACCAGATAATCGTCGGCCATCTCCCCCTTCAGTGCTGTGTTGATAATCCCTGTTCCCAGAGGTTTGGTCAGGATAAGGTTATCACCGACTCTTGCTCCCCTGTTGAAAAGCACTTTGTCAGGGTGGATAATCCCGGTAACAGATAGCCCATACTTTAGCTCATCATCTTCCACACTGTGTCCACCGACCAGAACTACTTCCGCCTCCCGCATCTTATCCAGACCGCCAAGAAGTATCTGCTGGAGTACCCCTACATCCATCTTGTTTATCGGAAAACAGATTATATTCATGGCCGTAATCGGTTTCCCCCCCATGGCATAGACATCGGATAGAGAATTGACCGCGGCAACCTGGCCGAAGGTATAGGGATCGTCGACGATGGGTGTGAAAAAATCGAGTGTCTGGATGATGGCCAAATCGTCACTCAACTTATAAACACCGGCATCGTCGGCGTTTTCAATGCCTGCAATCAGGTTCGGATCTGACTGGAGGGGCAATCCACACAAAGCTCTGTTAAGGTCTCCCGGACCTATCTTGCAGGCTCACCCGGCACCATGTACTGTTTCCGTAAGACGTATTTTTGACTTGTCATCCATATTTCACCTTTTCTATTATCCACTCTGCCGCTTGATCAACCTCGGTCTCAGTCGTAGGCCTGCCAAGGGTAAGTCGAACAGCGCCCATCCCTGTCTCCCGGGAGACACCCATGGCGGCAAGGACATGAGAAATTGTTATAGAACGGTCCTCGCAGGCAGCGCCGGTAGATGCACACAGTCTGGGAATCCCATCCAGGATATCGCTTCCGGTCATGCCGGGAAAGGAGAGATTGAGAGTATTCGGAAGACGGTTTTCGGGATGACCGTTCAGCCTTGCTCCGGGAACTTGCGCGACTATCTTATCATGGAGTCGATCGCGAAGGGCGGCGAGACGAATCATGTCATCCTTAATGTTCCTCCCGGCCAGTTCACATGCCTCCCCCAGACCTGCATTGAGTATGATATTCTCGGTGCCGGATCTGCGGCCCATCTCCTGACCGCCTCCATGAATCAGAGGCTCAATCTCTATGCCATTGCGTATATATAACACACCAACTCCCTTGGGTGCATATAATTTATGGCCGGCCACGGTTAGAAAATCCACACACAGGTTATCTACATCGATCTCCACCTTGCCGACAGACTGGGCGGCATCGGTATGTAAAAGTATTCCCTGTTCCCTGGAAATATGTCCGATCTCCGGAATAGGCTGGATGGTTCCCGTCTCATTGTTGGCATGCATGACCGTGATGAGCACTGTATCTTTCCTGATGGCCTTTTTCACATCATCCGGTGCCACCTGGCCGTATTGATCAACGGGAAGAAAGGTTACATCCCAGCCATTTTCCATGAGAAATATGGCAGGATTGAATATGGAGGGATGTTCGATCTCGGTTGTAATGATGTGACGACCTTTATCACGCAGGCTCACGGCCACACCCTTCAGTACTGTGTTATTTGATTCACTTCCCCCGCTTGTAAAGACAATCTCGTCTGGCTCGCACCCCAAAAGTCCGGCCACCTGGCCGCGGGCCTTTTCCAGCGCCTGCTTTGCCTTCCTTCCCAGACTGTAGGAACTACTTGGATTTCCAAAGTTATCCAGGATAATGGGCATCATGGCCTCGGCCACTTCCGGGGCTACAGGGGTGGTGGCATTGTAATCAAGATAGATCATTGATTGACTTCCTTTAAAAGCAAAATTTGAATCTCCTCCCCGTTTCTATGCAAGCCTTGGAGTGCACCAAACATCACTTCCCCTAAAATGATCGGTGATTGATTTCAATGGTATCCCCGGCGCATAACTTTTTGATTCCGAACGTTTCATAAAACCTCGACAGAGATGGTAAATCAGTGCAATGCATGGGATACAAATGCTCAACCCTATTTTTCAGGAAATAATCGATCGTTTTTTGCAATTGACACTGATCTCCTAACAGATGAAAGCCGCCCATAACAACATATACTTTATCCTGATTGGTAACTTCTCTGGCATGCTCAACAATATTGCAGATACCTGCATGTGAACATCCGGTAACAATCACCAATCCTTTTTCAGTTTTTATGGCAAGAGCTGTATCATCCATAATGAAATCTTGAAGTTTTCCCCCTTCATTCATATAAAAAAATGTGGTTTTTTTAGCTTCAAATTCATTGACCCTGGGGATTTCTCCCAAAAAGTAAATATTATCTGAAATTTGATAGGGCTCTTTTAACAAGACCAAATCAAATTTTTCTGCCGTTTCCTCCTGGTTGTACGGCATGCCGTTATATTCCCCTGTTGCCTTGCGTCTGTCGATAAATGCGCCAGGGTGGACTAAAAGCTTCTTCTTTATTCCCTTTGTATGGAGTGCTTTCAGTCCATTGGCATGATCCCAGTGTCCATGGCTTAATACAATCAAGTCTGTGGCATTCAAATTGATTCCAAGCAAAGCTGCATTATAGATAATAACATCAGTAGAACCAGTATCAAATAAAATCTTTTCCCCGGCCTCTATAAAAGCAGAAAATCCATGTTGGCCTAAAAATATTTTGTCCATGTATCCCATTTTGGCTTGATCTTCGCACAATATGGAAATTTTGACACTTTTTTTCATTTAACACGGCCCTCTGGTTTTGACCCCCATCATTCTATATCAAGATACGACTTAAGAACTGACGGGTCCTTTCACTTTTCGGATTATCAAAAAAGCTGTGATCAGCGCCCCGCTCGATGATCCTCCCCTCATCCATAAAGATGATCTCATCGGCCACTTCCCTGGCAAATCCCATCTCATGAGTTACCACAACCATGGTTATTCCTTCCCTGGCCAGGTTAATCATGACATCGAGGACCTCTTTAATCATTTCCGGGTCCAGGGCTGAAGTAGACTCATCAAAAAGCATAGTTTTTGGTTCCATAGCCATGGCTCGGGCGATGGCTACCCGCTGCTTCTGGCCTCCAGAAAGTTCTTCCGGGTATTTAAAAGCTTGTTCCGGGATCTCCACCCGTTCGAGTAGCTCCATGGCTTTTTCCTCAGCCTCTCTTTTTGATTTGTGACGAACCCGGATAGGCGCCAAGGTTATATTCTGCATTGCTGTCATGTGAGGATAGAGCTCAAAATGCTGGAATACCATACCGATATCAGAGCGGAGTTTATGGATATCTGTTTCGGGATCCTGCACGGATACTCCATCGACAAAAATCTTGCCTTCCTGGGAACGCTCCAGGCCGTTTATACACCTGAGCAGTGAACTCTTTCCTGAACCACTGGGGCCACATATGACGACTGTCTGGCCTCTTTGTATTGTTTCAGTGATATTATCAAGCGCTTTAAATTTTTTATCATACCACAGGCTCACGCCTTTAATTTTAATCAATCTAACAACTCCTTGCTCGCCGCTTTTCGAGCCGATGGATGGCCAGAGAACCTGCGGAACAGATTGTGAAATAGACCAAGCCGGCGAAGAGATAGAGTTCAACGGACCGCGCCTCCCGGGCGTCAACCAAATTGACCCGGCGCAAGAATTCTCTCAGTCCGATGACATAGGCCAGGGATGTATCCTGAAAAATGATTACGGCCTGATTGACCAGTGCAGGCACCATATTATGCAGTGCCTGCGGCAGAATCACATAACGTGTGGTTTGATAAAAGGTCAGCCCGCTGGAGTAGGCGGCCATGGCCTGTCCGTGGGAAACGGATTGTACCCCGGCACGAATAATTTCAGCGAAATACGCAGCCTCAAATACAATAAACGAAATGACCGCAGCGGGAAATGCTCCTATAGGTCTTCCTGTAATAACGGGCGACAGAAAGTATAACCAGAAAATCACCAAAATCAGAGGCAGACCGCGAAAAAAATGGATGTAAGCAGTGGCCGGATAATATAACCAGGGTCTGGGTGAAAGGCGAGCTATGGACAGAATAACGCCGATCAGCAAACCGCCTACCATCGTCATCAGGGCTAACTCAAAAGTTAGAGCAAGACCTCCTATCATGAATTTAAAGTTTATTGAAATAACGCTCAGGTCCATAGCTCATTGTTCCCTGGCAATCATACCTGGAATATGAATCCTTTTTTCTATTAACGACATAAAGAGCACAACGCATAGCGCGATGCATAAATAAACCAGACTGGCTGCCGTAGTCGTCTCCAGACCGTGCCAGGTAAATGAATCAATATAATACGCCGTATGTGTGATCTCCATTACGCCTATGGTCATAGTTAGAGCCGAATTTTTAAAACAAGTCAGGAATTCAGTTGTAAAGGGTGGTATAATGATTCGGAAGGCATATGGAGCAATGACGTAACGGTAAGTCTGCAAGGTTGTAAGACCCGTGGAATATGCAGCCCGGTATTGATCTTGCGAAATTGACAAAAGACTGGAACGAAACTGCTCTGCCACCCGAGAAGCTGTATATGTTCCCAGGGAGATAACTCCGGCCCAATATGAATAATTGGGCACATTATCGTACAACCACTCCTGCGCTGGTTTGGGCAGGAATAGAGGCGCTGCGAAATACCAGAAAAAAAGTTGAACCAGAAAGGGTATGTTGCGAAAGAGCTGCACATAGGCGCTTCCTGCGAAACGGACCAACCGGAACGGTAAAACCCGAAAAATGCCAATCGTGACACCCAACACAACGGCTATAATCCAGGCCAATAGTGATAAGTGGAGGGTGGTAAAAATGCCGCTGACTAACAAACCGCCATAGGGATGCCGCCAGAGAACACTCCAATCAAACGTATAATTAAAAAGGCCCATAACCGATCCGGCATTGAAGAATTTATTGATAATTGTTGGCGATCATTTTTAAAAGCTAAGGGCAAGGCCCCTTTTATCATTCGTTTCTCAAAAAATGCCCGAATTCTGATAAGAGGCCTTTTCCTTGAAGGAATACGACTTAGTCCGGATAGCTCAATGCTTTAAGCAGAGTTTTGTATTCTTTGCTCATGGGCAGCGGAACCTCACCGTTCGGACCGAACCATTTATCGTAAATTTCCTCAAACTTGCCGCTTTTAATCATTTTAATAAGCGTGGCGTTCACGAAATCACGCCATTCACCCTGATTTTCAGGAAGAATGATTCCATAGGGTTCATATGTCAGGTACCTGCCGATAATTTTCCAATCTTCTGGATTTCTGGCTTTTGCCGTCATGCCGGCCAGTATGCTGGCATCCGTGAAATAGGCGTGGATTTTACCCTGTTGAAGAGCCAGAAACCCCTTATTGTGCTCTTCAAAGAGGACCTTCTTGCAGGCTGGTTTGATAAGGCCGGATTCCATGGCCTTATCAATGCCCTTTATATTAGCGGTAGACCCGCTGCCCATGCCGACCCGCTTGCCGGCCAGGTCAGGAAAATCCTTGATGGAACTATCCTTTGGAACCAAAAGCCTGGTCCCTGTGAGAAAATAGGGAAGGCTGAAGTCGACGACCTCTTCCCTGGCCAGGGTAATGGTTGTTGATCCAATGCCGATATCGACCGTGCCGTTTACGACCAAGGGAATCCGGGTCTTGGGATTGATCGGTTGTTTTATGAGCTTGATTTTTTCCCGAATTTCGCGTCCAAGCCCTTTACTATTTCCTCCCCAAGGTCCAGACCAAAGCCCACCCATTCCCCTTTTTGATTCATAAAACCAAAGGGAACGGAGCCTTCTCGAAAGCCCATATTGACCTCGCCTGTCTTCTCTATTCTATTAAGAATATTTTCGCCATGAGATGGCATAGCTGTGATCAACGATACAAACATAAACACAGCACATAAAATTAGTGTAAATCCCTTTTTGCTAATCATTTCTATCCTCCTTTTCATTTTCTTACTTTTTTGCAGTAATTTCCGGTTAAGAATTTGCATATGAGTGCCAAGCATTCTGTTCTTTGAAATTTTGCAAGCTATCTGTATCGACAGAGGAACTTCGAAGCTCGTTTTGAATTTGAATACGTAACTGCCGTAC
>Ga0265594_1000936_pt1 | contig 23483 bp, 14 predicted proteins | sample saktaG_11_FD_190147 | JGI IMG/M metagenome (GOLD analysis project Ga0265594, IMG submission 190147) | Saline water microbial communities from Sakinaw Lake, British Columbia, Canada - sak_2011_5_24_80m | ecosystem: Environmental > Aquatic > Non-marine Saline and Alkaline > Saline ... | reverse complement strand
GCTGCCCGAAATTGGAAAATACGGACATCTCACCCGTCGGGGTCACCGACATCACCGAGATGATAGCGTCGGATGTGTAGCTGGCCGGGTAGGCGGGATTCGCGTCGTTATCGTTGCTATAGTCATTCCCGGCAGCCGCCACGAAAAGCACCCCGGCGGCGCCCGCCGCGTCGATCGCGTCCTTGAGCGGCTGCTCGTAGGGTCCGCCGCCCCACGAGCCGTTCAGGACGCGCGCGCCGTTCGCCACCGCATACTGGATGCAGGTGATCGCGTCGTCCGTGTAACCCTCGCCGGCGGCCGACAAGAACTTCAACGCCATCAGCTTGACATTCCAACAGACGCCCGCCACGCCGACTCCATTGTTGCCGACTGCACCGATTGTTCCCGCGACATGCGTGCCGTGGTCATGGTCGTCCTTCGGATCCGGGTCCCCGTTGAAAAAGTCGTACCCGTAGACGTCGTCAACATAGCCGTTGCCGTCGTCGTCAATCGTGTTGCCTGGGATTTCGCCGGGATTCCGCCACATATTGGCGGCGAGGTCTGCGTGCGCATAGTCGATGCCGGTATCGATGACCGCGACGATCACGGCTTCGCCGCCCACGGATGCGTCCCACGCCTCCGGCGCATCGATATCCACATTCGGCGTGCCACCCGTCTGTCCCGTGTTGTGCAACCCCAACAAGCTGGAATACAACGGATCGTCGGGCGTGCGCAGGAGCTTCTGGCGATAGTTGGGCTGGGCGTAACGAATCCCCGGTGTCTGGTTCAGACGGGTCAGCGCCGTCTGCATTCCCATGTTTTCGGGAAGCGTCACGACCGTCAACCCCGGAACCAGCTTGAATTCCCGCTTCACCGTGCCGCCCCCAACCGCCTCGAGCGCCTGGGATCGTTGCGCCCCGGTCGAGACGGCGGCATCGAACCGCACCAGCAGTTCCCCGCTGCGGTATTCGGCATCCTTCGCCAGTTGTGTGAAATCATGCGCCGATGTCTCCAGCACGGCCGCAGGAGCAATCGCACGTGACGTCTCCGACGCGCTGAGGGAAAACTGGAGGTTCGTATTCGCGCCGGACGCATTGGAAACCTGCAACACACGCTCGGTCCTCTGCCCCAGGCTCGCGTTGACCATGATCGCGGCCGGCGAGATCTGAAGACGCGGCGTGATATTGCCCACGAGCGACACCGAGGAATAACGGGGGGCTGAATAGACCCCGTTGCCGTAGTTCGCCCAGACGGAATAGTAGACGCTGCCGGAAACGGTCACGCCTCCCTGCGTGAAACTCTCGGCGGTGCCCGCATAGACGGCGTCACCGTCATCCCAGCGCGCCGGATAATCACTTGAACTGCAGCGGACCACAACCTGTTGGAAGCCCGGTACGTCGGGGTTGCTCCAGGAGAGAATCGCCTGCGATGGATCCTCACCGACCGTGGCGCTGAAATTTCCGACGGGGTCGCTTCCGGCCGGCAAATTAGCCAGGCGATAGGCTTCCCCGACATGGAGACGCCCCCCGGTGACGGTATATCCGGCCCACGCCGCACGTGGCCGGGCGCCCTCCAACAACCAGGCTTTCAGCTCAACCCAAGGCGTGCCCGGGTGATTGGCCAGAAGCAACGCCGCCGTTCCGCTGACGTGCGGCGCGGCCATGGAGGTGCCATTCGCCCACGCATAACCATTAGAAAGGTACGTGCTCAGGATGTCCTGACCGGGGGCGGCGAGATCGACACGCGTGACGCCATAACAACTGAATGACGATCGCGCGTCATTGTGGTCGCTGGACGCCACAGCCACGATGGTGTCACAATCATAGCTGGCGGGATAGAAGGGCGTCTGATCGGTGTCGGTTCCGGCGTTCCCGGCTGCGGCAACGAAGATGTGTCCGGCCGCGCCTGCGGTGGCAATCGCGTCCCGCAGTGCCTGTGAATAGCCGCCGCCCCCCCAGGAATTATTGGAGATACGAACCCCTTTTGCGACGGCATACTCGATCGCCGCAACGGCATCGGCCGTCCAACCGTCACCTGCGTCATCCAGGAACTTCAGCGCCATCAGTTTCACGCGCCAGTTCACTCCGGCCACGCCGACGCCGTTGTTGCCCACGCCTCCGATCGTCCCGGCGACATGCGTGCCATGCCAGAACCCATCCATCGGGTCGCCACTGGTGGGGGTGCCATCACCGTCCGTCCATCGGGCGCCATGCACATCGCCGAAGGTCGGTGCCGTGTTGGACCAGATATTGAGTTTTAGATCGGGATGGGTGTAGTCGATCCCCGAATCAATGACCGCGACAACCACAGCCGCAGATCCGGTGGTGGATGACCACACATCGGTCACCGCAATATCCGCCCCCGCCGTGCCGCCAGACTGGCCGGTATTGCGCAACGCCCACTGATCGCCGAACCAGGTGTCATTCGGGATTGACGCGATTCTGATTCGATAATTGGGCTCGGCGTAGGCCACATCGGGACGTTTCTTGTACGCGTTGATCAGATCCGCCCGTTTGGCTCCCGGGGGGATCCGCACCACATCGACTGGAATACGACTAAACCGGTGCAGGCAACTGGCTCCCAGCGCCGCGTGCGCCTGCTCCCGGTTTGAGGTCGCGCTTACGGAAGAACGGGATGCGACCAGGATCGTATTCGGATGGGCATCCCCATCCGGGTCTGGCTTCGTCCCCGAGGGGCGACCGGAGCCGATTTGCGCACGGGCTGCGCCTGTCAATCCGGCAACCAGCAGCAGCGTAACCGCACACACCCGTGGCGCTATTCCACGATGGATCTGATTCCACGCTCGCGCTGTCCGATCATTTATCATAAAGCATCCGGGGATGGCGTCCGGCATCTGTCTCGTGGCCGTCACACGAAAGCGGATGGTTTCAGGAAACTCCTGGTACCCGCATGTGAATTATCTCATATTCCGAGGCGGCGCGTCCATGAAATAGCAGGACAAACGCATCTCCTTCGACCCTCATTTCTCTCTTTTCTCTCATTTCTCTCTTTTTTGCTTCTCCTGGCACCTGTTGTTGTCTAAAAGGCCGGATCCGGGGCTGGCGTGATCTGGAGTGCGGTGGCAAGCGTAGCGCGACACCGCTTTTTAAAGGGCAGCCCTTCTAAAAGCGGCGTCGCGCGGGATACCGCTTGCCGCCGCACTCCAGAAATCCTGCGCCACGCGCCAAGCTGGAGGGCAAGCCCTGATCCAGAGTCTGAAAAACATAAGAATTTAGATGCGTTCGCCCTGAATCCGGGGGCAATTCTCAATATGGAGATGTAACCATCGGCGTCGGGGTCGGTATCGGAATCGGGGTCGAATTTCCGTTGGTTTTATCGATACCGATACCGACCCCGACCCCGACGCCGACGCCGATGGTCCCCTCTCCAAAAATAGAATTGCTGGCGCCCCGCTATTCCAACTCGAAGTCGACCGTCACGCGGGGGTACTCGCGGAGGAAGCGGCCGGTCAGGCCGCTGACACGGCCGACGGCGCGGCCTGCGGTTTCGGCGGAACGGTCGAGGATCGCGCTGCCCGAAGAACGCACCAGCCTGACGCCGGTGATCGTCCCGCCGGTGCCGAAGGTCAGCTCGATCTGCGCGGGCCGCGGGCCGGCGTCGCCGCGTGACGGACGCTCCCACGCATCGTACAGCGCCCGTTTGACGAGCAGGAAGCAGCGCTGCACCTCGTCCTGAGGAATCACATTCTCCTCGCCGGCTTTCGCGCCGAGAGCCAGCATCCGCGCAATCTCCTCCGCGCTCAGCATCGGCTGACGCGCCAGCTTCACCGGCTGAAGCGACGGCACAGGTGTCTGACGCACCACCCGCTCTCCCCTGGTAAAACTGCTGGTCGACGGCTTGGGCGGCGGTTTATCGGACGCGGGCTTCGGTTTCGCCTGCGCTGACGTGTCCGGAGGGGGCTTGGGCTTCTCGATCGGTTTGACCGGAGGCTTGTCGATCGGCACGACAGCGTCAGGCGGAGGCGTCGGCGTAGGCGGAGGCGTCGGCGTGGGCGTCGGTGTGGGCGCGGGTGGCGTGGGCGGCGGCGTCGGTGTGGGCGCGGGTGGAGTCGGGGAGTCGGGCGGCTTGGCGGCATCCGCCTGCGCCTCCTCCAGCACGACGGTAAACTCCAGCGGAATCTCACGGGGCTTGCGCTTGACCCAGCCCGCGCACAACGAAATCACCACGGCCAGACCGAGGGCGACCCCGTGGCCGACCGCCGATTGCCTGAAAGACCTGTTGAAATTTTCGCTCATGACGACGCTCAATCGGCCTGTGTGACCAGTGCCATCCGCGTGATCTTGAGTTTGTACAAAACTTTCATCACGCCGACAACCTTGCCGTAGTCCAGCTTTTCGTCCCCCCGGATCAGCACCGCGACATCGGGGTTTGACAGCGCCGCCTCGCGCAGCCCCGATTCAAGCGCATCGAGGGATACCGGCCGATCATTCAGAAAGATCCCTCCGGATGCGTCGAGCGTCACATTCTGAGGCTTCTTCTCGGGCAACTTGTCCGCTCTGCCGACCGGCAGCTTGATCTGGATGCTGTTCTCGAGAAGCGGAAAAGTAATGATGAACGTGATCAGCAAAAGAAACGTCAGATCGATCAGCGGTGTCAGGTTGACGTCGCTGATCCGTTGCGGAATTTCGCGCTGGCGCCGTTTTTTCCAACGCAGCGGCATGGCTCAATCCCCCTTGCCCTGGAATTCGCAGGCGATGCGGCCGGTCAGTTCGTCCACGAACCCCTCCATCTCGATCACGGAACGCCGCACGCTCCCCTGCAGCATGTTGTAGCCCACGCCGGACGGGATGGCCACCAACAGCCCGACCACCGTCGTGAGCATTGCGGACGAAAGCGCCGGGGCGATCTCGCCCAGTTGGACCGCCCCCTTGAGACCCATCACCTGAAAGGCGTCCAGGACGCCCCACACCGTCCCCAGCAGGCCGATCAGGGGCGCGGCCGTGGTGGCCGTCGCCAGGGCGCTCATCCCCCGTTCGGCCCGCACCACCTGTTCGGCCAGCGTGTGCTCGGCCGTGCCGCACAGCAGCTCGATTTCCTTGCCGGTCAGCGCCGCGTTCTCCTTGGCCGCAATCCGGCCGATCAGGGCGGCCCGCGTCTCGCGGTCGAACAGCTTGATCAGCCGTTCGCAGGTGCGCTGGTAGATCGCGTCGAGCGGCGTCTGCTCCCGACGCCGCGACTGTTCCAGATAGAGATCGATCACGTCACGCCCTCTCACGAACGCCTGCAGGAAGCGTCGGCCACCGGCTTCCATCATGCGCAGCTCGCGACCTTTGCCAACCATGATGGCCCAGACAAAAACCGATCCGATCAATTGAATGACCACGATGGTCTGACCCATCAGACTCGACGTCCAGAATGCATCCCACAGACTGGCCAGCGGCAGCGCCGGCACAAAACCGCATATCATGGCCAAAACCTCCCCTGAACGGTACTCGACGGACGGGTGCATTGTACGTCAGAACAGGGAGATAATCCAAGCAAATCGTAATTTTGGGGATGGGGGGGGCGCATGGCAGTTCTGTTGGGGTCGTTGATTCGTAATCATAATCATAATCGTAATCGTAATCGTAATCTTGCTTTGTCCATGCATGCGATCATACACTATCGCCAATGAATGCCGGATTTGATCATGAGAAGTTGACTGTCTATCAGGAGGCGGTCAGATTTGTCGCTTGGGCCGACGAGATCTTGGAAAACCTGCCCAAAGGATGGGCTGTCCATGGGCAGTTGGACAGGGCTTCGACGTCCATTCCATGCTGGTCGGATTGATCCGCAGCACATCCCCTGACCGCGTGCATGAGCCGCGAGCCGTCTACGGATCGAATCATCGAGGGTTGGGGGATTGCGAGCAAGATTAAGATTACGATTACGATTACGACGAGAGGATAACCCTCAACAGAACTGCCATGCGCCCGGATGGGGGTGTGGACGCAATCCCTCACACATGCGCCCCTGCAACGTGATGCTCGCCTTGTATCCGGTTCTTGTTCATTGCCCCGTGCTTTCGCGTTGGAGTTGCCACTGCGCTGCGCTCCGTTGCTGCTGGCAAGCTGCAGCCTGTTGCCCTGCGGGCTGCCCCTCCCCACCCCGCCTCGCCTGTCTGCCGTGTCTGCCTGTCGGCAGACGGGCCCGGCACAGGCAGGCGGCGACGGCGTTGCCCTTTCGCTTCCCTTCGGCTTCTCCTTCACCTGGCGTGGGGGCTCGCACCCCACACGTTACGTGCCATGCCCGGCACACACGCTGGCGCTCTCCCTCAACTTGCCCGACTGCGGGCAAGTTGTAGGTGAGCAGCGTATTGTTGGGGCCTTTTCATATTAGAACAAGTTGCCTCGTCAGCGCGTCACGCACCCAAGCAGGAGCAGACACCAAATGCACTTCAAGCAATTCCTTGGGTTCGATCTTGTGTAATCCTCCCCCATAGGCGCGACCGGCATGGAGAATGGACTCCGCTGGGACGTTGTTTAGCGCCACGCCAAGTTCGATCAAGCGATCTGTATCACTGTCTAGGCAGGCAGCGAGTTCGGAAGTCGGATACAGATTCAAAAACACATTGGTGACAATGGCATCTGAGAGGTTCACGAAGAACCGGATCGGACATTCTCGATTACCGTTGGACCGGCCCATGTATGAGGCCAGAAAGGGAGCCGGTTCCCGTCGTTCTTGATAGTACCAGACCTCTTTCTGCGCACAGAGATATCCGTCAGGAATACCCCTCGCTATGCCCTCTTCAAGGTATCGCCACAAACCGGGGTATTGCCGCCGCACTTCGTCTGGGGGAAGATGGCAGTCCAGTAGGTAGCGAAAGCCCGGCACATCTGGCATTCCATCGACGGTGGCCCGGATAATCGGTTCACGGAGATAGCGGGGACTTGGCAGGATGGGCTTCAAGAAGACGCTTGGGATGTCGTATTGGGCGACGATGTCGCTGTCAATAATGAAGAAGTCGTTCGATCCGGTCGCGATTCCGCGTCTCACCGAAAACAAATCCTTGAGGCGTGGTGCGTCGGATGACGAGCCACTGTTATCGAAATGCGACATCGTCCACTTGTTCAACCCCCGAAGTTCCGAAGTCGGCACGATCCGCTGCTGCTGAGGATCAAGGTAGTCGCCGTACGAGACCGCGCAACTTGATGTGCTTCGTGGTCCAGCTTTTCGATACGTGACAATGCAGGAGGAAACGAGTGCGTCATCGAACTGGACATCGTCAGGATTGAAATGGTGAATCGAAAGCAGTGTCACTCGGGACGTGAGGTAATCGCGAAGAACCCGGCCGTAGTTGACGTAGAGGAATTCAGCAGGAAGAAGCCATGAGGCAACTGCTCCGTCGGCCAAGACCGCGTCAGCCAAAAGTACGAAATAGACATATAGTCCTGACAGTCCACTCACTTGCAAACCAAGGCGTTGCATCACCAGAGACTGAAAGGCTACCTTCCGCTCGGCTTGAAGGTGATGGTGTCTGACGTAGGGGGGGTTTGTGCAAATGAGCGAGAATCTGCCAGAATTGCCTGGTTCGGACGCGAACGCAATGAAATCACAGTCCAGAACCCGCAAACCGGAAGGAGACCAAATAGCTTTAGCAATGTCGCTATAGACTGGATCAATCTCGCAGCCGGTAGCGCTGGATATCTGCGTCGCAGCCGCTTGCCGCAGAAGCGCACTGTAGAACACTCCGGATCCAACAGCCGGTTCCAGAAATGCAATTGGCGCATCGCTTGGCAGCGCCTTCAGCGCGCCGGCGACCATGTGAGATGCAACAGGGAAGGGCGTCGAGAACTGTCCCAGACGGTTACGCTCCTCCGGGCTCTTGGATGCATCGGCTGCCAGTTGAGCGTCGGCTCGATTATCTTCCTGCGTTTCGTTCGTAGCGACGCCGTAGGTTGCCGCGCCTTCTCTCACTGTCTGGGCTTTTTTTTTACCTTCAGGCGCAAGTATTGGCCCGAAATCCCGTGTGCGATGTTCCCAAACCCAATCGATTCCCTCTGCCGCCTCGTATCCCAGGTAGCCCGGCTCAAAATATCCGCACAGGTAAAGCAGAAACGTTATTTCATTGCCGTATCTTCTCTTCAACTGGTGCAGTTTCTGGGCCTCTTCTTTTCTGCGTTTGTTCGTGTTGGTCGCATCGCCTGCGGACTTTGCCTCTATGAGTATTGGCATGTCGTTTGTGGCGGCGTTCAGCGGCTTAACAACACAGTCAATCGGAATATTGACCGATGACTTCTTATCGCCCGCCGACAGAGACAGACGGAATGCGAACGTCCCAGGAGGCATGGCATAGGGGTCTTTGCCTTCCTTGGTGCTTATCTCCCTGTAGCCGTTCCTGCGAAGCCAGCGGCCAAGTGTTGCCAGTTGCCGTCTCTCCTGTGCATTACGGATAATCGGATCGGAGTACGCGCCACACATTCTATCCGCGATCACGGTTGCGGCACGGGCCAAGTCCTGCTTGGTTGGTTTCTCTTTGGACGCAACCCACGTTATCAAGTCGTCGTCAATCAATTCGGCCAAGACATCGCATAGCTTCTGAAGGTTCTCAAGAAGCACCGTCTTCGACATTTGCTTCGGCAGTTGTGGCGGTTTTTTCTCCTTCCCTTCAAGTGAGTTAATGAGAGCCTTGCTTACGTGGGCCAAACCCATGAGGCGGTCACGCGCAAGGGGAGGTGCCGTAACCATTCGTAGGATCGGAAGTAGACCGGGAGCGTCATAAAGGACCTTCGGGATGATACGAGTCAGATCGGCGGTTTTGCCGAAGGCCTCGAGCACAGCCTCCGTGGTGATCCGTCGCTGCGCTCGGTAAGTCTCTGGCGCAAAACGGATAAACCAATCGTTGTAGAAGTCGATAGACCTTTCGACATCGGCCTTCCATAACTGCGGTTTGTCTGCATTTATAGGCATACTTGTACCGTATCCCATTCAGCCTTCGTTGTCACGTTTGAATTTTGCACGATTCATCTGCGCCCCAACGAATAGCGTTTTATACCTCGTGCGGCAAGTGTATGACGGTTGCTGGTTGCAAACAAGCGTAATTTTGCGCTCAAATTGAGAATTGCTGTTACCAGACGCGTCGTTTTGTGCTACAGTTGCCGCCAAACAACACACGACTTCGGGAGCACCCCTTCAGCATGTCCGACAGCACACCCATACCCGACTCGGTCGGAGTCGTCGAACCGCAATCGCTGCGGCTGCACCTGCCGCCGGGAGGGCTTCGCCTTGAGAAAGGCGGCGTCCTGACCGAAGTGGACGTCGCCTACGAGCGTTGCGGGACCCTCAGTCCAGCCGCCGATAACGTGATTTTTGTCTGCCACGCCCTCACCGGCGACGCGCATGTGACCGGCATTCGTCCGGGTGAAACCGAGCCGTCGGGCTGGTGGCGGCAAATGATCGGACCGGGACGAGGCATCGACACCCGCCACTATCACGTCATCTGCGCGAACATTATCGGCGGCTGCAAGGGAACCACCGGCCCCGCTTCCATCAATCCCGCCACCGGGGCACCCTACGGGTCACGGTTTCCCGAGATCACCGTCGGCGATATCGTGACGGTTCACCACCTCCTGCTCACCCAGATCGGCATCGCGGGGGTCGCGGCGGTGGTCGGCGGCAGCTTCGGCGGCATGCAGGCGCTGGAATGGGCGATCCGATACCCCGACTTTGTCGGTCGCGCCATCGTGATCGCCGCCGCGGCCTGCCTCAACACCCAGGCCCTGGCCTTCGACATCATCGGACGCCAGGCGATCGTCCAGGACCCCGCCTGGAATCACGGTGATTACTACACCCGTCCCGACGGCCCCCCCAAACAGGGTCTCGGCAGCGCCCGCAAGCTCGCGCATGTCACCTACCTCTCACAGCAATTGATGGCGGACAAATTCGGCCGCGAGAAGCGTCCCGAGTGGCTGAACGCCGGCGATGCGTTCCATGCCGAGTCACGCCGCACCTTCCGCTCCTATTTCCAGGTCGAAAGCTATCTCGAACATCAGGGGGCGAAGTTCGTCGAGCGCTTCGACGCCAATTCCTATCTCCACATCACCCGCGCCATGGACGATTATGATCTGGAGGAGGCGTACGGCACACTCGAGAAGGCCTGTGCCGGCGTCACCGCGCGGATGCTGATCGTCGCGCTCAGCGGCGACTGGCTCTTTATGGCGGAACAGTCGACCGAGATCGTCACCGCGCTCATCCGCAACCGCAAACAGGTGTCGTACTGCCACCTGGACGCCCCCGCCGGCCACGACGCTTTTCTCACCCATATCGCGGATCTGTCGCGCGTGATTCACGCCTTCCTGCCGTGGGTGGGAACTCCGGAACCCGCCGCCACAACGGTCTCGACCCGGTTTGACGACGCGGAGGATGCCATCATCGCCGATCTGATCCGGCCCGGCAGCCGCGTTCTGGATCTCGGCTGCGGCAACGGCGACCTCCTCTCCAAGCTCGCACGCGAGCGCCAGGTGGCCGGCACGGGTGTTGAAATCGACATCAGCCGTGTGGTCCGGACTATCGATGCCGGGCACAACGCGTTGCTCGAAGACATTAACGACGGGCTGCAGATGATCCCGGATGGCGCATATGACACGGCCGTGCTGGGCGAGACCCTGCAAGTCGTGCTCCGCCCGCGCGACGTGCTCCATCAGATCCTCCGCGTGGCCCGCGAAGCGGTGGTCGCCTTCCCCAACTTCGGCTATCTCCCGGTTCGCGGAAGCCTCCTCCTGCAGGGGCGGATGCCCAAAGCCAAAGCCCTTCCCTACGAGTGGTACGACACCCCGAATATCCACCTCTTCACCCTCGACGACTTCCTCCGCCTGTGCGCGCAGGAAGGCATCGCCGTGAGAAAGATCCACTGCCTCTCCCGCAGCCGGATCGGCCGGCTCCTGTGCTGCCTCGGCCACCGCAACCTGGGCGCCGACCGCGTCATCGTCCACATCACCCAACCCCCGAGCTCGTAACCTCCGACCCAAACCCCAGCCACCCGCCACGCAGCGACCGACACCGGAGTCTCCCATGGAAACCTGGATTGAAGAACACCTCCCCAAACTCGTGCGCGACCTCATGCCATGCAACTCATGCCCCCTGGCAAACACCGAAATAGAGATCAACCTCCCCGGTCAGCGCGCGGTGGTGGACGTCCTCGAAAACCTGATCGGGATCCTGTTCCCCGGGTGCCACGGCCATGCGTCGATCGCGTACGACGCCTGTGAAAACAGCTTGCGGAAGACGCTCATCGAAACGGCGGAATCCCTCCATGACCAGATCCAACGGGTCTTCGCCTACCAGTGCGCGTTTGAGCAGTGCACGGACTGCGACGACTGCTCCGTGCGGGCTGACGCGGCCGTGGCCAAGCTGCTCGACGCGCTTCCCCGCGTCCGCGCCGCGCTGCGCGAAGACATCCAGGCGGCCTACGAAGGCGACCCTGCGGCCCGCTCGACCATGGAGGTCGTCTTGAGCTACCCCGGCGTCTACGCCGTCAGCGTCCATCGCCTGGCCCACGCGCTCCACGCGGCCGGCGTTCCCCTCCTCCCGCGCGTCTGGAGCGAGCACGCCCATTCACGCACCGGCATCGACATTCATCCGGGCGCGATGATCGGCCCCGGTTTCTTCATCGACCACGGCACGGGCGTGGTGATCGGTGAGACCTGCGTCATCGGCGCGCGTGTCAAGCTCTACCAGGGGGTCACCTTGGGCGCGCTGAGCTTCGCCAATGACGAACACGGCAACCCGATCAAGGGGATCAAACGGCACCCCGACGTGGAAGACCGCGTGATCATTTACGCAGGCGCGACCATTCTGGGCGGCCAGACCGTCATCGGCCACCATTCGACCATTGGCGGCAATGTCTGGCTCGTCCACTCCGTGCCCCCGCACTCCACGGTTTACAACCAGCAACCCAAGCCGCTGATCCGAAAAAGCGGCCTGACGCCATCTCCTTAACGCCAGGAGTTCTGACGCCATGGCATTTCAGGGACATCTCAAACACGGCACCTCGTTGCTGCACACCGCTGAGGAGCGCCTCAAGCAGGTGCTCCTGCCGCGGGTCCCGCGTCGCATTGAGACCTATCACCTCACCCTCACCACCATGCTCTGGTCGGCGCTGATTCCCCTTTTCTGTCTCTTCGCGCGCGCCTCCAGTCACTGGCTCTGGGCGGTCAACCTCTGCATCATCGGGCAGTACATCACCGACCTGCTCGACGGCGCCATCGGACGCGCGCGCAACACCGGCCTGGTAAAATGGGGGTACTACGTCGACCACTTCCTCGATTTTATTTTCCTGAGCGCGGTTTTCTTCGGATATGCAATCCTGCTCCCCGCGGCGTTCCATACACTGATCCTGCTCACGCTGGTCATGTTCACCGGCTTCATGATCCATTCGTTCCTCGAGTTTGCCTGCACCAACCGCTTCGCCATCTCCTACCTGGGTGTCGGGCCGACGGAGATCCGCATCCTCTTCATTGTGATCAATGTGCTGTTGGTGATTTTCGGCAAGACGCACCTCTCCGCAGCCCTCCCGTATGCGGTCACCGCCTCGCTATTCGGCCTGTTCATCACCGTCTACCGTACCGCGCGCCACCTCTGGCATCTCGACATGATTGAGAAAAACAAACCCTCATGAACCATCCCTTCCGCCACCGTTTTCTCATCGCCCTGACCCTGATGACCATCGCCGGCGGCGTCATCTGGTGGGGCGTGCAGCCCGCCATCCGGATTTGCGGACTGGCCGCACTCGCCGCAGCGGCCCTGTGTCTCATTCTCTCGTTCCGCGACTTGCGCCGGCATCGCAGCCATGCCAAGTCCTATATCCGGCACTTCGCCGTGGCCTATGCGCCCCACTTCGTCATTGCCATCCTTCTGGCCATCCTGCTCCGCTCCTGGGTCATCTTTGCGCCGCCCACACCCTCGCCGCTCCTCGCGGCCGGCGGCAGGACGTTACACGAACAGCTCGCCGCCGACACCACCCGGTTGCTTTCGCTTGGCGGCAATCCAGACGACGATATTCCCGTCTGCCGCATGATCGCCCAAACCTACCAGACCTTCTTTCAGATTGACGCCGTCGCCGACCCCCAGGCTCACACCGAGGCCTTCCTGCTCTCCTTCGCCGCGCTGCTCCGCGCGTCCCTGCTCCAGGCGCGCGAGACCGAGTTCTTGCCCGACAATCGCGTGTCGACCCGCCTGGCCGCGAGCGCCGCCTACCTCCCGGTCGTCCGCAACAACTGCCCGGACCATCCGCTCCTGCCGCTGATCGACGCCGACCTCCAGGCCCTGCCCGCACAACTCATCCGCCCGCTGCGCTTCCCGCTCCACGCCCTGCGCCGCTATGCGCTTGACGAGTAGTCTATGAAACCCCACCTCATTTCCACACCCGCGTTCGTCGTGGACGCCGCCGCCCTGGACCGTAATGTGGCGATTCTGTCGGCTGTCAAAGCGCGCACGGGCTGCAAAATCCTCCTCGCGCTGAAGGCTTTCTCCATGGTCGCCGCATTCGACCGCATGCGCGCCACACTGGACGGCACCTGCGCCAGTTCCCTCCACGAGGCCCGCCTCGGCCGAGAGTCATTCGGCGGCGAGGTGCACGCCTTCGCCGCCGCCTTCTCGGATTCGGACTTCCATGGCATGCTCCCGCTGATCGATCATATCACCTTCAACTCCTTCAACCAGTGGCGCCGGTTCCGGCCGCTGCTCGACACCGCTGGCCGTCCGATTGCCGCCGGCTTGCGCATCAACCCCGAACACAGCGAAGGACACTCCGCCCTTTACGACCCTTGTGCCCCTCGTTCGCGCCTCGGCATTCGCCGCGACACGTTCACGGGCGAAGCGCTTGATGGTCTGACCGGCCTCCATTTCCACTGCCTCTGCGAACAGCAGGCCGATGTCCTGGAGCGGACGCTGGCCGCGGTCGAAAACCGCTTCGGAGACCTGATTCCCCGCTTCACGTGGATGAATTTCGGCGGCGGGCACCACATCACCCGCACCGATTACGATGTGGACCGACTGTGCCGCATCATCACCGATTTTCGCGCGCGGCACGGCGAGATGACGGTCTACCTCGAACCGGGCGAAGCCGTCGCCCTCAACGCCGGCGTGCTGGTCGCCACGGTCCTTGACGTGGTGGTCAACGAAATCCCGATCGCCATCCTCGACGCCTCCTGTACCTGCCATATGCCCGATGTGCTGGAGATGCCCTATCGGCCGCGCGTCTACCGGGGAGATGCGTGGGACGGTGGCGCGACGACGCCCATGGGAGCCGATTGCGGTGGCGAGCCGGGCGAAAAGGCCTTCACCGTCCGGCTGGCCGGCCCCTCGTGTCTGGCGGGCGACTGCATCGGCGATTATTCGTTTGATCGGCCGCTCCACCCCGGCGATCGCCTGATATTCGAAGACATGGCTCACTACACGATGGTCAAAACCAACACCTTTAACGGCATCAATCTCCCCTCCATCCTGCTGCGCCAACCCGATGGATCCCTGATCCTCGTCCGCCGCTTCGGTTACGACGACTTCACGTCACGGCTGTGATCTGCGGCCGACCCCCGATGGAAAACAATCCCCTGAGGCTCTTGCAAAACCCTGTTTTGCAAGCGGAGTGTTCAGTGTTCAGGTTTCGGGTTTCAGGTGTCAGGTTTCGGGTGTCAGGTTTCGGGTGTCAGGTGTCAGTGTCTGATGCCTTCGCTCTGGCGGCAGCGTCTGGAGTGCGCGCGGCAAGCGGTATTCCGCGCGACGCCGCTTTTTTACGTCTGCAAAACCTCTTTCGTCGGTTCTGCAAACGCAGTATTCAGAAGCCAGTATTCAGTATAAAAAGGGCAGAAGACTGTGAGACTGTAAACCAGCCGCCCGACTTCGCCACGAATGATCGAAGGGATAACGTGGAAAATAAGGAAGATTAAGGCGAACGATTAGGGGAAAGTCGCAAACCTTAATCATTCGCCTATTCCGGAGCTTGACGCCGTTGCGAGGGGCTGAATCTGTGGCGAAGCTGATGAAAGCGGCGTCGCGCGGGATACCGCTTGCCGCGCGCACTCCAAAATGGCTTGCCCCTCGACGCCGCCCGCACACGCCGCCCGCCTCCCCACTGTCTGAATCGCAGTCCCCTATTAGAAATGATGCACCCACCGCAGGATGCCACGCTGGCCTTCCGGCCGGTTCTCCGCGCCAAACTCGTGGTAGGCGTTGAAAAACAGGTGGTCGTGCTGCGAGAAACTGTAGATGACCGCCGGTCCTACCGCGAAGACCTGCTCACGGCTGTCCGGCATGGGTTGACCCCGAAGCCGACTGTCGCTGATCTGGCCCAGGTAGTAGCCGGTCGCGCCAACGCGGAGCCGGTTCTCAATCACGGCATAGGAAGTCGCGACATTCAGGTGGATCGCCTGACCCGCCTGGATGCCGGTGTCGTGGTTCCGGGCATTCCACAGGTAGTGGATGCGCCACGACACCTCGGACTTCGCGGTCGGAAACCACGTCGCGGCCCAGTAGGGGTTGAATGAGAAGAAATTGCTGCCCGGATTGAGCGCTTCTTTTTTGTCATACCGCCCGGTCGGCAGCAGGCACTGCAGCTCCACCCGATGCGCAAACACTGGCCGGCCATCGCGGATTACCGGATCCCATTGCAGGTACGGCCCGATGAGGATGTCGCCGAGACCGGCCCCATTGTCGGTCAGAAGCATATCATCCGGATCAAGATTGATCGACACGATGGGCACAATCAGGTCCACGCCCCACTTGCCGCCCAGGAGGACTTCCTGGTTCGACTGGTAGATGAGCTGGTTGAGACTCACGAAGACGTTCAGACGTGGATTTCTGAGCGCGGAGAAATCCTTGTTCGGAATCATCATCCGACTGCCATCGGCGTCGGTGAACGTGTCGCTGTAGTAATAATGGAAGTATTCGGCGAAGTACCAGCCCGGTCCCGCGGGCGGCGCGCCATCGAGAAAGCTCGTGAACCCGAGGTTCACCGCGGGTTGATCATACGCCTGCGCAACCGGATGGCTCAGCGCCAGCACGATGCCCATCAACAGCATTCCATAACGTTTCATGATAGATCTCCTTCTGGAGTTGATTAGTCCTTGAGTTTTCCTGACAGATAGGCGTCATACGCGGCCAGATCCATGATGCCGTGGCCGGACAGGTTGAACACGATCACGCGTTTCTTCCCTTCCTCCCGCGCCTGCACGGCCTCATCAATCGCCGCCCGCACCGCGTGCGCCGATTCCGGCGCGGGAATGATGCCTTCCGTGTGCGCGAATTGAAGCGCGCCCTCGAATACCTTCGTCTGCGGATACGCCACCGCCTCGATCAAGCCCAGGTTGTGGGCGTGACTGACCATCGGCGCCATCCCGTGATATCGCAACCCGCCGGCGTGGATGGACGGCGGCATGAAGTCGTGCCCCAGCGTGTACATCCACATCAACGGCGTCATCCCCGCCGTGTCCCCGAAGTCATAGCGCAATTCGCCCTTCGTCAGCGACGCGCACGACTGCGGTTCGACCGCGATGATCCGGTACTTCTTCCCCTCGGTGATTTTCCGCTGCACATACGGGAAAGCGATGCCGGCAAAGTTGCTGCCGCCGCCAACGCATCCTATGATTACATCCGGCTCCTCACCCGCCAACGCCATCTGCTTGATCGTTTCCTGACCGACAATCGACTGGTGCAGACAGACGTGGTTCAGCACGCTGCCCAGCGCGTATTTCGTGTGGGGCGTCTTCACCGTGTCCTCGATCGCCTCGCTGATGGCGATGCCGAGACTTCCCGGACAGTGGGGGTCTTCCGCCAGCATCTTGCGGCCAAACTCGGTCCGGTCACTCGGACTGGCGACAATCTCAGCGCCCCAGGTCTGCATCATCATTTTCCGGTACGGCTTTGCGTCGTAGCTCACCCGTACCATATAGACCATGCACTCCATTCCGAAGAGTTTGCATGCCAGGGCCAGCGATGAACCCCATTGGCCCGCGCCCGTCTCCGTGGCGAGCCGCTTCGTGCCGGCCTGCTTGTTGTAATAGACCTGCGCGACAGCGGTGTTGGGCTTGTGCGAGCCGGCCGGGCTGACGCCCTCATACTTGTAGTAGATATGGGCCGGCGTTTGCAGCGCCCGTTCGAGCCGAACCGCCCGCAACAGGGGCGTCGGCCGCCACATCGCATAAATCTCACGGACCGGGGCCGGGATCTCGATCCAGCGTTCCGTGGACATCTCCTGTCGAACGAGGTTCTCCGGGAAAATGGCCGTCATCATCTCCAGCGAGACCGGCTGTTTTGTGCCCGGATGCAGCGGCGGCGGCAACGGCTTTTGGAAATCGGCCTGCAAATTGTACCAGTGGGTCGGGATTTCCTTTTGGGGCAGTGTGAAGTGTGTCGTGATGCTCAACGATGTGCCTCCTTATGGTCGCGTCATTCCAGCACGTCCATCTCCTGCGTCAACGACGCAGGAAATCGTCACGCCAGATGACAAGAAACCGTCTTCCGGCCGACACCGGCCCGTTTGGGCCGAAAACATGCCAACCCGATCTGAACCCATAATGTCAGGGTCAATAGCATGCCGAAAACCAGAGGAACTGTCAATATCTGGAATCAGCATTTTAAATTGTGTCGCGTAAAATTGATGCACGGGTCTCGTCGTTCTGCTATAATCCGAGGCGTTCATCAATTCAGAAGGAAGGATCACACAATGGGGTGGTTAACCAAACCGGCAGACAAGACAGCCGCTGTGTCGACCGAGGCGATCTGGGCGGTGTGCCCGGCCTGCAAGGCCTATGTGCCGCGGGATGAATGGAACAACGATCTGCGGGTTTGCCCGCGCTGCGACTACCACGATCGGCTCACCTGTCGCCAGCGCGTGACGCAAATCTGCGACAGCGGTTCGTTTGTGGAGATCAATGCAGACGTGTCGGTGCGTGACCCGCTGAAGTTTGCGGATGCCTCCGGTGCTTATGCGGACAAGGCACGAGCGACGGTCAAGAAGACCGGCGAAGGCGAGGCGATCCTCACCGGAAACGCGCGGATTGCCGGCATCCCTGTCGTGATCGGCATCATGGACTTCCGTTTCCTCGGCGGCAGCCTCGCCAGCGGCACCGGCGAACGGATTCTTCTGGCCGCCGAGGCCGCCCTGAAGCAGCGTCAGCCGTTTATCCTCTTCTCCGCCTCGGGCGGCGCGCGGATGCATGAAGGGATCGTCTCGCTCATGCAGATGGCCAAGACCTGCGCCGCCATCGCCCGGCTGCAGCAGGCACGCCTGCCCTACATTTCGGTCCTCACCGATCCCACCACCGGCGGCGTCTCCGCCAGTTACGCCATGGTCGGCGATGTCAATATCGCTGAGCCCCGGGCGCTGATCGGCTTCGCCGGACGCCGGGTGATCGAACTGACCATCAAGCAGAAATTGCCGGACGACTTCCAGACCGCCGAGTATCTGCTCGAGCACGGGTTCATCGACCATATCGTCCACCGGGGCGAGATGAAGCGCTTTTTGGAAAAGGTGCTGCGTTACGCGGCACACGGAGTAGCGGAGTGCATATGACTGATCTCGACTTTTCAAAGAAACTGACCCCGTGGGAGATCGTTCAGGTCGCCCGTCATCCCAACCGTCCCGCCATCGGCGAGTACATACAGGGGATGTGCGAGGACTTCGTGGAACTGCACGGCGACCGCGCGTTCGGGGATGACCCCGCGCTGATCGGCGGCTTCGCGACCATCGGTGGCGAACGGGTGATGCTCATCGGTCACCGCAAGGGCAAGTCCGTCGAAGAAAATATTCACGCCAACTTCGGCATGGCCAATCCCGAAGGCTACCGCAAAGCCCTGCGCCTGATGAAACTCGCCGAGAAATACGGTCTTCCCGTCGTGTCGCTGGTCGACACGCCGGGCGCCTACCCCGGACTCGACGCCGAAGCGCGCGGTCAGGCCGAGGCAATCGCCCGCAACCTGACCGAAATGGCCGGCCTGCGCACGCCGTTCGTCGTGGTGATCACGGGTGAAGGCGGCAGCGGCGGCGCGCTCGGCATCGCCGTCGGCGATGTCGTCATGATGCTGCAATACGCCGTCTACTCCGTGATCTCCCCTGAAGGCTGCGCCTCGATCCTGTGGCGCGACAACAAGAAGGCTCCGGAGGCCGCCGAAGCGCTCAAGATCACCGCCGACTCGCTGAAAGAACTCGGAATCATCGATGAGATCATCAGCGAACCACAAGGCGCCGCTCACAGCGACCCCGGCAAGGCGGTCGATAATGTGAAGAAGGCGGTGCTCAAACACATCAAGGCGCTGCAAAAGCTCGACACCGACACCCTCGTCCAGAAGCGATACGACAAATACGCGGCGATGGGGCGCTGACGCCGCGGCGCGGCGGGGTGTTTGCCCCACGGCAGACCTTGAATGTGCGCCTAAAAGATCCCTTATAAACTTCGCAGTGCTGACATCGGCCTCGCCTATTCGTTGTTGGCGCTTGCGCCTGCGCGCTCAATATGCAACAATCCGCATTGATTTGCAACACTGGAGTTTTTCTTTGACTAGTAATCCGGAACCGTGGGTGACGCTGGAGGCGATCGCCAAACACCTAGAGGTGAGTACGGATACCGTGCATCGGTGGATCCGGGCGCGGAAAATCCCCGTGCAACGCGTCGGGCGGCAGTGGCGGTTTAAGGTGTCGGATGTGGATGCTTGGGTCGTGGCGGGGAAAGCCGGGACGGGGCGGGATGTGAGAGTGCCGCAATGAGGTTGATCGCAAACAGCGGCAATGACCGGGTAGTGGATGCGTTGCGGAAGGCGCTTTCTGAGTTCGGGCGGTTAGATGTGGCGTCGGCCGAGTTCTCGTTGTTCGCCTTCGCGGAGATCCGGGATCTGCTTGAAAGGGTTGCGAAGTGTCGGATTGTTCTGCCGACGGGCGCGAATGAGGATATCCGCCTTCTGGGCGGCGAAGGTGATCGGGCGTTCCGAAATCAGTTGAATGCGCGCGCGCTGGCGCGCGAGTGCGTACGGTGGATCAAGGAGCGAGTCGAGTTGCGGGGTGCGCCCGGGCCTTTGCCACAATCAGCCCTGATTGCGAGCGACGGGAAGACTGAGGGGTGCCAGGCGATCACGGGCAATAGCGCCTTTTCCACCGGCGGACTTGGTCTCACGCCGGGTAACCAGTTCGGGCTGATTCAGTGCTCGGAAAGCGCGGCCGAAGGCAGCATTCTGGCCTCCTGGTTCACGGCGTTGTGGAATGGGCTGCCGGCGACTGGCGATGATGCGAAGGGCATCCTGGAACGTTTGAACGATTTGGTTGAGCACAAGGCCCCGGCGGCGATCTACTACCTGACTCTTTACCACCTGTTCAAGGACCTGGGTGAGGCGCTGGACGAGGAGCGCATTGTCAAGTCGGCCACGGGGATTCGGAATACAGTGGTCTGGCGGAAGCTTTTTAAGTTCCAGCGGGACGGCGTCATTGGCGCCCTGGACAAGTTGGATCGGTTGGGCGGATGTATCATCGCCGATAGTGTTGGCCTCGGAAAGACCTTCGAGGCGCTGGCGATCATCAAGTACTACGAGTTGCGGAATGACCGGGTGCTGGTTCTGGTGCCGAAACGGTTGCGTGACAACTGGACAATGTACAAGGCAAACGACCAGCGAAACTTTCTTGCCGGCGACCGTTTTCACTACGACGTGCTCAATCACACCGACCTTTCCCGCGACGCGGGAAAGTCGGGAGACATTGATCTGGCGCATATCAACTGGGGCAACTATGACCTGGTGGTGATTGACGAGTCACACAATTTCCGCAACAAGGCGACGCACCGGGAACACGAGACGCGGTATGACCTGCTCATGCGGCGGATCATCAAGGAAGGCGTGAAGACGCGGGTCCTCATGTTGACGGCCACACCGGTCAACAACCGCTTGGCTGACCTGAAGAACCAGATTGCGTTCGTGACCGAAGGGGTTGACACGGCGTTGCTTGAACACGGGATTTCGAGTGTCGAGGCGACCGTGCGGCAAGCTCAGTTGCAGTTCAACAAGTGGATGGCTATGGAGGAGGCTGACCGGAAACCGGCGCGGTTGTTGGATATGTTGGGCTTTGACTACTTCAAGTTGTTGGACCTGTTGACGATTGCCCGGTCACGCAAGCACATCGAGAAATACTACGGCACGGCGGAAACCGGGCGGTTCCCAGACCGGTTGAAGCCGATCAACTTCAAGCCGGATGTGGACCGGATCGGGGAATTTCCTGCCATCCGAACGATTAACAACGAGATTCGGCGGTTGAAACTGGCGGCATACGCGCCGTTGCGATACGTCCTGCCCCACAAACAGGCGGCGTACGATGCGAAGTACAGCACGAAGATCCGCGGCGGGGAGAGTTGCTTTCGGCAGGTTGACCGCGAAGAGAGCCTCGTGCATCTGCTGCGCGTGAACGTGCTCAAGCGCATGGAGAGCGCGGTGTCGTCCTTCGCCTCCACCTTGGCACGACAGTTGGCTGACGTGCAGGGAACGTTGGGGAAGATCGAGGCGCATGAGGCCAGTGTGGACGAGATCGACATTGCTGACGTGGACGTAGAGGATACTGCGTTCGAGAGTCTGTTGGTTGGGCGGAAGGTCAAGGTACTGTTGCACGATGTGGATTTGATCCGTTGGAAGCAGGATTTGACCGAGGATCGGAACCGGCTTGCAACGCTGCTGTCTGCGGCGCGGCAGGTTGGCGCGGCGCGCGATGCGAAGTTGGCGCAGTTGCGGGAGGTTATCGCGCAGAAGGCCCGGAATCCGATCAACGGGGAGAACCGGAAGATCCTCGTCTTCACGGCGTTTGCCGACACGGCGGAGTATCTGTACGGTGAACTGGCGCCTTGGGCCTTGCATGAACACGGATTGCATACCGCGTCCGTGACCGGGACCGGGCGGAACCATACGACATTGCCGGGATTGCAGAAGGATTTCGGGAGCATCATCAGTGCGTTCTCGCCGCGTTCGACGGAGCGGCCGGCGGAGATGGCCGGTGAAGGCGAAGTGGACCTGTTGATAGCCACGGACTGCATCAGCGAGGGCCAGAACCTTCAGGACTGCGATTACCTGGTCAATTACGACATCCACTGGAATCCGGTGAGGATCATCCAGCGGTTCGGGCGGATAGACCGTATCGGATCGCCGAATGCGCGCATTCAACTGGTGAACTTCTGGCCGAATCTGGAGTTGGAGGAGTACATCAACCTGGAACAGCGGGTGAGCGGCCGCATGGTGTTGCTGGACATTTCCGCCACGGGCGAAGAGAACCTGATCGAGCAGCAATCCGGGAACCAGATGAACGACCTGGAGTACCGGCGGCGGCAGTTGCTGAAACTTCAGGACGCGGTGATTGACCTGGAGGACCTGGGCAACGGCATTTCGATTGCCGACCTGACGTTCACGGATTTCCGTGTGGACTTGGCGGGATACCTGAAGGATCACGCGGAGCAACTCCAGCGCACGGCGCTGGGATCGTTTGCCGTAACGACCACGCCGGAAAGCGGGATACCGCCGGGCATCTTGTTCTGCCTGCGGGCGGCCGGCGCGGCGGCATTGAAGGGCGTTGATGCGAGTTATCCGCTGGCTCCGCACTACGTGGTGCACGTGGGCGACGATGGGGCCGTATGTCTGCCTTATGGGCAGGCCAAGCAGGTCCTTGACCGGCTGAAAAGGGTCTGCATCGGCCGTGATCTGCCTGACGCCGGGGCCTGCGCGCGATTCGACAAGGCGACGAAAGACGGGAAGGACATGAGCCGCGAGCAGGAGATGCTTGCCACGGCGGTTGCTTCCATCATCGGGAAGAAAGAGGAACGGGCGGTTGCCAGCCTGTTCACACCCGGCGGGACGCATGCGCTCAAGGGCGAGTTTCTGGGGATCAACGACTTTGAGGTGGTGACTTTCCTGGTCATTCTGCCGGGAGACGGCGCATGACCGCTGCCACTGTCATCAACGCCCTTTGTCTCCCCGCCGATGCGCGGGTGGACCAGCGCGTGCCCAAAAAGCTGCTCGTGGAAAACGGCGCGCCCACGGCGGCGGACAAGCGCCAGATCAATGACGGTGTCGAGGAGTTGTACTGGCACGCCGCGCTCAAGCCCGCTACCATCGGCGTGCCCGCCTACCGCGACGACATCCGCGAGTATCTCGAAATCGCCGTGCTCTCGCTCACTCTGCGCGCCGGAGCCAAGGCCCCGCGCCTCACCGAGTTGATTCACCGCGCCATTCCGTATCCCGTCTTCCTCGTGCAAAGCCAGCCCGTAGGGTTTGCGCTTTCGCTGGCGCAACTTCGGTGGTCCCAGGGGCAGGCGGGGCAGACCGTGCTGGATGGCCCGCTCATCACGGCGACCGTGGATGCGCAGGCCCCGACCGTTGCCGACTTCCTCGCCTCGTTAGCCCTCACCAGCCAGCCGCGCCAGCATCTGCACGCGCTCTATCAAGGCTGGATCGAGCACTTCGAGGCCCACGCCGCCGCCCGGCACACAGGAAAATACGCACCCGCTGCCGATCCCGCCGCCGCCGAGCGCCGCCGCACCGCGTTGGCGGAA
>Ga0265594_1000935_pt1 | contig 23490 bp, 26 predicted proteins | sample saktaG_11_FD_190147 | JGI IMG/M metagenome (GOLD analysis project Ga0265594, IMG submission 190147) | Saline water microbial communities from Sakinaw Lake, British Columbia, Canada - sak_2011_5_24_80m | ecosystem: Environmental > Aquatic > Non-marine Saline and Alkaline > Saline ... | reverse complement strand
AGGACTGGTACCCAGCTCTATCTCAATAATATTTTGGATATACTCACCCTGCTATTCACTATTTCTAAAAATAGAGTTGCCGCCATTTTCTAAAGATAAAATTTTGCCCTATGTATATAATCTTGTTTCTTAAAGTTATGTATTAATGCCTATGTTGACATAAGGGCTCTTTAACATTACGGGTAATCTTGCCTGTCTCCACATCTTTTATTTTCTCTTGATAACTATCTTTTTTATTCGGATTTTCTTTATCAATAATTCTCATCTTCTCCACTCCTTCCGGATGCTTATTTTTATCTATGCTCGGAAACCATCCTTGGAGAATTTCTTTTATAAATTTCCCAAGCCCTTTTCGTTTTCGCCTCAGTTTAAGATTGAACCTAATCTTTGTAGTCTCTATAAAATTAACTCTTATATCTAAGTTATTGCACCCGCAGAATAAACAAGGTTTCTGATTTGATTTCAATTCTCTCCCGCAATTTCGGCAAAAATACTTTGTTGAATTCATACACTTTTAACTATCCTCTTGATATTTAAGTTTTCTCTAAAAAATTTTCCTAAATAGTTTTTTTAAATTTACCCTATTTTTTGCCTTTTAGCAATTCTGCGACTTTGCTAAAAAAACAGCGAAATCTTGCGATTTCGCCAGTAAAAATTAAATGTAAAATAGTGGGCACGCCAGGACTCGAACCTGGGACCTCTTACTTATCAGATAAGCGCTCTAACCAACTGAGCTACGCGCCCTTAGAGTGGACCCAAGCGGGCTCGAACCGCTGACCTCTTGCATGCCATGCAAACGCTCTTCCAACTGAGCTATGGGCCCCAGATTCTAAAAGCGGGATTTTGTGTGGTAGGAAGAAAATATCCTCTGTTCGTGAAACAGAGTTTAACTCCTTAGAAAGGAGGTGATCCAGCCGCACCTTCCAGTACGGCTACCTTGTTACAACTTAGTCCTCATCGCCGACCTCAGTTTAGCCCCGCTGAGCGGGGTTTCGACTACTGCCGACTTTGCTGGCTTGATGGGCAGTGTGTGCAAGACCTGAGAACGTATTCACCGCGGTCTGCTGACCCGCGATTACTACCAACTCCAACTTCATGTGGGCAGGTTTCAGCCCACAATTCGAACTGAGACCGAATTTGATGGGATTAGCTCCGCCTTACGACTTAGCAACCCATTGTTTCGGCCATTGTAGGATGTGTGTCGCCCTGGACATAAGCGCCATGCTGACTTGACGTCATCCCCACCTTCCTCCCTGACGTTATGTCGGGGCAGTCTTCCATGATATATAACATAGAATAGGGGTTGCGCTCTATACCCCACTGAAGGGAACATCTCACGACTAGAGCTGACGACAGCCATGCAGCAGCTGTTCCGACAGTTGCGACATAAAGTCGAAAGGCCCCATCTTTCGATAGGGTTTCTATCGGAATGTCAAGTCCAGGTAAGGTTCTACGCTTTGTATCGAATTAAACCACATGCTCCGCTGGTTGTGCAGGTCCCCGCCAATTCCTTTGAGTTTTAATCTTGCGATCGTACTTCCCAGGCGGAACGCTTAACGCGTTAGCTTACGCCACCCCACTTCGCACAAGGCTACGCGGGGCAGCTAGCGTTCATCGTTTACAGCTAGGACTACCCGGGTCTCTAATCCGGTTTGCTACCCTAGCTTTCGTTCCTCAGCGTCTCCAGTATCCTAGGTGCCTGCCTTCGCCCTTGGTGTTCCTGGCGATCTCAATGGATTTCACCCCTCCACCGCCAATTCCAGCACCCCCGAATACGGACTAGTCTAAGAGTATTACTGGCTGATCTTCTATTAAGTAGAAGGCTTTAACCAATAACTTTTTAAACCGCCTACGAAACCCTTTACGCCCAATAAATCCGGATAACGCTTGCACCCTACGAATTACCGCCGCTGCTGGCACGTAGTTTGCTGGTGCTTATTCTTCCCGCCGTATGGCGGAACAAAAGAAGTTTACAACCCGAAGGCCTTCATCCTCCACGCGGCGTCGCTGCGTCAGGCTTTCGCCCATTGCGCAAGATTCCTGGTTGCTGCCACCCGTAGGTGTATGGGCCGTATCGCAGTCCCATTGTGGCTGACCGACCTCTCAGTCCAGCTACCCGTCGTTGCCTTGGTGAGCCATTACCTCACCAACAAGCTGATAGGACGCAGGCTCCTCTCAAGGTGGGAAGTTATTCCCTTTACTCGCCCTCTGGCCAAGAAAATCCGAATATCGAAATTCGAATTTGCTTGTTCAAAAGACGAGACTATGGTGTATTACCTAACCTTTCGGCTAGCTATTCACCTCCTCGAGGTAGATTCCCACGCGTTACTCACCCGTCTGCCGCTAATCCACCGAAGCGGACTCGCTCGACTTGCATACCTAAAGCACGCCGCTAGCGTTCATCCTGAGCTAGGATCAAACTCTCAATAAAATAAAAATTTCCTACCACACAAAATCACGCTTTTGGTTTCTTTAAATTATCAAAGTGCAAACACATTATATCACAAAATTTTTAATTTGTAATTTTTTAAAATCTTACCGGCCAAAACTTTTTCTTAAAGCCTGCATTTTAAAAGCCACGTTTTTTCTGCTAATCTTTGGTTGAATTTTCTTCTTCGGCCTCTTTTTTTTCTTTTCTCTCATTTGTTTAATGATATCAAAATTCAAAATTATTATCAATACAAACTATCTTTCCCTTGGTTCAATTAATGTCATTGCTGTCAACCAATCACCTTCTCTTTCTAGTTTATCCCATTCAAAAACCTTTCTTCCTCTTTCGGAATCCTCTATCCAGCCTTGCATCGTTGTAACCTCGGTAGAAGCGACGTAATTTACCGCGACACCAGATTGATCAGCCACCTTCTGGATAATCTCCCGAGCTCTCGTAAATAAAGCTGTCGTCACGCCCTCTTCTCTTCCTCTTCCTTCTATATTATTAAGTAAACTAGTCGCACTTGTAGCAGCAGAACCATTAACAGCCGAATAAATAGTAAGTTCTAAAAGCCTATTTCCTTTTTCTAATTCAAATTTCCGAGAGAAATTAGAATCTCTTCGTAACTCCCTTTCTATCATATACATATATCTAATATATCCCATGAAAATCCATTTGCAATTGCCGACTTTTTCTCATATAATTATAGATAATGATTGAAAAAAGCGTTAGGATTATTATTATCCTCTTCTCTGCCTGGTTTTTACAACTGCTCATTAAGTTTTTTATAAAAAGATTAAAAAACATCATTAAAAAAACGCCTTTGGAAACAATTTCGCAAAGAAAACAAAAAATCAAAACTTTAACCAGTTTACTCATCAATACTAGTTCTCTGGTCATTAATGCTACTGCCTTACTTTTAGTTTTCAGCGAGCTAGGGATAGACATTGTTCCCCTACTTGCTGGCGTGGGAGTCTTGGGACTGGCAGCTGGTTTAGGCGCTAAAAGCCTGGTAGCCGATTTTATCACCGGCTTTTTTATTCTTTTGGAAAATCAGTTCAATATTGGCGATGAAGTTAATCTCGGTGGTAATTGGCAAGGTAAAGTAATCAAAATCTCTCTCCGAACCACTACTCTTAAAGATAAGGAAGGTAAGGTCTATATCGTCCCCAATTCACAAATCAAAGCAGTCATCAAATTAGCAAAACCTAAGAAGTCTTAGAAAGCACTAAACATTTTTATCCTTTCACCAAATACCCTGGATTTAGAAGTCCTTTTAGCCAACAAAAACGAATCGGCTTTAATCCAAAGCTATTATAAATTAGCTTAATTATTTTTTTTGCCCAAGAATTCAGATTTTGACCATCTCCTAAAACACTTCTCAGAGTTAAAATTCTCACCAATCTTCTATTGAGAGAGAAATAAGAACCTTTTATCGACACACCTTCGGTAATAAGAAATTCATTATCTATCTTTAAATGAGAAAGCTTATAACCATCTCTTAAAAATTTTATTTCTCCATTTTTTAAACAATAAACGCCTGGTTTAATTTCTTTCGTACTTTCTACCAATTTACCCTCTAAATTATGGAGCAGCATCTGAGTGCCTAACCTTCTTTTTCTCATCGCTGAATTGACCGCTTTAACATCAAACTCGTAGTCAATACCTAAAAATTCCAGAATATGAAAACCTAAAATAGGCGGCTCGTTATTTCTCATTTGGGCCATGGTAATCGTCGGAAAAGAACCTAATAGCCGGGGATTGCATTCAACGACATAAAGCTTTTGAGTTTTTTCTTCTAAAACAAAATCCAAACCAAAAATACCTTTATAGCCTGACTTTTTAAAATATTGACCTACTTTTTCAACAATGTCATAGGCTTGTTTTTCAACTTCTCTGGAAAAATCAACCGCTGTCCAGTCATGGCCGCAAAAAAGGCCAAAACATTCAGGCTTATTATAAAGCTCGGCCGCATTAAGAACTTGATATTGAAGTGAAGTAGAAAGAACGCCCCGCTTAGTTACACAACCGGTTAAACTAGGTGAAGAACCTTTAATAAATTGCGCCACCAAAATCTTGCTTTCTTTATCTTGACTAATTTCTCTTAAGTTTTTAACAGCGGCCCGGAAGTTTTGTCTGTTTTTAATTAAAAAATTGCCCTTGCCGCCGCCGCTTAAAGGATATTGGACAAAAAACGGCTGACCGTAAGCTCGAACGCTTTGATCATAATCAAGAGAATTAATCTCAACAACCTTTCCGGGAGGAACGGCCACGCCAATCGTTTCTAAAATCCGCCTGAATTTTAGTTTGTCTTCAAGAAATTCCTTGCCAAATTTAGGCGGATTAGCAGCGATTATCCAACTCTTATCTTTTGCCATTTTCATCATTCTTACTGATGATTTATAAGGAATAATTAAAGGATTGGTAAATTTTTTAAGATATTCCTGAGTTTTTGGATGGGCTAAAACAGATGTTGAATTCCGGGGAACATCAAGATGATAAATACCTCTTCCTTTTTCCAAAGACAAAACCGGCAAATCTTTTTCTATTAACTTTGTATCAAGGCTATAACGAAGGGCTAAAAGCTCATATTGGGAAATAAATTCTTCCGGCCCTAATCGATCAAAAGCATAAACACAAACACCAAAAATCGGCGTCTTTATTTTTTTTTTGAAAAATTCTTTCAAAGTTTTTAAATCTTTAATCATTCTCCCGCCCTAATCAAAAAAGTTCTAAGATCGTTTCTGCCAATAATTATCTGTGTTTTCATTTTTGATCTGTCAGCTACTGAAGCCGAAGTTTTAATCCTGCGGCCGGATAACCAAAAAGTAAGACCAATAACCGGCCGTGGTTGCCGACCTACAGCCGAACGATAAGTAAATTTTCTCTTCCATAAAATATTATCTTTAGCCAACAAACCCAATTGCCCAGCTAAAGCTCGGTCAATAGAGCTCCGAAAAGCACCGGTATCAATCCTGGCGATTACTGGAGTCTTTTCTCCATTAGCAGCTCTAATCTTAATTTCTTCTTCTACATTTAAAATTTTTATTCCTTCTTCAACCATCACTCTATCAGCAAAGCTCTCAGCAAAAAGCGCCCGAGCAATCTTAACGCCATGCTCGACGGTACGAACCTTTAATCCCTCCACCCTTTCTAAGCGCCGTTTCAAGCCGGCCCGATTGGCAATTTGAATCGAAAGGCCTGGCCTAGAATTGAACTCTAAAATCATCGGTCCGTGTTTTCTATCAAAAACAAAATCAATTGCTAAAAACCCCAAAAAAGGCAAGGCTTTTTGAATCCGAACAGATAATTCTAAAATACTATTCCAAAAGGGAATTTTGATGCCATTAAGCTTTCTTTTCGTGCCAGGCAAATTTCTAATTGGTTTGTTATAAACTACTCCATAAGTAGTAATACCGGTAGCAATATCGATGCCCGCTCCCACTGCTCCCTGATGCAGATTAGCCTTACCATGAGATTCCTTTGTGGGAAGACGGAGCATGGCCATCACCGGCACCTGATTAAAAACAATCACTCGAACATCCGGCGTTCCTTGAAAGGCATACTTCCTGAAAACATTATGAATCTTAATTCTCTCTTCAACAAAAGCTCTATCTCTAGTACCATGGATACTGTATTTACCTGCCAAAATATCTAAAGCATGCATTCGGAGAAAACCGATATTAACAACCCTGCCGTCCATCAACTGCCACTCACCAGCCCATTTAGATTTCTTTTTAACAACAATAATGCCTTCACCGCCATAACCCTCGGAAGGCTTCAAAACAAAATTACCCGATAAATTTTCCCAAGCAAAATTAGTTATGTCTCTTGATTCCTTAAAAGCAGCAAAAAGATTTGGTGTCGGCAGACCATACTTCACAAGAAAGCTTTTTGTCCGTAGTTTTGAGTCAGCTAGACGACGGCCTCGCTTTTTATTAAAACGAAGGTAAAGCCTGTTGCGGGCATTTTTTCCGAGAATGTTTTTCCAGCCAGCCATATCATTTTCTCGCGATAGATTTGAATCTTTGGTATTCTAAAAGCCGAAAACCAGCGTATCTACCGACAATGATATTAAAAAGAAGCACACCAAAAACAGCAATTTCTGGGTTTAAAAGAACAAAGCTCTGGAGAAAACTCCAGTTCAGTAAGAAATAACAAACTAGAGCAATCAAAAGCGTTTCACTTGTCATACCGATCGCTTCCCGCATAGAACGACCTGTTTGGACTTCTATAAAGTTCTCTACCAAAAGAATCATAAAAAGAATTGGGAAAATGGAAACAGTAGGAAAAGCAAAAACGACGACAAAAATTCCCAAACAAATAAACCAAAGAAGAATCGCCATTCGCGGCAGATAGTGAACTTTGAATTTCTTTAAAAACAAACGGGCCATGGTAGCCATCAAAAGGGTAACCAGAAAAATAGTAATTCCCGGAATAATACCCGTGGCCAATAAGGCAACAGAAACCATCGCTGGTGTAAAAATGCCAAAACCGGCAATGCCCAGAAAATGACGGGCGGCGGCAATCAAAGCGGCAATTAAAGGAAAAAGAAGAAGTAAAACAATGGTATTGGACGGCACGCCGGAAGAAACAGCCATCCTAATGGCATGTTTGAAAAAGTTATTCATACCTAATCGTCTAATTTTCTGTTCTTTTAAAAGCTTCTCTAAGGGACCAACCACTTCCTCTATTGGTTCTGTAAGGGCCGGTTTTTTGACTACTGTTGGCTCAGCACTAACCGTCGCTTCTATTGCCTCTACCGACTCTATCTCTTCTGCTATCTCTTCCGCCCAAACCGATCCAACAATAAAACAATAAAACAATGAAACAATAAAACAATAAACAAACAGTTTTTTCAACATAAGAGTATTTTATCATAAAACCATTAAGGTATTAAAGTAAAAGAAAAAAAAGGGGGAGGTTATTTCAGGGAAATTGCTTTTACTGGACAAACTTCAATCGCTTCGTCAATTTCCGCTTGGAGTTTTGGAGTTTTGGAGTTTTGGAGTTTTACTTTCGCCTTGCCGTCCTCTCCTAATTCAAAAACCTCCGGACAAAGAGCTACACAAGTCCCGCAGCCAATACATGTACTTTCATCAATCTTAACTTTTTTCATACTTACTATTATCTCTGCTCATTACTTTTTGTCAATCCCTATTTCGAAATTTAAACCCCTAGAATCTGCGGCGCTTTTTCGCCTTTTAAATATTTATAAGCTGAAGCTGCCCCAATCGCGCCTTGGGCCATGGCCGTAATCGCTTGGACCAAAACAATGGATTTGTCGGTAATATCACCGGCAGCATATAATCCAGGCAGATTAGTTTCCATAGCATCATTGACTTGAACATAACCTGTCTCTGTTAAATTAATCCCCAATGGCTTTAATAAAGAAGTACCCGGAACGCCACCAACCTCAATAAAAACGCCATCTAAATCCAGCTTATCTTTTCCATTATAAGTTTTATCCAATTTTACTCCCGTCACTTTATTACCATCACCTAAAATTTCAGTAATATTAGTGCCATAAACTGTCTCTCCTTTCCCTTTTTTTTCAATCTCTCTCCATTCTTCTATCCAAACAGGCTCTGCACGCAACTGGTCACGACGATAAATAATATAAACCTTTTTCGTAAATTCAGCTGCATGAACAGCGCCGGAAACAGCGCTGTCCGAACCACCAATCATAGTTACCATCTTGTTCCGGAAAAAAGGAATATCACAGGTTGTACAATAACTTACACCTTTACCTAAGTAATCTTTTTCACCGGGAATGTTTAGTTTTCTTCTTTCCGAACCAGTGGCAACTATTAAAGTCTTCGCTTTGTACTCCTTGCCAGCCTCAGTTTTAACCAAAAAAGCTGTAATTTTTAATTTTTCATTTTTAATTTTTAATTTTTCTATCCTGCCCACCCTGTCGTATATTACCTTGGCGCCTAATTTTTCAACCTGCTCTTTCATTTTTTCTCCCCATTCCAAACCAGAAGTAGAAATAAAACCAGGAAGATTTTCTATTTTTGCCCCTTTTGAAAGCTCACCAGCCAAAACTTCACCAATCAATAAATTATTTAATTTATATCGACTAGCATAAATACTGGCCATCAAGCCAGCCGGTCCGATACCAATGATAATAAGATCAAACATTATACAAAATTTCTAATTTCTAATATCTAATTTCTAATCAAATCCCAAGATCCAATTTCTAATGTCTATCCGCCAGCTGGCGGATTAGTCATTGGTGCTTGGTCATTAGTCATTGATTAGATCAATTAGGTCAATTAGAAATTAGGTTAATTCTCTTTTTATCTCTTCTTTGCTCCTCAATCCCACAATTCTCTTTTCCTCTTTGCCATTTTTGAATAAAATCAAAGTTGGGATGCTCATCACGCCATATTTACCGGCAATCTCTCTTGCCTGATCAATATTAAGCTTCCCTACTTTAATTTCGCCTTTCAATTCTTTGGCCAACTCTTCAATAATCGGTGCCAGCATTTTGCAGGGCGGGCACCAACTACTATAAAAGTCCACCAAAACCGGAATCTTGTTTTCCAAGACTTCTTTTTCAAAATTAGTCGTTGTCAACTGCAGCTCTGCCATAAAGAATGCCTCCTTTCTGTTTTTCTATTTTAACAACTTTTATCTCATCTCTCAAGTCTCTCTCTTTTATCCGAACTCTAATATGATTCTCATTCAAACCCTCCCGGCAACTATCCTTTTCTTTCCAGCCTTTTAGTCTCAAAGCTTTAGCAATTTCCTGGCTTTCTGCCTGATTCACTCGACAGCCTAAGGTTTTAATAAGAAAACCCGTTATTGCAAACGCAGTAGTTCTGTCATTGCGAGCAACAACGAAGCAATCTACGATTCAATGAGATTGCTTTGTCGCTTCACTCCTCGCAATGACAAAAAAAATATGCCGAACCAAAAATATTATATCAAAAACAAACTTAAAAGAAAGAAAATGAAAGTTACAGCCAAAAGATAAATCTTTTGTCCCTTTTTATCTATTTTCCTTTTTACTTGCCAAAAAAGCCAATTGATATCTCTGCCTTCCAAAAAACATTCCCACTCATCCTTAAGAAGATGTAAATTCATGCTCATCACTAAACCTGAACCAAGCAGGCAGCCAGTTGAAGTCAAAACAAACAAAGCCAACACTAAAAGAATAGGCTGAAAAAGAACTGAGTGGAAAATTAACCGCCTATGTTCTAAATGGGTCTCCACTAAACTAAAAATCGCCTCTCTGAATTTTTTTTGCTGCCAAAGAAATCTAAATTTCTCCGCCCACCAAGCTCTGTTTGAGGGATCGAAACCAAGTAAAACATGGTCCAAATCAAGCAAAAAAGCGCCTAGCAAGGCTCCAACCCAAAGATAAACCAAGTCAAAACTAAAATGAAACCTAAGAAGGGAAATCAAAATAAAATAGACAACCGTTACTAATAAATGAGACTTAAGCTCCTTTTTCACCATTAAAGTCTTCTTTAATCATTATTAACCTTTTTATTACTTATTTCAAGTCTAGGCTCCTAAAACAAAAAAACTTCTTTTCACCGGACTGACAATTGAACCAATAGTCCAGCCGACATCCTTTTTTAAAATTTTAAAACCAATCTTTTTAAAAATCTTTTCCCACTCCTGAGAGGAATGAAAAATACAAGGATTATTATTCTTAATATTATTCAAAAAGTCATAGGCCGGTCCGTGAAAAGAAGTAAATAGTTCACCAAAGCCGCCAATTGCTTCATCCTCAAAAATAATCACCCTCTTTTTTGCTACTCTTTTTGCCTCTTTAAGTAATTTTTCCTGGTTAGGACCGGCATGATGTAAAACATAAGAAAAAAAGACATTGTCAAAGGATTTATCGGCAAAAGGCAATTTCTTCCCATCAAAAATGACAATCGGCACATCGGTTTTTCTTAAATCAACAATATCAACGCACATCACTTTTAAACCCAATCTTTTTTCAAATTCCTTGGCTAAATAACCCCTACCACTACCTACATCTAAAAAACTCTCGCCTTTTTCAATATACGGCGCCATCTCGCACTTCATAAACCAACAAAGCCTTTTATAAAGTTGTTCTTCAATCTGATTATAGAATTTCTTAATATCGACTTTAGGTTTTTTCAAATATCTCTCAATTTTAGGAAAAATCTTAGTATCAAGAGGAAAACCGAAAAGCTTAGCAACCTTTCTCGTTTCTTTTAGCGCCAATCTCGCCTGACCTTTTAAAAACCGCCAAGCAAAAAAAACCAAAACAGAAATAAGAAAAATCGCTCCCACTGTTCCCCACCAAGCAAGGGCAATTAAAGCAAAAAGGGTGCTGATAATAAAATCCATGGTTTTATTATAAAATTCCAAGTTTCAAATGACAAATTACAAATTGAAATTACAAATTATATAATTAATTTTGCATTTTGAATTGCAATTTTAAATTTTGAATTTTGAATTTTTAATTTGCTTGAGTTTCCACATAAACAATCTTCCCTTGTTTTTAACCTCATAAGCCTCTTTAACAAAAATTTTTGCTTCTTCTAAAAGTTTTCGAGGCGTTTCTTTAGCCAGCTTGATATACAAAGATTTGTGATCTAAATCATTCAATTCTGATGCTAAGCGATAACCATAATCCTGAAACTCACGAGAAATATACTTCTTCCTATCCCAATCAAAATCCTTAAGGATTTTTTTGATACTCTGCATTCCTTTGTATTTTTTCTTTGGATCAGCCATCGTCATCTTTATCTTACTAAATTTTGAAAAAATTAACAAATGAGAAAATAAAAGTAACTAGTAATTAGTAATTGGGGAGACTACCTGTTTTCAAAAAAAAGCGGTTAAGGCACCTCGTAGGTGTTGAGGCAACGACCTCGACTCCTCCGAGGTGGAGAAATTAGCAAAGCTTTTCTTTTGTCGTCCCACCTCCGAGGAGTCGTCACCAGTAGGCGCAACACCTCGCAGGAGTGACTTTCTTAAGAAATTTAGTTAGCCAAGCCTCCATTTTTTTTGTGTCCGTCACCATAAATACCTTTCCTTTTAACAAGCAATAACGGAAAAAGAGTTAAAATTGCCGCCAAAGCAAAAGAAAGACGCAGATTTCTCAAAAGTAAAAACATTAAACAAACAAAAATCGCCCCCATTTCAATCGCCATCTCTCGAAAAAGAATCGCCCGGCCAGTCGAACCGCCATCCAGAGCCTTCTCATAAGTCAAAACCTCCAGGGGAATACTGGTCATTTTTTCTACTACCTTATCAGAAACATCAAGGAAAAACAAAAAATTCACTTCTTTGGCTACCACTCTAGCTATCCAAATCAAAAAAGAAAAAACAGAGCCAAAAGACACCAATCCTCTTTTTCCTCTGCTGTCCACTGTCTTGCCAATCAAAAAATTTAAAACCGCCACCAAGACTAAAGCAAGAGAGAAAAATTCACCGATGGAAAGCTCATTGCCAAAGATAAAAAAAAGATAAAGAGGAAAGCCAACAACATAAGTAACTGCCGCTGCCGAATCACCAAAATAAGCTAAAAACATTCTTTTATGACTCTTGAAAAGCTTTAAAATCTCGACCGGAGAAGTGTCAATATGAGTTTTTTGTTCGGGAGCCGATCTAAGAGTAAATAAAGCAAGAACAATAAAAAATAAAGAAACAGCAAAAAGGGCTCCATAGCCAAAAAAATTAATCAAAACGCCGCCTAAGATTGGACCCAACAACACCGGGGCCAAACTGAATATCACCTGATTACCTAAAGCTTGACCATAATGACCGTTCTGAACTAATTTTGCCATTAGTCCATGTCTACCAAACCAATAAAAGCTTGCCGCGATTCCCCAAAAAATCGCCGCTGGAAAAACTAAAAATGGCTGTCTTGCTGAAAAAAACAAAAAACTAAAACCTGAAATTAAAAAAATCAAGCCCAGCCAGATTTGTCCTTTTAAACCTTTTCTTAATGATAATTCCTCTGCTAAAAAGAGAGTCAAAAGCTTAATAACATGAAAAAGAAGATAAAAAAGAAAAACAAAAGTTAAAGAACCCAGTGTTTTGTAAACATAAATGCCCGTAAATAAAGAAAGCAAAGAAATCGCAAATGTGCGCAAAGACTGAGTAAAATAAAGGGGCCATAATTTAGCGTCTAGCATATTAGTGTTTAGTTAGCGTTTAGTAAATTAGCGTCTAGCGTTTAGACATTAAAATCTTAACTAGACGCTATCCCCTAGACGCTAGAAGCTGAATCACTTCTTCGTCTGAGTATTGTCTAAAATTCTCATACCACTGACTAACAGCAAAGAACAATTTTGGCGTCTGTAAACAAATAACTTCATCAGCCTCTTTTTTTAATTCTTCTATTGTATCTGGAGGCGCCACCGGAACCGCCACTACCACTTTTTTTGGCTTCATATTTCTAATTTCTCTGATAGCAGCCATCATCGTCGCGCCAGTAGCCAAACCATCGTCAACAAGAATCACCGTTTTGTTTTTTAAATCAAGTGGTTCTCTTCCTTGACGATAAATCCTTTCTCTTCTTTTGATCTCCAGTTTTTGAATCTTGGTCTCTTTTTTAATAAAATCTTCAGAAACCCCGAGTTCCCCAATTAATTTTTCATTTAACCAAAGACTGCCTTCAGTTTCACCAACAGCGCCAATCGCTAACTCAGGATTATTAGACGCACCAATCTTACTAGTGACAATTACGTCTAAAGGTAAATTTAATTTTTTAGTCAAACCATAACCAGTCGCCACTCCTCCCCGAGGAATAGCCAAGACAATAACAACATCTTGACTTTTATATTTTACCAATTCTTTGGCCAGTAACTCGCCAGCCGCAACTTGATTCTTAAAAAACACAAAATCAGTATAGCACGAATTAAAAATATTGAATTTGACAAAAAAGACATAAAGACATACTATTGAGTTAGTGAAAAGGGTAATTGAAAAGTTCAAACAAAGAAAATTTCTCTCTTTAGAAATCATTATCCTCATCCTCCTTATTCCCTTAACTGTCAGGCTAGCAACCGACCCGCAAACGAAAAGTATGTTTTCGCGAGCGGCAGCTGAAAAAACAACCCAGCTTTGGCTTGAACCTCAAGAAATCAAAACTACTCCTAACCAAGAAATTTCTTTTCGACTTATGGCGGCCGTGCCTTCAGAAAATGTCTCCTCCGAGATAACTATTGTTCTTTTACACGAAAAGAATAAGCTTGCTTTTATTCCTCAATCTCTGGAAAGCAAGGTTCTCAAAATCAAAAACTTGCAAGTTTTGCCAGGAAAAATCAGCTTCAAGCTGGAAGGCATCTTTTCGGGACAAAGCACTGTCGCTCGTTTTTCATTTAAAACTCTCTCTCTCGGCAAAACCAGCCTCAAATTTGATCCGGAAACAAAAATTGTTGACGTAACTGGAAAAAATATTATTAATGAAACTGCTTACAGTCAAATTCTAATTTACTAATCCGCCGCCGGTTCAATCTCGCGAAGATAAAAAGCTTTCTGTGTTAAAATTTCTTGTTGAATTTCGCCCAGAACATCGCCTAACTGGGAAGCATTCTCATCAAAATAATAACCGCCTGTATATTTACCATCACTAGTAGCTAACTTTTCAAAAGCTTCCTTTACATCCGGACGTGCATTTATCTCTGCCTCCGTAGAAATCAAAACTACATAAACCCGAAAATCATCCCATTCTTTAATCACATCAGTGACGCATTCAATTAAGGGCAAAGCATCAGCCACAGGACAATCTCCATAATTCGGCCCGAAACAGGGATCAGGCCCCAAACAAGGATTGGGATCTGGACAAGAATAAAAACAATCTCCTTCAAGTTCATTTAAAATGCCTAAATTGGGAAGACCGTCAGTAATCAAGACCACCGCCCTTTGGTCTCCATAATCCTTAAGGATATCCGCCGCCCTGCCAACCGCTCCGCCCGTATTGGTCCCTCTTCCTCCGCCTCCATGAACATGATACTCCGAACATTCCCCGATATTACTATTAGGATCATCGCTAAACCCTGAAATCGCGTTTATTAAATCATCAAGATTAGCATCTGATCCTTTGCGTAAGGGAACAGATAGGCTGTCATCACCAGGATCGATATGACTCCTTGAATCAACATAAAAAGTCCAAAGACCTATATAGCCATGCTCCTCAAAATCATCATTATCCTTTAAGGGATTTAAAAAATCAACAATTGCTTGTTTAGCTCTCATCATTCGGTGGTTTTGGCTCATACTGCCAGTGCAATCCAGGTCTAATAAAATATTGAGATCTTTAACTAATGTCTCTTCTGAAGAAGCATTGATAACTTCTAATGTTCTTTTTGCTCTGGGCCCACTTTGAGAAACAATAATGTTCCTGTCCGAATCAATCTTTATAATTATTTTTTCCAAACCAAAATTAATTTCTTCTACATAAGGAGGGTTTAGGTCTGCATCTGCCGGCCAAGGAGGATTACTAACTATTATTTTAAAAAGTACTCTGTTCGTATAGCTTTCCGCGCCGTAAAAAGCCTCTCTGGTCGCTAAAATCGAGCCCGCTTGCCTTTTGGCTGTTAAAACGATCGAAGCCATAATTGCTGTCACACTTAAAAAAATGAACGTCAAATAAAAAACCAAAATCAGGGTAGAAAAACCTGCCTGTCTGCCGACAAACCTTGCCTGTGATGAAAAAGATTTTTTAATCGAGGTCAACATTTTTTCTCCTTAAAGACAAGACAAAAGATTTTTCTGAAAAATATGTCTGCTCCTGCTTGCTTCTTAAATTTAAAGTGAATTTCAAGCTAGGCAGATACCGGAGGTCTAAAGGATCCTTGGTGGGTGAAAAATTTTCTACTTCAAAGTCGATCACTTCTATCTCTTCAGAGGTTAAAAATAACTCAGAACTATCATAGGAATCAACTAGTTGGTGATTAGCATTAACCGTCAAAGTATGAACGATATCATCGTCATCAGCTAAAGTGTCACCTTCTTCTTTAAAAGTTAATGAGTGGCCAGTTGCGCTTATTTCTTTGGCCCACCTGATTTTATTTTCCATCTGGGTGTAAAAAAAATAATGGGCTGAAGAAAGGATTTGTCCCTCTTCTAAGGCTCTCTTGCTCCGATAGAGGTCGGCAGCAAGACTCGTCACCACGGAAAAAATTACTCCTGCTAAACCGAGAGAAATAATGATTTCGATTAGAGTAAAGCCTTTTTTAGAGTACAACATTTTCCCAGTTAATAAAATCTGCTTTGAGAACAATATTTTGAGTATCTTCCTGCCAAAAAACAGTCACTTCAATTCTTCGGACAGCTGACTCCTCCAGGAAAGTGTTATCATCTGTCAAATCTCCGTCCGGTTTACGATAGAGAGGCTTGATTTCTATTCGCCGAGTAAAACCCGGAAAAGGCTCTCCTTCATCTAATACAAGTGCCCATTGGTCAACATCTATAATAGAATGATAGATTCCAGGTCCTACAGGAAAACTGGCAAAATCTGTTTGAAAAAGATTATAAGAAATCTCCAAGCCGTCTTGGGCTAAAACTAAAGCTTGGTTGTAATCTTTAGATGTGTTTTGGGAATGTAAAAGACTGCCGACTGATAAAACTAAGAGCGGCAAAATGAAACCTAATATCGTCAGAGATAAAATTACCTCAACTAGAACATAGCCTCTTTTCTTAGGTTTCATTCAATTTCAATCTTTCCTTTCTTGATTGCCATGCGAGTAATTTCAATTTTAATCAAATAGGGGCTATTGGTTAAATTAATTATTTTTTCAGAATCAACGATTCCAGTCAATTTTTGAAAAACAACTTCATCCTCAGTAAGAATCATTCCTGGCAATAAATCTTTTTCTTTTAAAATCGCCTTATTGGCGTCATCGTCGAGAGAGAAAAAGATATATTGGCTTTCCTTGAGTTCTACCCCAAACTTTCTTCCTTCTTTGGCGGCCATGGCATCTGTCCTGGCTTTTTCTAAAATTCCCACTAATTCCTGGGCTTGTTTTTCCAAAAAAAACTTCTGTCTTGTTGACCGAAAGTTCCAACCAACAAACAAGGAAACAGAACTCAAAACAGTTCCCACCAATAAAAGTTCAACAAAAGTAATGCCTCTTTTTTCCATAAAACTAACACCTCTAAGGTGTAATTCTATCTCAAATTTTTCCCATCCACTGACGAGCTAATTTACCAACAATCGGCAGTTCAAATTCTTCGCCTTGATAAGCTTTGATCATTAAAACCAACCAAAGAACAAAACCAATAATCATTACAAAAGGCGATAAAATCCAGCCAATCAAGGGCACCAAAGACGCAACAGTCAAAATTCCAAAAGTGACTACTGATTGCATCGCATGAAACCTGATAAATTTATCTTTTTTCTCTATTAATAAAAAGATAATACCGGTTACCCAGCCCAAAGCATAACAAAGCGCCGCCGCTGTATTTTTTGGCAAACCAGTTCCCTCTTTTTCCTCAGCCATTTTTTCTCACCTCCTTCCTCAATTTAATAATATCACAACTTCAAAACAAGCTCATTTGTTTATCTTTATCCTTTAAGTTTTCTTTACCCTCTTTATCTTCCTGATTCCAGATTTTCACTTTACCAAAAACACCATCATAGCCTGGTTCGATAACCAAATCTCCTTCTCTCACTTTCCTAATTCCCTCGGCCACCTTTTCTCCGCTAATCTCAGCAATTTCTTCAGGTTTTGTTCGGATAAGAACATTAAACTCTGAACCAAAAACTTTTATTAAATTATTATACTCGTTATGGACTTTTTGGGTTGAAACGCCAACCTGAAAACTTTCGCTCAAAATTTCCATTAAAGGAACAAACATTTTATATGGCGGCCGATTTGAGAATTTAAAATCGATTGGTCTAGATGCTAATTGTTCAACGCGGTGCATCACGCCAATGGTTAATTGCTTGCCGCAAACCGAACAAGTAGTGCCAAGTTTTTTTGTCTCATTTGGGCTTTGCCGCACTCCACAATTGCGATGACCAGTATAGTGATATTTTCCTTCTTCGGGATAGAATTCTATTGTAGAAACAATGCTTTGCTCTTGAATCGCCTTCTTAATATCGAAATATGTCAATGCTTTCATATCTTCTATTTCAAAAATTGTCGCTTCACGGCCTAATTTTTCCGGCGAATGAGCGTCGCTAAAACTCAAAATACTTCTGTTATCCAACTCTTTAATCCTCCAATTCATATCCGGCGAGCTCGACAGTCCCGTTTCGATGGCATAAATATACTTGCTCATATCACCAAAACATTCTTCAAGCGAATCAAAGCCGGACTTTGAACCAAAAAGAGAAAACCAGGGAGTCCAAACATGAGCAGGAATTACAAGACAGTTCTTATCAATCTCTAGAACCAATGCCGCTAAATCCCGGCTGGAAATACCAATGATTGGCCGGCCATCAGACATCAACTTACAGCCTCGGCGCAGTAATTCAGCATTTATCTTATCGACCGTTTCAAAACTAGGGGCGAAAACCAAATTGTGAATCCGACGCAACTTGCCGCCTTGAGAATAGATGCTGGAAATTTCTGTTGACAAAAGAAAATAAGGAGATTTTATGCCTTTACATCGATAAATTCCATCTCCTGTTTCTTTTAAATCTGCCTTCAATTCCTTTAACCAAAGCGGGTGGGTCCAATCGCTAGTCGCCAGCAAATCAATCCCTTTCTTTCTCCCCCACTCAGCTATCTGGGGAATCACCATCCGACTAGAAACAGCTCGAGAATATCTAGAGTGTAAATGAAGATCGGCAATCACTTTCATAATGATATAATAACACGATGAAGCGCGTTCTCATTCTTAGTTCAAAAACTGGCGGCGGACATGAAAGCATTGCTCGGGCAGTCAAGCAGGCTCTTAGAAAACAATTTAAGGTCGAAGTTTACGATGGGCTACCCCGATTGGGCGCTAAACTTTACGGCTACGTTCATCTTTATCTCCCGGCATTTTATAATCTTGCTTACCGATTAACGGATAATCCATTAATGGCTAAAATCCTTCACTTTTTTTCTTCACTTTTTTCCCTGCCTGCCCTGAAAAAAATTCCTTTTGAAGATTATGACCTTATTTTTTCTATCCAGCCACTTCTAATCTCAGAAGTAAGCCGCTTAATAGGAAAGCAAAAATTCGCCATTCTGATTAACGACCCTATAAGCGTCCATCAGGCTTGGATTTGTCCTCGAGCAGATCTTATTTTTGTCGCCACTCAAGAGGCAAAAAAACTCTGTCTTCAAAAAGGCCTACCACCAGAAAAAATTATTATTTCCGGTTTTCCAATACGCAAGCAATTCTTTAAAAAATTACCCACCAAAGAAATCCTTCGCCAAGAATTAGGCCTTAAACCTAACCAATTCACTGTTTTTGTCGGCGGCAGCGGCTATGGTGTCAGGGAAACAAAAGAAATTGTCAAACATCTCCAAAATCAAAATATTCAAATTATCGTTGTCTGCGGTAGAAATAAAACTCTCCGAAAAGCTCTAGTCAAGAAAGAAAATCTCAAAGTCTTTGGCTTTGTCAAAAATATGGCTAAATTAATGAAAGCTTGTGATCTTATCGTGGGAAAAGCAGGTCCAAATCTACTATTTGAAAGCGTTGCTTTAGGTATTCCTTTTTTAGCCACTGGTTATCCGCCGGAACAGGAAAAAGGCAATATGGAATTGATCAAAAAACGCCAAATCGGTTTTGTTGAAGAAAATCCAAAAAAAGCAGCGGCGCTAATCAAAAAGCTATCCCGAAATCCAAGAGAATTGGAACGACTTATTTCCAATATCCGAAAATTAGCCAAAATTCACCAAAATACCTCTAAAATCATCGTTTCAAAAATTTCCTACCTTCTCAAAAACTCAACCATGGCGAAGAGAAGATAAAGAAGAAAAAGAATGCCGCCTTCCCATCTTTCTAATCTACGCTTGCTCCGAACAAAAAAATAGAAAACAGCAAAAATAAAAATAAAAAAGATTGTTGCCAATAAATATTCCTGAAGGTAAAGAATTTTAATCGGAGAAATTAGGGCAGTAATCCCTAATATTAAAGAAGAATTGGCTACCACCGAGCCAAGTAAATTGCCAAAAACCATCGCTGTCTGATGTGATCTTATCGCCTTAATCCCAAAAGACAGTTCTGGCAAACTTGTTCCTAAAGCAACTAAAAAGAGTCCAATTAAAAAAAGAGGAATGTGGAAAAAATCAGCCAGTTGATAACTCACTCTCACCAGCATGTCGGCGGAGAAAATTAAGAGGATTATACCAAAAAAAAACCAACTTAATTCTATTTCCGCTTCTCTTTTTCCCAGTCTTTTAATAATTCCATTTAAGAAACTAATCTTTTCCCTGAATTTCAAAACCGTTGCCACGTACCAGAAATAAACAACTAGCAAAATTAATCCGTCAACACGAGAAAGAGTATTATCAAGAAGAAGAACTAAGGGTAAAGAACCAGCCAAAAAAGTATAAAAAATGTCCTTTTGAAGAAACTTACCAACGACATTGACCGTACCGCCAATGAAAGCCGCGCCACCGATAACAATCGAGAGGTTGGCAATATTGGAGCCAATAACATTTCCCAAGGCCAAACTAGGTTTATTTCCCAAAGCAGCCGCAATACCGACAAAAAGCTCAGGTAAAGAAGTAGCTAGAGCCAAGATGAAAGAGGTGAGAGCGAATTTACTTAGATGAGTGCTTTTGGAAAGCTTCCTAAGGCTAACGACAAGAATATCAGAGGCTTTAATCAAAAGAAAAGAAAAGAAAAGCAAAAGCAAAAGATAAAAAACTAACATCAATTAAAACCTAACAAACTTTTCTTTTTTTTACAATAAACACCCATTTAGTCATCTCTATCATAAAAACATTAAAAATGCCAATTGCCAGCACCAACAACCATTCTCTTATTTCCAAAGGACGAGTACGCAAAAAGATTTGAAGAGGGGGGAAATAAATAGCCGCTAAAAGAGAAAGGAAACCTAAAAAAACCGAAAGATTCAAGATTTTATTCTCAAAAGGATGTTCATGAAAAATTGTTTTCTTGAGTGAACGACAAGAGAAAACATAAAAAAGTGAGTCAATAGCTAAACTGGCAAAAATAATTGTCTGAACATGAGGTAGGTGAAATAATCCTCGAGTTAAAAAATATAACAGTCCCAGAAGGCCTAAGTCAGTAAAAATACCGATAATAAAAATTAATACCTTCATTTCCAAATCCAAAATCGGTGTCTTTCTTGGTCGGGGTGGTTCTATCATCAAACCTTCTTCTTTGGGTTCAAAAGCTAAAGCAATATCCGGCAGGCCATCCTCAATCAGATTAACCCAGAGAATTTGAGCGGCTGTCAGAGGCAAAGGCAGTCCTAAAAGAAGCGAGCCGGCAACCAAAACCACCTCAGTGAAACTATCGCTTAAAAGATATAAAATCACTTTTTTAATATTCTCAAAAATCGCTCTCCCTTCTTCAACAGCACTGACAATGGTTTCAAAACTGGAATCCAAAAGAACAATATCCGCTGTCTCTCTGGCAACATCACTAGCGTCACTGACAACAATGCCAATATCTGCTTTTTTCAATGCCGGCGCATCATTAACACCATCGCCTGTCATCGCCACTACCTCGCCGTTTTCTTGAAGAACTTTGACAATCTTCAGTTTCTGATGAGGATTTACTCGAGCAAAAAGAACGATATCATTTATTCTCTTTTTTAACTCTTCTTCTGAAATTTCTTCTAATTCCTTGCCAGCTAGCACTCGCGAATCCTCCAAGACTCCCAAAATCCCTAGCTTATTTATCACAGCAATCGCCGTCGGCGCATAATCACCAGTAATCACCTTCACTTTTATGCCTGCTTTTTGACACTCTTTTAGCGCTCCCGCCACCCCTTTTCGAATCGGATCTTCAAAAAGAAGAATTCCAAGCCAAACCAGACCTTTCAGGTCTGAATTTTCAATTTTCAATTTACAATTTTCAATTTTTTTATAAGCAAAACCTACCAGGCGATATCCTTTCTTTCCATATTCTTCAAATCTCTTCTCCCAAATTTTTAATTTTTCATTTGAAATTTTACATTTATGAAGCACTACTTCCGGTGCGCCGGAGACAAAAAAAAGACCGCCTTTATGTAAGGTCGCGATAAATTTATGTTCCGGCGAAAATGGAATCTCGTCAATCCGAAAATAAGCCTTCATTGATTCCTCTTTGTTCTTCAGTTCGCCTTCGGCGAATTTCATCATCGCTACTTCTAATGGATCACGCATGTCGTTACAAAGAATCGCCGCCTTCACCAAAAGTTCTCTTGTCTCTTGTCTCTTATTTGTGGCCTCTAACCCAACTACCCGCATTTTCCCTTCTGTCAATGTCCCCGTTTTATCGCAGCAAATCGTACTCACCGACCCCAAGGTCTCCGCTGCCAAAAGTTTCCTCACTAAAGCCTTTTTTTTCAGTATCCTCTGCATTCCCAAGCTAAGAATAACGGTCAAAGTAACCACCAAACCCTCGGGAATAGCCGCGACTGCCACTGCCACGCTGGTGGTAAACATCTGAAGCGGCTCATAACCTAAAATCTCTCCTAGAACAAAAATTAAAACAGTGATTAAACCAACAACAAGCGCCAAAATTTTGGCCAGTTTATCAAGCTGATTCTGAAGAGGAGTTTTCTCTTCCCGAAGCCCAGTTACTTTTTCACCAATCTTGCCCATCTCTGTTTCCATTCCGGTTTTAGTTACTATCATCTTGGCAATGCCGGTAACAATAGTAGTCCCCATAAACACTAAGTTCTCCTCTTTAAATTTTGAATTTTGAATTTCAATTTTAAAATTTTCATTTTTAATTTTTAATTTGTTTACTGGCATGCTTTCGCCTGTCAAAATCGCTTCATTAACACTTAAATCCGTTGCCTCAACTAAAACCCCATCCGCCGGCACTCGACCGCCAATCTCCAAAACAACCAAATCACCAGGCACTAACTCCCTTGTATTAATCATTTTTCTTTCACCGTTTCTGATCACTTTTGTTTTGGAAACAAGATAGGACTGTAAAGCAATCAAGGCCTTCTGTGCTTTTCTTTCTTGAAAAAATCCTAAAAGGGTATTAACAAAAACAGCGACAAAAATAACCGCAGAATCAACAAAATCTCTCAAAAAAAGTGTCACCAGACACGCAAAAACCAAAATGTAAATAAGAGGAGATTTAAATTGGTCTAAAAAAAGATTAAAGTCTGAATATTCTTGACGTTTTTTAAACTCATTATAACCAAACCTGGAAAGCCGCAATTCCGCTTCTTTTTGGGTTAAACCTTTAAGTTCTTTTTTCATACTTCCATCTTACCACGCAAAATAAAAAAGAGGCAAAACAGGAATAAGAAAGAACTCCAAAATAATGGGGGCAGGCAAAACCCCTCTTGTTAAAGTCAAGTCAAGAAACGGCCAAAAAGGCTTTCTGACGCCGTCAACCAAATAATCCATAAAAACATGAAGCCCCCAAGCCGCCATAGGAATCGGCGTTTGAAGATGAAAACTCAAAGGAACAACCCAAAAAATAGAAATCGGCTCCTGAAGAAAACTGCGAATAGGCAATTCTCGGTTGAAAAACTTTCTCCAACTTCCATCTTTAAAATATTTCGGTCGAAAAATCTTCAGATGATCTAAATCAACCAAGACGCCAAAAAGAAAAGCCAAAAACCAATCTCTGGCGGTCTTCAGCCCCATTAGCTTTCCTAAACCAATAGTAGCAACTGCGTGAGTCGTAAAAAGCATAAATAGAATTTTACTGCAATTTATAGAGTTTCTTTACTTCTTTCAAATTACTTGCTTGATCTGGACTTTTGTCATTCCTGAAACAAACTAATCGGGGAAAACGGAGAGCATATTGAGCCGTATGAATCGGTGATTTAGTAATATTATCTGCCTCTATTTCGACCACTAAGCCTGGCGCCGTCCAAACATCAGGAGTTAAATTTTTATCCACAATGTACTCTTTCGGCTTCTCTTTAATTTTTAATTTTTCATTTTTAATTTTTAATTTTAATTCTCGCCATTGCTCATCAGACAAACCAGTTCCTATCTTAGATATGGTCAAAAACTTTTCATTCT
>Ga0265594_1000934_pt1 | contig 23517 bp, 24 predicted proteins | sample saktaG_11_FD_190147 | JGI IMG/M metagenome (GOLD analysis project Ga0265594, IMG submission 190147) | Saline water microbial communities from Sakinaw Lake, British Columbia, Canada - sak_2011_5_24_80m | ecosystem: Environmental > Aquatic > Non-marine Saline and Alkaline > Saline ... | reverse complement strand
GGGGTGAACCTCAAACTTATTGGCCAGTTCGGCTATCGTCTCTTCACCCTTTAATGCTTCCAATGCTACCCTGGCTTTAAACGACGGGCTGTGTTTCCTTCGGTTCTGTTTCATGTTCTCCTCCTATCCCGTATTCATTATAGGAGCAGAACCCGCTCTTAGCTACCTGTCCAAATTTCGGGGACCACCTCAAATTGCTGGTGCAAAGGCAATCAGGACAGGGGCCACTAGCAAAATATCCGCAAGAAGACTTAGATGCTTTAATGAATGAGATAGGAGCACAGACTGTCCTCAGGGACTACGCTCTCATTGAACAAAGTGATGGAGTTGTAGTTCGATTTGCTGGTCAAAAGTATCTCAAGTACGCTGAGGGGAGAGGACATGTTGTACTTGATGTGCACGTTCTGCTTTCAGTTGGCGTTACGTGCGAAATGGTACATGGTCACAATAGGGGAAAGCGCGTATTTGCTGTTTGGTTATTAAAAGATGTAATGCCTAGCCCGTTCTTTCGATATTATTGCCGTGTATTTCAGTCAGAAACAGAACTATTGAAACATTTGGCCAGGGCTCGCTGGTAATCCTCGGATTGTGAATCTACTTTCCACACAAGCCTTATGCAGGCGAAGTCTGCTTGATTATACGCCCACATTAAGCTGGTAACTCTTTGCTAAGCCCCAGCCGAACTTAGATTGGTGATGGCACAAAAAGCCATGTTGTTCCAGGGCTTAAATGAGTAACTTCAGAAGCGTTCGATGGCACTTTGACAAAGTATGCCATAATAGTTCACTAGTTATATATTCTCCAAATACATAAGGAAGATTCATGGAAGCTCTTATAGAAAGAATTATTGAATATATCGTTGCTCACTTTTGGAACAGGCTGCGGGACTACGTGCTCTTTTCTTTCCTGATTGTCCCTATTTTTTTGTCGCTTCTTGTATCCCTGCCATCATCATTTCTTACTGTACCGGGAGGCACTCCATGTTTCTTTTCAAAAGTCCCAACCTTCATGTCGCTGCGATCTTTTCTAGCCATCGTATGACCTCCTTTGAATCAACTCTGCTTACGTAATTATAGCACGTTTTGCATTGCAGCCAAAGAACTTGGTCTCATGCCTTTCCCTGAGCAGGCTGGTTCTTTTGAGCGCGAATACTCACACAAGGTAAGCCCCGGTAATATGATGTGATTTTACTGTTACCCAGTCAATACCTTCCTGGAAATGCGACTTTTGAAATATTAGGTCTAACATATTTTTCATATACTTCAATGAGCTTGTTACAATTCTCTTCCGCACCCTTTAGTTCAAATACACCACTATCCGTATGAAAATTGACTGATAATCTAGATGCCGTATTGGCTTTTTCAAAATAATCATTATATTTTACGATTACGTATATCACTCTATCCTTTAAGACTGTGATCTCTATATTTACATTCGTATCTGTACTGAAGTTTGCAGATTCTATAATGTAAGTGTTAGTGAATAAGTATAGATGTTCGTATGCCCTTTGACCTTCTGGTTGGATCCAATCCGAAATATAAATGCTCTGTATCTCCTCTGGACATATCCTCCTAGCCGCTCGCAACGTTGTTTCTACTTTGTTAATTAATGTATCGGTATTAATCCCTATTGAGTTAAGATATTCAATATACACATTCATTTCTTCATCTCCCTATTTCTAACTTCAATAATCATACCTTCGATGTAATGAAGGATATGACCCAAGTAGTTCGGTATGAATTCATCGCTTTCATAATCCCACTGCCATTTCGATTCCGATGACTTCACCTTTCTGCGACGCTCTTCATAATACTTGTGTGTGAGTCTATTTATAGCCTCTTGCAGTTGAGTCGTAACCTGTATTTCGACTTTAATAGGTACTCTCTCACCATCAAATTCCAAGGTAGGAATACTATACTCTCTTTCCACATAAAGGTGAGCTGCATAGTATCCTTCCTCGCTTGCCTCCCAATCGACACTCGTGGTCAAGGGTATATTGCATAGTTGCTGAAGTCTTTCTACCAGAATCTCAACCCCGTCAAGATACTTCACTACAAGCATCGTTCTTACAATATCATTTATTTTGGAAAACCAGTTTTCCGGTGTAACCCAACCTCCATCAGGCGCACTAGGCCAATTCTTATTCCCAAAAGCATTCCAGCGTCCAGTTTTCAGGAAGAAGGAATCGAATTTTTTTATGTCTAAATCCAATTCGTCAGGCTTAGTCATTAAAAGAGAGTATCCATTTGTTTTCAATCGATAAGCTGCTTCGCTCTCTCCTAGTTCCTTCTTAAGACATTTCCAAAAATCAGTTTGTTCAAATTCAGAACGTACTAAAAGCGAAACGGTTTCGTAGCGCCTTTTTACCTTTCCGTTGATTTTATATCCAAGTTCTTCTGTTAGCCATTTCTCATATTTCGCTAAATCTGTTGGCCGTTCCATATCGTACTCTTTTATCTATTAGAATAATTTGTATCTAGCTGCTTTCCCGTAAGTAGGCTCTATTTAGTTATGGCAAGCATAAACATTGGGGCCCCATTTGTGAATTAGAAAAGGCGGAGTTCGCTCGACTCCTTTGGCCGTATTATACTACTGGCCTACCCCGCCTTCAAGTTGGTGTTGAACGCCTGAAATGAGCCAACGGTTTTGAAGATTGAGCGTCCCATGTTCGCGAAATGTTTCTGAGTGTGGCCCCCAAGAAAACGCCGACTTTATGCCTTACTTATTGAGGCTAAATATCTTCTAAGGGATGCCATTCACGCTCTAGTATCGGCAATTCTTCCTTGAAGCAAATTTGTTATGAGGCATCCCAGACATGACAGCGAGTTTAGACTAGCTCACGAATGTTAGACATTTTAGCCAGATGGTGTTGCAACCGCGGTCAAGGAATACATGTAGACAAATCATGTTGCTAGATATGGATGAAAAGGATGGGTGGTCCTTGCCTATGGCCGACAGTTGGCAAGTGGTTTTGGCAATCAGGTAATGAGATATCTTCCATATGTAGAAACGTTTCTGCTATAATTACTAATCAAATCGCTGTAAAATGACGCACCCGCTGACAATGCGGAAAACAGAAGTAGCCCGGTTGCAGCACACCTAAAATTGGAGATGGGCTTGAGTTTGCTAGAGTGGTTAAGCCACGTACCTGATGTAAAGAGACTCAAGGCTAAACGAAACGTTTCTGGGCTTGTCAGGGCCCTAGACTACAGAAAGCCTTTGTATAGCAATGGCCAGGTCATCAGTACAGGAGTAGGTGTCCGTGCAGCTGCGGCGAGAGCACTCGGCGAAATTGGAGACACTAAGGCAATAGATCCGATTATTGCTCTTCTTAAGTCTGATTATGGCGAAGGTCTCATTCGGCATAATGTAGCATGGTCGCTGGGCCAACTACACGATCCTCGTGGAATTGAATACCTCGTCCCTCTTCTTGTCGAGGAGGATGAGAGGCTGCGCATGGTCGCTGCCGAAGCACTGGGCAAAATTGGTGGTGAGGGCGTTGGGCACATCATTCCGCTCCTCAAAGATGAGAGCTATGCTGTCCGCTGGTACGTTGCATGGGTACTTGGCGAAACCGGCAATCTATGCGCTGTGAAGCCACTCCTTGCCTGTTTCTTTGAGGAACCTAACAGAGGATGGCTTCTCTACGAAAACGCAGAACCAGAACCACTCAACGGGGAAGATTGGGGATACGTGTGCTGTGGAGCCTCTAATCCCACATCTCAAAAGCAATGAATTGGGCGCTCGCCGCAGCGCCGCACGGGTATTAGGAGACTTACGAGACCAGTGTGCTGTTGAACCGTTGATGTCACTATTGCATGACAGTAGTTGGTCGGTACGATTAGCCGCAACTGAAGCACTTAGGAAGATCGGCGATACGCGAGCAATAGACTCAATCACCGGCCTACTCAACGATGCAAAGGAAGAGGTACGTCAAGCTGCTGCAAATGCGTTCCAGGCACTCACTGGCCATGAACCAAAAGATAGGGGATGAATGTGGTAGCCAATAAGTCGACAAAGTTCAACCACTAGGGGAAGTCGTAAATCAAGCTTGGTTTCTATAGCCAGAGCCAAGAATCTAACACCAATTTCCTGTGTAGCTACTATGGCATGTCCTGAGAATTCTTGTATCCATAGTATTGAACATTTCATCTTATTGTTACTGTAGAGCCAATTAGTTTAACGAGGGTATTCAGACTTTCGAAGCTCAATAATATGGTCTGATATGCTTCAGTTTTAGTAAACCTATTTTTTGCCTAAATAGGGGACACCAGCGGCTGGGCCATCATGGGGAACACCAGCGGCTGGGCCATTATGGGGAACACCAGCGGCTGGGCCATTATGGGGAACACCAGCGGCTGGGCCATCGTGGGGAACACCAGCGGTTAGCCTAAATAGGGAAAATAGTCAGCTATACTAATTAGGCTAAATAGGCTAAACCGGCATTTAGTCGAGATAGACCAGAAAGCATTTTGACTAATTTGACAAAAGCGGGCAGCTAGAGACTATCTCGACAAAATGGATATTCTAGAAGGTTGAGAAGACTTAGACAAAAGGCTTGTCAATACTTGACTAATCCACTAGAATCATTAAATACTGAAGGAAAGGGTGAAAGTTCTACCTACCGTACGTGACCGCCCACCATAGCCTCAATTTTGGCCCTTTCCTAGCCTATTAGTGAAAAAAGACGACTGTTTTGACAAAAATCCCCTAAGATGTCATAGCCAGAGCTCATCTCCTGGCGCAGGCTGTCAGTGTAAGGAGGGGGCAAATCTTCTAGTTGCTAGAGCGGCATGTTACCATGCTTTTTCCTGGGGTTCGTATCTACTTTGTTTAGCAGTGTGTCCAGAGCCCTGATAAGCTTGGCGCGCGTTACCCTTGGATCAATAACATCGTCAATATATCCCTTAGCGGCCGCCACATAGGGAGTGGCGAATTCATCGATATATTCCTTTACGAGGGCTTTCTGCATCTCGTCCGGGTTCTTTGCGGACTTAGTCTTTTCTCTGAAAATAATCTGTACAGCGCCATGCGGGCCCATGACGGCAATCTCCGCAGTGGGCCACGCATAGTTAATATCACCACGCAGGTTCTTACTGCTCATGACGATATAGGCGCCACCATATGCCTTGCGGACCACTACGCTTATCTTGGGCACCGTTGCCTCGGCATAGGCGAAAAGCAGTTTCGCGCCGTGCCTGATGATTCCCTTTCTTTCCTCGTCGGAGCTAGGCAGATACCCCGGAACATCAACCAGTGTTATCAGGGGAATATTGAAACAATCGCAAAACCGGATAAACCGGGCGCCCTTGTCGGAAGCGTCGACCTCGATAACACCCGCCATATAAGACGGTTGGGAGGCGATAATCCCCACGGTTTCCCCGCCAAGCCGGGCAAAACCGGTTATCATATTAGAGGCAAACTCTGCGTGGACCTCCATGAAGTCCTCGCTATCTACTATGCATCTAATTATTTTTTTCATGTCGTAGGCTTTGGATGGGTCATCGGGAACGATTGAGGCAAGATCTTCGCTCTGGCGGTCTACCGGGTCACCGGCATCGACAAATGGTGGCTTTTCGGTGTTGTTTTGAGGAAGAAATGTCAAAAGCCGGCGAACCATTTTAAGGCATTCCCCATCATCGTTGGCAACAAAATGACAGTTGCCTGACTTTGTGGAATGAACCGCTGCTCCACCGAGTTTCTCCGTGGTGATTTCTTCCCCGGTTACCGCCTTGATTACCGCCGGCCCGGTGATATACATCTGTCCCGTACCTTTAACCATGAAAATAAAATCGGTAATCGCCGGGGAGTAGACAGCTCCACCGGCACAGGGCCCCATGATAGCCGAAATCTGGGGTATAACACCGGAGTAGAGCGTATTGCGGGTAAAAATGTCGCCGTAACCAGCTAGGCTGTCAACCCCTTCCTGAATGCGTGCACCGCCTGAATCAAGCAAGCCTATAACGGGGCTACCGCTTTTATATGCCGCATCCATTACCCGGCAGATTTTCTCTGCCGCGGCCTTGGAAAGCGACCCGCCGAAGACGGCAAAGTCCTGCGCAAATACGAACACGTTACGCCCGTGAATCTTGCCAGAACCGGTGATGACCGAATCCCCGGGCACTTTCTGCTTGCCGAGGCCGAAATCAGTGCAGCGATGGACTACAAAGGCACCCACTTCCTCGAATGTCCCCGGGTCAAGAAGGATATCTATCCTCTGCCTGGCGGTAAGCTTGCCCCGCTTGTGCTGTATTTCTGTGCGGCGGCTATTTTCAGTTCCCATAGCCTCCTTTTTCAGTTTTTCCAGATTAAAAATCCTCTGTATGTTCATAGGTAACCACCTTGTTGAAAAACTCCTGCGATAAAAATAGTATCCCTACCGCGACTTTAACCTTTGTGGCTGAATGCCTGGTTGAAACTATACCGGAACCACTCAGGCGTGCCGATGAACTCAGCCGTACTTATAGAATCCTTTGCCCGATTTGCGCCCAATGGCATTCTCGGCAACCATCTTGTCCAGCAACGCGGACCGTGCGATGTGTGGAGCCTTAAGATTAGCAGAGATATATTCAGCCATGTGACAGGCTATATCAATTCCGACAAAATCAAGCAGTTTGAAAGGCCCCATAGGATGGTTCAGACCAAGCACCACTGCCCTATCGATTTCTTCCGCCGTAGCAACCCCCGTTTCCAGCATCCTGACTGCTTCTGAAAGATACGCAAAAAGAAGCCGGTTGACGATAAAACCCGGAGTATCAGGAACCGTAATAACTGTTTTGCCGAGAGACTCGCCAAAAGTTTTTCCGGCATCAAGGGTATCATCCGAGGTCGAATCTGTTTTCACGGCCTCAATTAGCTTCATTAAAGGTACGGGGTTGAAAAAATGCAGGCCCAGCACCTTGTCCTGTCTCCTGGTAGCCGACCCTATTTCTGTCACCGACAGGCAAGACGTATTTGTTGCCAGAATGGTATGTTCCGGGCATATCCCATCGAGGGCAGCAAATACCGATTTCTTCACCTCGATATCTTCAACAACGGCTTCAATCACGAGATCGCATTCGCTGAAATCTGCCATATCCATGGTCTGCTTAAACCGGCCCAGGATAGCTGATTTGGTTTCCTCGTCTATCTTGCCAGTTCTCACTTCCCTTGTAAGCATCACGCCGAGAGCCCTTGTAGCCCTGTCCAGGGCTTCTTTTTGCGTATCGGAAATCAGCATGGGATATCCCGCCCTAGCGCTGACCTCGGCAATGCCTCTTCCCATTGTACCGCAGCCGACAACCCCGGCTTTCCTTATCTGCAATTACTCCTCCAATAAACAAATTGCCATTTTTTATCGCATCCTGAAATCCGGTTTTCTTTTTTCCAGGTGCGCATTTCTCCCCTCATCAAAATCCTTCGTAGTGGTAAGAAAATCGTTGAGGCTCTTTTCAAATGCCAGTCCTTCGGCAAGCGGGGTGTTGAGCGCCTGAATAATGGCCTGCTTTGCCGCCCTGACCGCCAGAGGCGCTGGCTGGCATAGTGCCCTGGCCATTTTTTTCGCAGAAACTAACACTTCACCGGGAGGAACCACGCTATTTATTAACCCGATGCGGTAGGCTTCACCGGCCCCGATCGGCTTTCCGGTAAGGAGCATTTCCGACGCCTTGGCCTGGGTTATCACGCGGGGCAAACGCTGGGTACCTCCCCAGCCAGGTATGATTCCGAGAGTTACCTCCGGGAAGCCAAATATCGCCTTTTCGGAGGCTATCCTCAGGTCACAGGCGAGGGCGAGTTCCAGCCCGCCACCGAGGGCGGCACCATTAATGGCAGCAATCATGGGTTTGGTAAGTTCCATGCCGCGCATGATAGTTGGCGGTTCCTGCCACGGTTGTTCTCTCGATTGCTTCATCAGGGGGAGAAAGCCCTCGATGTCGGCACCGACCGAGAATGCCCGGTTACCGGCACCGGTTATTATACCCACCAGAAGCTCATCATCATCCCTGAAATCAATGAGAGCAGCGCTGAGTTCCTCGTAAAGTTCCCGGCTAATGGCATTGAGCGCATCCGGCCGGTTCAGGGTAAAAATGGCTACCCTGTCTTCTTTCTGATAATCAAGAAGCATGGTAATACCCCTCCGCTGGTACTGTTTCGGACTGTATTCTGCATAGCGCACGAATTGCACGGTTGCGCAGATTACGTCGTTTCAGCCATGGCTTCAAGCACCCTCTGGGCTTCGGCCATGATATCCTCAATAATGTTCTTTACAGGTTTTATCTCTTTTATCAGGCCAGAAATCTGGCCCGCCATTAGTATGCCTTCGTCAAGGTTTCCCTCGATTACACCTTTAAAAAGACCACCCCTGATGAGTTCCTCAAGCTCTTCTTCAGAGGCACCGGCTTTCTCCATCTCGGCAAAGCTGCGGGACATCCGGTTTTCGATGCACCGGGTGGGATGTCCGATAGATTTGCCAATCACCATTGTCATCCGATCCTGTGCCGAAAGGATGCGTTCCTTGAACATTTCATGGGCCACACATTCACTGGAACAGACGAAGCGCGTGCCTATCTGTACTCCCTGGGCGCCAAGAGAAAGGGTTGCCACCAGCCCGCGCCCATCGGCGATTCCACCGGCGGCGATTACCGGGACCTTGACGGCATCCACCACCTGGGGCAGCAGAGCCATTGTAGTCGTATCTCCGACATGGCCTCCGGACTCCATCCCCTCAGCCACGATGGCATCTATACCAAACCTCTCAACACGCCGGGCCAGAGCCACCGTTGAAACAACCGGAATAACCTTTGTGCCGGCTTCTTTAAGGCGGGGGATATACACACCGGGGTTTCCCCCTCCCAGGGCAACCACTCCGACACCTTCTTCGATTACCACCCTGAGGGTATCCTCCAGAAAGGGCGACGTCAGCATGACATTTACGGCGAACGGCTTGTCAGTCCTCTCCCGGACACTTTTAATCTGGCCTTTTAGCCATTCCGGAGGAGCGTCGCCGCTACCGATGACTCCCAATCCGCCAGCCTCGGATACAGCGGAAACTAGCTCCGCGGTCCCGAGTCTGGCCATACCTCCCTGGATAATTGGATATTTAATGCCAAGCAGTTTGCATATGGCAAGTTTATCTAGCATTGCACACACTCCGTTCAGGCTAGCTTACGGGTAAAAAGCAAAAGCTGCAGCCGCTAGCCAGGGACTTCCCCAAGCACCCGCTATTTCCCGTTGTATTTTCTGATGGCAAGCACCGAGTTGTGCCCGCCAAAACCAAAGGCGTTGGAAACAGCGATGGCAACGTCCTTCTTTCTGGCTATATTGGGCACATAGTCAAGGTCGCATTCGGGATCGGGATATTCATAGTTTATGGTTGGTGGAAGGATGCCTTCACTGACAACCTTGCAGCAAACGATAGCCCCAAGGCCTCCGGCAGCTCCAAGCATATGCCCGACCATGGATTTCACGGAACTGACCGGAATATCATACGCCTGTTCTCCCAATGCCTTCTTGATAACCCTGGTCTCGCTGACATCATTGAGCGGGGTTGACGTTCCGTGAGCACTTATATAGCCAATTTCATCACGATTCAAACCTGCAAGAGCAAGTTCAATAGCCTTTGCAGCCGCTTCGCTGGTTTCCATTGGCTTGGTGATGTGAAAGGCATCCGACGTCGCCCCATAACCAACTATTTCGGCAATGATGGGGGCTCCCCGCTCTAAAGCAGATTCCAGGCTCTCCACAACTATGACAGCCGCGCCTTCCCCCATTATGAACCCGTTACGCCGGGCATCAAAGGGACGGCATGCGTTACCTGGTTCATTGCTCCGTGAGAGCGCACCGGCCTGCTGGAAACCAGCAACGCTAATAGGCGTTATGCTGGCATCTGTACCGCCGGCTATTGCCATCTTGAGCTCTCCGTGCCGAATCATCCGATAGGCCATACCAATCGCATCTGTACCTGCTGCGCAGGCTGATATCAGACTCATGTTTACCCCCCTGATACCCAGCTCGATGGAAAGACGTCCCGTACAGTTATCCGGAATCATCATCGGAATGGTATAGGGGCTTACCCTTGAAGGTCCCCTTCGTGCCAGGACATCCATCTGGCTGGAAAGGGATTCAATACCGCCGATACCAGTTCCAACAATGGCACCGATATCATAAGTATTTGAGTCGTCAATGGAAAGCTGGGCGTCCCCGACAGCTTGTTTTCCTGCCGCGATGGCAAACTGTGTAAATCTATCGGAATATCTTGCCGTCATCGGCTCCATATAGCTGTTGGGGTCAAAATTCTTTACCTCGGCGGCAAGCTTCACCTGGAAGTTACCAGTATCAAACATACTGATATAATCGATGCCCGATATCCCATCAATCATATTTTTCCAGGTTTCATCTACGGTAAGGCCCAGAGGGGTAACGGCACCGCAGCCGGTAACCACGACGCGATTAGGCATTACTACCCCCCAGGTTTGACTTGAGCAAAGCGATAATATCTCCAACAGTTATAACCTTTCCAAGCTCCTCATCGGATAGAGTGAGGTTGCAGCTATCTTCGAGTGCCATTGCCAGTTCAACCTTGGCAAGAGAGTCTATCGCCAGGTCCTTGGTAAGGTCAGCCTTTGGAACGATTTTGCTCTCGTCAATACCGGGAGCGATTTTGCAGATCGCGTTCTTTATAGCTTCATGAACATTCATTTCTAAATGCACCTCTTATAGTCTTTTCGTTTGAACAAGAAATATACAGATTCCCCTGAGCAATTTTCGTACAGGGTACAGTAGGACTTGCTACCTTGCAGATAACGCCGTAAATAACAGCATTGCCAACTTATCAGGTAGATGTATGCCTTGCTCTAAAGGGGAAGTAGTATGGGGGTAAGGAAACCTTAATATGTAATCCGCCTCAGTTATGCCCTTCTGACCACATCCCGCCCAGGCGGTGAACATAAGTCTTAACCTCTACCTATTGTCCTTTCGTATTCACTGATTTACGAATAGGTGCGAATTAATGCCATTGTACAGATGTCCCAATTAGCTGTCAAGTTTGAAAATTTACCCTTTTTCGGGTTATTAACGAAGCTTAAAACGTGCACATGCACTTGACTCATTTTCATGAGTTGTTTATCATATCCTGGATATGCCTTGGGATAAGAACTTCGATTGTCCGAAGGTACTACTGAGCAAATTTCATTATTACTAGTGGAGTCACCAAATGATAATAGCGGTAGATGTTGCCGGTGGAGATTATGCTCCCCAAGAAATAGTCAAAGGTGCCCTGCAGGCCGCAAAAGAATACAAGCTTGAAATCGCCCTTGTCGGACGGGAGACGACCATCAGGAAAATGCTAAGGTCTCAGGATAAAAAACTGGTCATAGAAATCGTTAATGCCAGTGAGATTATCGAATTATCAGAATCACCGGTGCAGGCTATTCGGGCAAAGCCCAACTCGTCCATAGTAGTCGGAACCAGGCTCGTCAAAGATAAAAAGGCATCCGCCTTCGTATCAGCGGGCAGTACCGGTGCTGTAATAGGGGCTGCCTATCTAATGCTCAACAGGATACCGGGGGTATATCGCCCTGCCCTCTGCACCCTCATCCAGATATCTATGGACAAACCGATTCTTTTGCTCGATTCCGGAGCGAATTCTGATTGCCGGCCGGAATTACTGGTTCAGTTTGCGAATCTCGGAGAAATTTTTGCCAAGGAGGTACTGGGTGTCACTAAGCCCAGAATTGCCCTGCTGAACAATGGCTCTGAAGAAATCAAAGGCAATCTGCTGGCGAGAGAAAGCTATCAACTCCTGAGAAAAAGCACGGTTAACTTTGTGGGAAACATCGAAGGTCATGAAATCCTGCAGGGCAAAGCCGATGTAATTGTTACCGACGGTTTCACCGGGAATATCGTTCTCAAGACACTTGAGGGACTCGGGACTTCGTTTGGCAAGATTATATATTCCGGGAAAAATTCAACCCTTGAACAGCGGTTACAGGGCCCGGCGCTGGCAAATTATGTGAGGCTCCTTTTCATGGCAAAACACGCCGATTATGCTGAACACGGCGGAGCTTGCCTGCTCGGGCTGGATGGAAACATTATCGTTTGCCACGGGAGAAGCCGCGCCAGGGCAATCAAGAATGCGGTATACCTGGCTCACCGAATGTCAAATATCACCGAACGTATTGCCAGTGGCTTCCAGGATGATACCACCATGTTGGAATCCGAATTAGAATTACATTGGGAGGCATAGTGTGAAAATACTTCTCGTATATCCACAGTATCCAGATACCTTCTGGAGTTTTAGGCATGCCTTAAAATTCGTCTCCAAAAAGGCAGCTTTCCCGCCACTGGGTCTATTGACTGTAGCGGCAATGCTCCCCGGTGAGTGGGAGAAAAAGCTAGTAGATATGAATGTAACCAGACTGACCGATGGAGACACCAAATGGGCTGACTATGTGTTTATTAGCGCCATGGTAGTGCAACAAAATTCGGTAAGGGAAGTTATTACCCAATGTAAGAGACTGAACACCAAGATTGTTGCCGGTGGTCCTCTCTTTACTACGGGATACGAAGAATTTGATGGAGTAGACCACTTCGTCCTCGGCGAAGCTGAAGTTACGATGCCACCCTTTTTGGAAGATTTGAAGGAAGGGTGTGCCCGGCATATTTATACCTCTAACGAGCGACCGGACATAAGCAAGACCCCTATCCCTCTATGGTCCCTCATTAACATGAAAAACTATTCGTCAATGAATGTTCAATATTCTCGGGGATGTCCTTTCAATTGTGAATTCTGCGATATTATCATACTAAACGGGCATAAGCCACGAACTAAAGATAAAGAACAGATGCTAGCAGAACTGGAAGCACTATATCGTCGAGGCTGGCGAGGTGGGGTATTTGTTGTTGATGACAACTTTATTGGCAATAAGAAGAAACTAAGGTTGGAAGTACTACCGGCAATAATTGAGTGGAGGAAGGGGAAGAAGTACCCCTTTGCCCTGTCTACAGAAGCATCTATTAATCTTGCTGATGATGAAGAATTGATGAAATTGATGGTCGATGCCGGATTTAGCGCTGTATTCGTCGGCATTGAAACTCCCAATGAGGAAAGCCTGGTTGAATGTGCCAAGTTACAAAATCAAAATCGTGATTTAGTGGCTTCAGTTAAGAAGATTCAAAACTACGGCATGGAAGTACAGGGAGGGTTTATTGTCGGTTTTGATAGTGACCCGCTTTCCATCTTCAAGAATCAGATTGATTTCATTCAAAAGAGTGGCATCGTTACCGCCATGGTCGGTTTGTTGAATGCTCCTCTCGGCACCAGGCTATACCAGCGTTTAAAAAATGAGAACCGCCTTTTGAAAACCTTTACCGGCGATAACACCGACTGCTCACTCAACTTCATTCCTAAGATGGACTATGAAACGCTCATTAATGGCTATAAGCACATTCTCAATACAATCTATTCCCCCAGGCATTATTATGAAAGGGTCAAAACATTTTTGAGAGAATATAAACCTCAAGGGAAAATAGCAAGCAGACTGCAATTTCACCATATCAGGGCATTGGTTAAATCTATATGGTTTTTGGGTATCAGGGAAAAGGGGAGAGGGTATTATTGGAAGCTATTCATTTCCACATTACTGAGGTCCCCTCAAAAATTCCCCCTGTCCATAAGTCTTGCTGTCTACGGGTATCATTTCCGTAAAGTTGCTGAGAAGTACGTTAGTCTACCGGTTGAAGATTCTGGTAGTCCCGTTAACCAGGGAATCGGGGCGGATAGAATAGCCGACTGAAGTCACCTCGCTAATAAACTCCTGTCGGTGTAGCTAAACGGTGCTCTCAGGAACTGTTATCCGCACTCCCCAAAGTTGCGCCCTTTTCCCTGACGGTTTACATGTATCAGCCCGGTTCAGTCAGGCTGAAGCCATTAGCGAAGAATCTCGCTACCTTATCGGCAACTTCGTCCTCGTATCCCTGCCAGAAATGGTTGGCCCCGGAGATGACCTCGAACTCCCTGAGTTCAGGAGTATCCCTGACATACTGTTCAAGCTGCTGGGGTGGGATGATGAAGTCATGGCTGCCGCTAATCATGAACTTTGGTTTGGAGCACTCTTTTAACTGCTGCCATCCCGAGTCTAATAGTGCCGGTGACACCATTGCCAGCAGGCTTACCCTCTCGTCCCGGATGGCAACGGGCACGCCAACGCCGGCGCCAAAAGAATATCCCGCCAGCCCTATCCTCTCCCGGTCAATACCGGATGTTGAGGTGATGAGGTCCAGTGCTGCCTTAACATCCTCCTGTTCATCAATGCCGCCTCCGTATTCACCGCCGCTCTTGCCCACTCCCCGGAAGTTAAACCGAAAGGCGGTTATCGAGTGCCGGGCTAAAGTCTGGCAGATAGCAAGGACGGTACTGCTTGACATGCTGCCGCCATAAAGGGGGTGGGGGTGACAGACGATTACCGCCGGAGAAGGCTCGGTAACCAGGGGGAAATGCCATACACCTTCCAGGAGAATATCTCCACAGGGGAACGTAGTATGAACCTGTCTCAACCTTCCTTTTCCCCTTCTTTCTCTTCTTCCGGTTTGCTTGCTTTCTCCTGCCACCAGGCTTTGAGCCTGGCTGAGACCTCTTTCTCAAAGCCCTGGTTGCCGGGGACATAATAGCGCTTACCATGAAGAGAGCGGGGCAGGTTTTGTTGCTTGACAAAGTGCTCGGGAAAGTCATGGGCATATTGATATCCCTTGCCGTAGCCCATGTCTTTCATCAGGGGCGTCACCGGGTTACGCAGCTCAAGTGGCACTGATTCAGCCTGGCCCTGTTTGAGTTCGTCCTGGACCCGGGAATATGCCTGGTAGAGGGAATTACTCTTGGGGGCGGTGGCTAAGTAGACAGCTGCCTCGGCCAGGGCAAGGTCGCCTTCGGGCATACCGATGAAATGGACTGCCTGCTGTGCCGCCATGGCTACTACCAGTGCCTGGGGGTCAGCCATGCCTACATCCTCAGAGGCAAAGCGGACCAGTCGGCGGGCAATATAGAGTGGGTCCTCTCCCGCTTCCAGCATCCTGCCCAGCCAATAGAGGGCAGCGTCAGGGTCCGAGCCTCGCATTGACTTGTGAAGGGCAGAGATGGTGTCATAGTGCTCTTCCCCTGTCTTATCGTAGCGCAGCGCCCGGTGCTGGACGGCGTCCTCGATGGTGGACAGGGTGATGCGGCGTTTGCCGTCAGCATTGGGAGACGTGGTCAGGGAGGCTATCTCCAGGGCATTGAGGGCGACCCGGGCATCATTGTTTGACATAAGGATAAGATGGTTCAGGGCTTCATCGGTCAGCTCTATATTTAGGGCGCCAATACCCCTGAGTCTGTCCTTCTGCGCCCTCAGGATTATGATGCGGATTTCGTTCCCAGTAAGCGGGTGCAGGGGGAAGACCTGGCAGCGGGAGAGGAGGGGGGAGATAACCTCGAAGGAGGGGTTTTCGGTGGTGGCCCCGATAAGGGTGATGGTACCGTCTTCAACGAAGGGCAGTACCGCATCCTGTTGGGCTTTATTCAAGCGATGAATCTCGTCAATGAAGAGGATGGTTTTCTGCAGGTGCATCCGGCGGCGTTCTTTGGCTTCGTCTATTATTCGCCTGAGTTCGGCGACCCCGGCACTGACAGCACTCACCGGGCTGAAGCGTGACTCGGTAGTATTGGCAATAATGTAAGCCAGTGTTGTCTTACCGCTGCCCGGTGGTCCCCACAAAATCATTGACGGTAGCTGGCCGGCCTCAATCGCCTTCCGCAGTACCCGTCGCTCGCCTACCAGGTGTTCCTGACCGACAAAGTCATGGAGGCTGTCCGGCCTCATCCGTGCCGCCAGCGGTGCCTCCCCTTTCATCCGTTCCTCAGCTTGGTGCTCAAACATATCCATGGTGCACCCCCTGGCAACTTAAGCGCTGCCGCTAATATTCTCAACAGTGGAGTCACTGGCACTATATGGCTCTGCCAGTATCTCGATTACCTCTTTAACCAGCCGCGGGTAAAACTCGGGGGTCAGTCCCCTGTCACCGTAGTCCCCCTGGCAGGTATCATGTCCCAGGTTGTGCCATAAGGTGTGCTCCATAGCTTCAGGAAAGTTCCGGAACTTGTTGCCGATTATTATCCAGTCCCGGCGGCTGAAGATTTCGTGAAAGAATACCCCGGTGGTCATTTGTACCTTTTTACCTCGAAACGATATAGCTTTACCGGCTCATCGGGGGAAATCCCTGCTTTCTGGCGGCAGATATCGAGCTGGTAGGCCACCGTGTCAACCCCCTCGAGGTCGGGCAGCAGCAACCCCCGCCTCCACTCTGCCTCCACTATCGCCCCGTATTTCCTGGGGTCTAGCTGGTCCTTGCTCTCGATGGGCTCGGGCCGGGTCAAGACATCCACGTTATAAGTAAGCTCATCAAGCTCATCGGGGCTGATGGGGGGGAAACGGGGGTCTCTGGTGGCTGAGCTGATGGCGTTAGTGATAATTTCCTCGGCTATATTTTGCATCTGGGGTTCGATGGTGCCAATACAGCCCCGCAGCTCGTCGAACTTGTGAATGGAAACGAACACCCCGGCCTTCTCCCGCATCTCGGGGGTAAGTTCGGGTAGTGGGGGGGGCTTTCCCTCCCTGACATAGCTCTCCACTGTCTCCCGGGCCAGTTTCATCAGGGGAGAGGGCTCTCTTGCGGTTATTATTACCCCGGCATAACCAACTACGCTGGAATAATCACCCGTGATATCACCGCTGGTTTGATATTTAACCAGTTCCGCTCCCTTTGCTCCCAGTTCTTTGGCTGCTGAAATAAGGCTGACTGCCGGGGCATAGCCGCACATGGTTATATCAAATTCTCCGACCCGTTTCAAAAGTTCGTCCTCGTCCAGTTTGAGAATCGCTTCGATGGCTTTGAAGTCCTTCGTCCGGGCAGATTCCCGGGGCTCGTAGTGGGTCATGTCGCTTGAGGCGATGATTACGACCTTTCTCCCCAGTGCCTTGACTGCCCTGGCGATTTCCTTACCTATCTCCTTGTAGATGTCGCCGGTAGCGTAGGCAAGTACGATGGGCACGAGCTTAATATCCGGCTTGAAATACTGCAGGAACGGCAGCTGGACCTCGATGGAGTGTTCCGATAGATGTGCCACGTAGTCGTCCTGCAGGTAGCTGGATGTGGTCAGAATCCGCTCTGCCAGTTCAGAATCAATCTCTATCTTTCCTAGAGGTGTCTTCCATGTGCCCTGGGCCATAATACTCAGCGGCTTTCCACTGCCGGTATGGCTGGGGCCGATAATGATAAAGGTGTCTTTGAACTCGATTCTGGATATGGTGGCCCCGGCTACCGGCCCTGAGTAGATGTATCCGGCATGGGGCGAGATAAGCCCGATTACCTCTTCTCGGGGCACCCTGTCATCGACCAGCTTGCCAATCATTGCCTTGAGCTGCGCTGGTGATTCTGGGTAGAATTGTCCGGCGACAACCGGCTGCCTGGTCATCAGGCCTCCTCCTTTACCCGGGATGTCCTGAAGTTAAGCTCTGCCCCGCAGAACTTACAGCTTGAACCATCAAGACCTACCACCTCGGTCTGGTAGCCGAACCTCCGCACGATGAGCTTACCGCAGTTATAGCAGAAGGTGTTCTCACTCCTGTGTCCGGGGACATTGCCGGCATAGATGAACTTGAGTCCGGCCTTTTGCCCGATACTGCAGGCATGCTCCAGGGTAGCTACCGGGGTTGGTGATAGATTCATCATATGGTGCTGGGGGTGGAAGCGGGTTACATGCCATGGCGTCAGCTCACCGAGCTCGTCTTTTATCCAGCGGGCAATCCCCTCGAGTTGTACGTCATCATCATTCATGGTGGGGATAATATTGGTCACCACCTCGATATGCATGCCCCATTTGTCTTTGGCCCGCCGGGCAACCTCAAGTATTCCCTGCCAGTGTCTTATCCTGGCCAGATTGCGGTAAAGGGAATCGGAGAAGCCCTTAATATCGACCCGCCAGGCGTCGAGATATGGCCCGATGGCATCCAGTGCCTCAGAACTGAGGTAGCCATTGGTCACATAGACAGTATAGAGGTTATTCTCCTTGGCCAGCCTGGCCGAGCCCAAGGTATATTCGAACCAGACGCTGGGTTCATTGTATGTCCAGGCAATGCCTTGACACTGGTAGCGTTTCGCCAGTTCGATAGCGGCTTCGGGTTGAACTTCCCGTGAGCCCAGCCATGGCTCGCTGGTCTCAGGACAGGAGATTTCCCAGTTCTGGCAGTCCTGGCAGTGGAAATTACAGCCCCAGCCTCCGATGGAGAAAGCAAGGCTGGCGGGGAAGAAGTGGAACAGGGGCTTTTTTTCAATCGGGTCAGCGGCGATTGATGATGCCTGGCCATAGTTCATACTATACAGGATGCCACCTTCGTTGTGATACATCCGGCAGACGCCGGACTTACCCGGGCCTATTCTGCAATACCACTGGCAAATGTGGCACTGCACCCTGGAGCCAGGCAGTTTTTCGTAGAGCATCGCCTCGTGCATTGTTAACCTCTTAACCTAATTATAGCACTCAACCGCTATCAATTATAAGCATGCTGGCCGGGGGTATATCACCCTTTCCCTTGACTGCCTGGCGGGCACTGGCTAAACTTGGTAGGAATTATGAGAGTCATCGGTCTTACGGGTGGTATCGGCAGCGGCAAGAGTACGGTGTCCCGGTTTCTGGCGGAGCTGGGGGCAGTCGTTATCGATGCCGACAAGGTAGGTCATGAAGCCTTCAAGCCCGGTACCGAGTCCTGGAAGGAGATAATCGCTGCTTTTGGCAGGGAAGTTCTTACTCCCGGTGGCGAGATTGACCGCCGGAAGCTGGGGGAAATAGTGTTCGGTAAGCCCGAGCTCCTCTCACGGCTTAATCAGGTAATGCATCCCCGGGTGTATGATATGGTGAAGGCTCAGCTCGAGGAGTACCGGCAGCAGGGAGTAAAAGCGGTGGTGCTTGAAGCCCCGCTGCTGGTTGAGGTTAATACTAAGGGGGCTTCACTGATAGAGCTGGTTGATGAAGTATGGGTTATGGTAGCCTCTGAGGCTACCATAGTCAGGCGGCTTGAAGAACGTTCTGACCTGTCGCGGGAACGGGCCCTGGCTCGAATTAAGTCACAGCTATCTTCCAGGGAGCGGATAAAGCGCGCCGATGTTGTAATCAATAATGATGGAGACCTCGGTGACCTGAAGGCCAGGGTAGGGGAACTCTGGCAGCGCCTTAACGCCCGGCGTCCCTGATTGGCTCGCAGTTAGTTGCATTTCACAGGAGCAGTCTGCTAAAATACATTAGCAGCGGAGGTTTGAAATTTACGCTATTATCGAGACGGGTGGCAAGCAGTGTAAGGTGGCCCCCGGTGAAACCATTGATGTAGAGCGCCTTAATGCGGCTGAGGGCGAGAGCGTTGAGCTGGACAGGGTGCTATTTGTCGCTGATGCTGATAAGGTGGCGGTGGGCACCCCTCTGGTCCCAGGGGCGAAGGTGGTTGCCACTGTCCAGGGAGAGGGAAAGGGCAAGAAGGTCATTGTTTTCAAATACAAGCCCAAGGTGCGCTACCGCAAGAAGACAGGACATCGCCAGCTTTATACCAGGTTGACTATTGACAGAATAATTGCTCCAGAGGTGGGGCTTGGTGAGCCGAAGAAGGCTCGCGTGCGCAAAAAAGGAGTGAGTCAGGATGGCACATAAGAAGGCCGGTGGCTCCATCCGCAACGGTCGTGATAGTCAGTCCAAGCGGCTCGGAGTGAAGCGGTATGCGGGTCAGATAGTACGTGCCGGCACTATTCTGGTCCGGCAGCGAGGGACACGTATTCACGCCGGGAATAGCGTCGGCGTTGGCAGGGACCATACCCTTTTTGCCCTTATTGATGGTATGGTCGCGTTCGAGCCGACCAGCAACGATAGAAGAAAGGTTAGCGTTTACGCTGGATAATTGGTATGAAGGATAAGATTCATCCCAAGTATTATCCGGATGCCAAGGTAGTTTGTTCCTGTGGTAATACTTTTACTACCGGCTCGACCCGGAAATTGCTGAAGGTCGAGCTATGCAGCAAGTGCCACCCGTTTTTTACCGGGGAGCGCCGGATGATTGATACTGCCGGGCGGGTGGAGCGATTCAGGCGGCGCTATAAGCTGGAAGATTAGACAGGCCGGTCTATAAGAGAGGCTAAGGCGGGCTAGAGAGAACCGCCTTTTTTGTTTATCAGGGGATTTGATGATGGCTAAGAGATTTTATTACGGCGGGCAGGCGGTTATTGAAGGAGTAATGATGCGCGGGCGAAAGGTGATGGTAACCGCGATACGCTGCCCTGGCGGTGAGATAACGATGGATGTCCGGTCGCTGGCCAATATTTATACCAGCCGGATGCGGAACACCCCGCTTCTACGGGGCATCATTGTTTTGATTGAGGCTCTGGTCCTGGGGATTAAGGTCCTGCTCTACTCAGCTAATGTGGCGCTGGAGGAGGAAGAGGAGGAGATTTCGGGGGGGATGGTCTGGATTATAGTCACCGTTTCTCTCGCCCTGGCGGTTGCCCTGTTCTTTATGGTCCCCCTCTTTCTTACCAGGTTACTTAATATAGACTCATCCATTGTGTTTAATCTGGTGGATGGCGGCATCCGGATAGCTATCTTTATTCTTTACCTCTGGCTGGTAGCGCTGGTACCGGATATTAAGCGGGTGTTTGCCTATCACGGTGCTGAGCACAAGACGGTGAACGCCTACGAGGCCGGTGTCCCTTTAGAGGTGGAAGCGGTCAGGGAATATAATACGGCTCACGTGCGCTGTGGTACCAGCTTTCTATTTGCAGTACTGCTCATTGCCATCCTGGTTTTTGCCCTGGTTGGTTTACCCTCCCTCTGGCTGATGGTGCTGTCGCGAATTCTGCTCATTCCGGTTATTGCGGCTCTCGGCTATGAGGTTACCTACTTTGGCGCCAATCATATCAGTAACGCCCTTGTCAGGATGATTATAGCCCCTGGTCTCTGGCTGCAGGCGCTGACTACCAGAGAACCGGATGATAGACAGCTCGAGGTTGCCTTATCAGCATTGAGGAAGGCAGTGGAAATTGACCGGCTTGGCGAAGTGGCTTAGGTTTCCTCTAGTCCTCGTCGATATCCTTCCGGGTTAGCTCCTGGAAGAAACAGGTCCTGTTGCCGGTGTGGCACACGGGGCCGGTGGGTTTTCCCTTAACCATAATGGTATCGCTGTCACAGTCTTTCCATACGGAACGCACCTTGATGATGTTGCCTGAGGTTTCACCTTTGTGCCACAATTCCTGGCGGCTGCGGCTGTAAAACCAGACTTCACCGCTGGTCAAGGTGCGGCGCAGCGCTTCCCGGTTCATATAACCCAGCATCAGCACCTCACCGCTGTCGGCATCCTGGGCTATCGCCGGAATAAGTCCCTTTTCATCAAACTTCAGGTTCTCTTTCAAGCTCGTTGCCTTCATCCCTCCTGGCACCCGGAGAGCCCTTCCCGTATTTAGCCAGCGGTTGCCAGTGCTTGTTTCAGGTTGATATCCCCGCTATAGAGCGCCTTGCCGATGATGACACCCTCAATACCCAGTAATTTGAGTATCTTGAGGTGGGTCAGTGATGAAACACCGCCGGCCGCGATGAGTGGTAATCTGACGGTTTCTGCCAGCTCAGCGATGGCGGTAAAGTTGGGTTCGGTTAGGGTGCCATCACGGCCAATGTCGGTATAAATAAGTCGCTTTACACCGAGCTGCACGATAGATGTGGCAAATTCTACCGCCTCCAGCCCGGTCTCCATCCGCCAGCCACGGGTGGCAATATATCCCTTGTGGGCATCGATGCTTATGATGACGGATTCGCCATGCCTCTGGCATGCTTCCCGGATCAATTGGGGGTCTTCAACCGCGGCCGTGCTCAGGATAACACGCTCTACCCCGGCCTTGAGCACCTGTTTGACTGTTTCCATCTGGCGGATTCCCCCACCCAGCTGGGTAGGGATTAGTACGGCGTTGGCTATCTCGGTAATGATATCCAGGTTCTGCGGCTCACCGCTGGCGGCACCATCAAGGTCGACAATATGAAGTCTTGGTGCCCCCAGTGATTGCCACCTAAGCGCTACCTCTACCGGGTCATCGGAGAAGACCGTTTCCTGGCTGTAGTCACCCTGATACAGGCGGACACACCTGCCATGCCTGAGGTCTATGGCTGGAATTATTTCTATGGCAACCTCACTCCCTTAACCCCCCTCTCCCCAAAGGAGAGAGGGGGAACGTGTCGAGGAGGGACACCTGCAGAAATTTGCCTACAGGTTGATATTGGAGTACTTTCGCCACGGTTTGGCCAGGAATGCCTTATTGTCCTTGTTCTTATCTTCCAGGATGTCCAGGGACCTGTTGATGACCTTTCTGGTATCACTGGGCATTATTACGTCATCAATATAGCCTCGCTCGGCACCGCAGTAGGGGTTTTCGTAGAGATCGCTGTATTCCTTAATCCTCTGGGCTCGCGTCTCCGCTGGATTCTCCGCGTTCTTGATTTCCTTGGCGAAGATGACACTGGCGGCAGTTTCGGCACCGACAATGGTGACCCTGGCAGTGGGCCAGGCAAAGACGAGGTCAGCCCCGATGCCTTTATCCAGCATCCCGTAGTGGGCACCGGCGTAGGACTTCCTGAGAATGATGGAAATCAGGGGTATAGTGGCATCAGCCCAGGCGAAGAGCAGTTTGGCGCCGTGACGCAGGATGCCTTTCCAGTCCTGCTCCGAGCCTATCATATAACCGGGGCAGTCACCAAGGGTGACTACCGGGATATTGAACAGGTCGCAGAACCTGACGAACCTTGCTCCCTTGTCGGCGGCATCGATATCGATGGTGCCGGCGGCCCACATTGGCTGGTTTGACCAGATGCCCACCGGGCGCCCGTTAAAGCGGGCAAAGCCGGTGATTACCATGCGGGCATGGTCTTTCAGCGTCTCATAGAAATAGCCATCATCTGTTATGGCGTGAATTACCTTATACATATCGTAGGGTTGAGTTGGTCGGTCGGGGATGATGGTATCCAGCTCGGGGCATATCCGCTCCGGGTCATCCTTGGTCTCAACACGGGGTGGCATTTCCCTGTTGTTGGACGGGAAGAGGGCTAAGAGCTCCTTGGTCTTGTCCAGGGCGTCCTTGTCGTCAGCGGCTACCACATGAGTCTGTCCTGATTTAACGGCATGCGCCTTCCATCCCGAGAGTTCCTGGAGGCTAATCTCCTCGCCTAGCTGTGTCTTGGCAAAGGCGGGACCAGCGATTCCCATGAAGCCGGTCTCCTTGCACTGGATTATAAAGTCCTGCATTATCGGGTGATAGGCCTGCCCCCCCAGGCAGGGGCCCATCAGCAGGGCTATCTGGGGGATGATGCCTGACGCCTCGATTTGAGCCCGGAACAGGTTGCCGTACATTTCCAGTGTGTCCATCCCTTCCTGGAGACGGGCACCACCGGAGTCGTTCATACCGACAAGCGGCCACCCCATTTCCTTGGCG
>Ga0265594_1000932_pt1 | contig 23545 bp, 19 predicted proteins | sample saktaG_11_FD_190147 | JGI IMG/M metagenome (GOLD analysis project Ga0265594, IMG submission 190147) | Saline water microbial communities from Sakinaw Lake, British Columbia, Canada - sak_2011_5_24_80m | ecosystem: Environmental > Aquatic > Non-marine Saline and Alkaline > Saline ... | reverse complement strand
TGATTGGTCAACAGGATAAGATTTTGAACAGTGATCGTAATGGTGCAGCAACATTTGTTAGCGCTGATGAGGTGATGCGTTTGCCATCAATCAAACGCAGTACCCGGGATTTGACCCGCCTGGATCCCCGCAGTGACGGTAATTTTAGTTTTGGAGGACGTAACTGGTTATATAACAATATATCCTTAGACGGTTCTTATTTTAATAACTCTTTTGGCCTGGACGATCCGGCTCCGGGCGGTCAAACAAACGCGGAACCCGTACCCTATGATGCAGTGGAACAGGTGCAGGTATCTATTGCCCCATTCGATGTCCGTGAAGGTGGATTTACCGGAGCAGGTATTAATACAGTTACCAAGAGTGGTACCAATCAGTTTAAAGGCTCGGTATACAGCTTCATGCGCAATGAAAATTTAACCGGTAACAAGGTAAACGGAGAGGAAGTATCGGCTAACCCCGATCTTACTTATAATCAATCAGGATTTACTTTCAGCGGTCCGATCATACAAAATAAAATTTTCTTCTTCGTTAACGCTGAACTTGAAAGAAGAGATGACCCCGGTTCAAATTTTGTCGCAGATCGGGATGGTACGATCAAATTTGGTGAATCACGCGTAAATGCCACGACAATGGATGCAATCCGACAAAGAATGATGGACGTTTATAATTATGATACCGGCCCGTATGAAGACTATACCCACGCAACAAAGAATAACAAGCTGCTTGTCAAATTAGATTGGAATATCAGTCAGAATCACAAATTTAGCTTCCGCTACAATCTGTTAGACGCGGTGCGTGACCTGCCGCCGCATGGTTTTGTACTTAGTTTCAACAATACCGGGCGCGGTCCTAATTCAAGCAGTTTACCTTTTCAAAATTCGGGCTATGCCATTAATAATGAATTGAATTCATATGCCGCGGAATTAAACAGCACTTTTGGCGGGAAAATGGCTAATAAATTGTTCTTCAGTTATAACCGCTTCAGGGATTTCCGCGATCCGTTCAGTGAAGATTTCCCAACAATTGAAATCGGTGAAGATGGTGTAACTTACACGACCGTAGGTCATGAACCCTTTTCAATCCATAATATCCTGGATCAGGATGTGTTACAGATAACAGATAATTTCAGTTACTTCATGGGTAAACATGTCTTCACACTGGGTCTGAACTATGAACAATTTAAATTCTTCAATTCATTTAATATTTTCCGTCATGGTCTTTTCATGCTGGACGCTTCCTGGGCGACATTCCTGGGCGGAACAACATTCAGTACTCTTGACGATTTTTTAGCTGCAACCGATCCAGCCTTGCCGGATTCCGAACGTGTAGACTTTCGGTCCATGGTCGGTACCGGACCATACAAAGGAGAAAAAATTGACTTCCGTCAATTTTCTGTTTATGCTCAAGATGAATTTATGTTAACTCCCGCCCTGAATTTAACCTATGGATTGCGGATTGATATTCCCATATATATGACCGAACCTGTTGAAAATCCCTTCTCAACAAGCCTGACATGCCTGGATGAAAATGACAAGCCTGAAACGGTTGATCAGGCAAAATTACCCGATTCGAAACCGTTATTTTCACCGCGCCTTGGTTTTAACTGGGATGTAACCGGCGATCGCTCTTTCCAACTTCGTGGAGGAACCGGTATATTTACAGGACGTATGCCGTTCGTATGGTATGGTAATGTAATTTCAAACCCGGGCGCAAACCCGAATTTATATCCGGGAATTGCCGAAGCCGATGTGCCTGATGACCATATAACAGACGATGGCGAAGATCGTCTTGATCCGGGAAAATCTATTCTGCAGCAATCCTTTGATTTAAATGCCATGGTTCCTGATTTCAAATTACCGCAGGTATGGACAACCAATATCGCCGTTGACAAGAAGTTACCCGGAAACATGCTTGGGACTCTCGAATTAATATATGGAAAAGACATTAATGCTATTTATATGAGAAATGCCGATCTGGTTGCGCCAGTCGGCTATCTTGATGACGGGAGACCCTATTTTGGCGCCAAGGATTTTGCTCATGAGTTGAATTCAAATTATCCCGGTGAAAACGCAGGCGTTTATGTCATCGATAATACCAATGAAGGTCATAACTTTACTATGACTGCTCAGTTAAGAAAGTTCTTCAAAAACGGACTTGAAACCAGTTTTGCATACACTTATCTGAATGCGAAGAACAATCTGAAATCCACTGAGATAGCGAGTGTATTATGGCAAAGCCAGCCTGTTCAGGGCGACCCGAACACACCAAATATCAGTTATTCGGAATTCGGAAACCCGCATCGTTTCATCGGAACAGCGAATTACCGGCACCAGTGGTCTGAGAAGATGGCTACGAGTATTGGTCTGTTTATGGAAGTAGCACAGGGTAACAGATACATCTACTCCGGCGGAAACAGGTATTCTTTCATATATTCAGGCGATGTTAATGGTGACGGTTATGGCGGAAATGATCTTATCTATATTCCGAAAGACGCAAGCGAAATAAACCTTCAGGATGCTGGTGCTTATTCAGCCGCAGACCAGTGGTCGGATCTCGATGCATTTATTAAACAAGATGATTACTTAAGCAGCCACAGAGGTGAGATAGCCGAAAGAAACGGCGCAATTAATCCCTGGTTCAGTAATGTTGATCTTCGGGTTCTTCAGGATTTCTACCTGAATGTTGGCGGACATAAACATACGTTTCAGTTTAGTTTCGACATCTTAAACCTTGGAAACCTGATTAATGACGGATGGGGCGTGAGAAAGATCGCCAGTTCGTCTGCTACTTCGCCTTTAACTCTCGTTGGCTGGGACGCTAATGACGAACCTGTCTTTAATTTCAATGGGCCGGAAAAGACCTTTATTGACGATCCGAGTATTTACTCTCGCTGGAGAGTCCAAATCGGTTTACGGTACATATTTTAGTTAAGACATAAGATGTGATGTATTATGGGCCTGTGTGAAAACGCCGGCCTGTATTATGTTGGCAGTTTAAGATTTTATTGACTTCCATAGAAAAAATATGATTAACCATGATAAATCCGGATTTGACAACCTTTTCTTCGACTTAGATGGAACGATTTCAAATCCTAAACAAGGTATTGTAAATTGCATTAATTATGCGGTCGATCGTATCGAAGGAAAACTGTTATTCCCCGAATCTTTGGAACAATATATAGGTCCCCCGTTAGAAGAAATATTCTTTTCCGTTTTACGCGTTCCGTCTGAAAAAAATATCAAATATGCCGTTCAATTATATAAAAAACAATATCACCGCAATGGCTGGAAACAGAATGTTTTATATAACGGAATCCGCGATACATTAAGGAGATTAAACGAGTCCGGCAAAGAATGCTATATTTGCACGACAAAAAGCACCAAAATCGCGAAATTAATTATCAAACATTTTAAGCTGGAACAGTATTTCAAAGAAGTTTTCGGCTGTGATAATGGCAGGAAAAAATCGGAAATTATATCTTCAATAATAGATAACTATTCCTTAGATAAACGAAAAACTGCAATGGTTGGTGACAGGTATATTGATATGCAGGCGGGAGTAAAAAATCATATATTTACAATAGGTGTTTCCTGGGGATTTGGATCAGAAACCGAACTAATTAATTCAGGAGCAAACGAAATAATTCATCGACCGGATGAAATTATGAGTATCTGAATTCAAGTAGCAAGCGCATCAATTTTCAATATTTAGTTACTATCTCAAACATATTTTCGGAGTAACTTAAGTTTAATTTGCTATTGTTAATCTCAGAAATCATTATGATATTTATAACAGGTAAGAATTGAGTTATCGCTTTGAAATTGGTTTTATATCATGCCTGAATTAGTTAATGAAAAAATCAGCAACCTGTTCTCCTTTCTGGTCATTATAATCATCGGCACATTCGGTCTTGGCATGCTGACATTCGGCGAACCTTTTCTTTTCTGGGAATATCCATTCAGCGACCTGGGAAGCACAGTTACTCAGAATGGAATGTCAAACAGATATTCCTGTTTTATTCTTGTCCTTGGTATGCTATTATCCGGTTATTTATTATGGAAAATCAGTGTATGCTTCAAAGAAGATCCGGTTATCATTCATTATCAGCTAAAGCGCTATCTCTGTATAAGCGCCGGTATTGGGTGTTTTGTGTTTGTTTTCCCTCATAATATCAATAATGACATTCATATGATCGGCGCTGCAATAATGGTGGCATCCTTTTGGGCATTGGCAGCGTTACTCTTACTCGAAATCAGGAAACATATCCCGACAGAAAAATTTATCCTGCAGCAGTCCATCCTTCAGGGAACAGTTTTAACTTATGCTGTCACATATGCCATGAATTCACCGATCAAGAATATCGCCCAAAAATTTGCCGTATTAGGGCTAATGATAGTATTAAAAATTGTAACATCTACTGCAAAGACGTTTGAATTTTCCCGGATTTTCACATTTTTACGAAAAGATAACAATTCCTGAGTATTTTAATAGAAACTCTCCAGCGGAAAAAATGAGCGAGTCCTTTATATTACTCATTACAAAGCCCCGGCAAAGATCGTTCAACTTTACACCAAAAGCCGGTTTTCTAACGTTTAATAAATCTTATACGGTTGCTTTGCGCAGAATCCGTTTATAGTGGTTTATCTGATCTCTGACATGTTTCAGTTTATTATGATCATGGGCTGCCAGCGCCTCATCACGCACTTTTTTTAATTCCCGGATCCTGGACTTGATTTTTTTCTTGTTGACGCCAACAACATGATGATGAACATACATGTCGATATTCAGCGCTTTGCAAATTGCCGCAAGCAGATGATCTTTGTTTAACTGAGTATAACCCTTCACCGCTTCGCTCTCGATCCTGGAAGCAATCTCTCTTAATTCTGCCACTGTCTTTTGTTTGAGTTCATTAAAACCGTATTCCATCGTCAGAACCTCCTTCTAAGCAAAATTATCTTTATTTATAAAAACTTATTCATCAACATTGTCTATAATATATTCACATTCACAGGAATATCAAGGGAGATTTTTTCTGTAGTCCACCTGTCAGGTTTACTCAAATAACCTTATCTGAGATAGAAGAATCTAATAAACCCGACAGGTGTAATGTTGTCCGGCGGATTGCCAGGTCCTTCTCACGGCTGGAAGATGGAAATGTGAAACAATAAAGATAAATACCAAATCACAAATAACAAACCCCAAACAAATCTCTCCAACAGGTCACGCGGGACTTCTGGTGAAGAGTCTCTGGTGAGACAATTACCAAAATTCCCCCAACAGGGGCTCCCGCTGGAGCAAATCCCAAACGGGAATATCCCGGGAATGTGCCGTTTTAGTTATTGAAAATTGGGATTTTGAATTTGTTAGCCTGCCCTGTAGGGAGTATGCGACCGTATCAGGGTTATTTGATGCTTGGAATTTGTCCCAAAGGGACTCCCACATTTGTGCCATATGGCATTGAAGGTTTGATTTTGATTATGATATGCAGTAACATGGAATTTGGGAAACTAAAGGAGCCCCGGGAGTGCTTGCCTGCCCGACGGTCAGACGGGGAGTTTGGTGATCGTTTTACATTGATTTATTATCAAGAAGTTGAAAATACATGATATATAATCGCATACTCGGTTATCTGTTTGATGCTTTTATGATTCGTGCCTGTTATCCCACGTACCTTATGCATTGACATCGTTATATGAATCTTTATACCCCGCTTCAACAATATCATGAATCTTCGCCGACAGCTTCCGGTTCTGTTCCAGCCAGTCCTCCTGCGGTTCTTCAAATACCGGGGGATGGATCTGCAGCTCCACTTCAAATTTCCGCAGCCGCAACACATTCCAGAAATGATCCAGGAAGGTCATTCCGCCGTACCAGCAGACCAGGTCGCGATTCAGTTCCGAAAATGGTTCGCCGTTTATCCGGGCATACCTGATCGTTACCGGCAGGATCGGCACACCGGCGCGCACCGGGCAGGAAAAGATGGTCTTCTTAAACGGCAGAACTCCAGCGCCATTCGAGGATGTACCTTCCGGGAAAATTACGACCTCAAAACCGCTTTTTAGGTAGTTAATGATCTCTTTAACATAAGGTCGTTCTTTTGCGCCGGTAATAGACCGGTTGACAAATATCGATCCGCGCAGCCAGGCGATTGTTCCAAGCAGCGGCCAGTATTTCACATCATGTCGCGCCACAAAAAGCAGTGGGAAATGCGAACCTACGATCAGAATATCGAGATAGCTCAAATGATTGGAAACGACACAATAATTCTGTCCCCGCTCTACATTATCTAAACCGGAAATTGTAATCTTTATTCCTAATAATTTTACAAATAATGTTCCCCAGAACGGACCAAAAAAGGTTGAAACCCGGCGGCAGGCTTTTTTCCCAAAGGGGATAAACAGAATAAGAATAACCAAATCGAATATGAGCAATCCAATGCACGCAATAACAAATGTCAGTAACCGGATAATCGCTCTTAATGTTCCAATCAAAATATTTCCTCTAATTCCTATCAATAATACAATTTATCATAGCAAGCTTTTAACGATTAAATACATTCCAATGATTATCAAAATGACACTACTGATTTTGTGAATTAAATTAATCAAATCTTTGTCTAAAAACTTACGGAGCTCATGTATTGAAATATTAATAACAAACCAGGTCAATGTTGCGCCGATAATCAATCCGGATATTAGAAACAGAGCAAAAGTATAATTCGCGTTCAAATCAGTGATTCCAAGACCGGCAAAAATCGCCATGAATACTACGATCATGAATGGATTAGCCAAAGTAATGAAAAACGATGATGTAAAATGTTTAACTATTCCGTCTGAATTCAGAGATTTCAGGCTTCCGTTTTCTTTAAAATATGAGCGAATACCAATTAATATAATCAACAATCCCCCGGTAACGCTGATAATCCGGTAGTACATTTCCAAAAAGGACACAACAGTATATACGCCCAACCCGGCAATAGAGGCATAAATAATATCTCCGGCAACAATTCCCAGGCATGAGATAAACCCCACAAACCATCCCCTGTCCAGGGTTCTCCTTATACTGTATATACCCGCCGGACCAACCGGAAGCGAGATAAAAATCCCAATCAACATTCCTTTTAATATATATACCAATATATCCATATTTTAATTTTCCAATTGATGATATTTGACAAAAGTATCGTATCCTTCACTTCCCATAAATCTTCTCAGATAGCGTTCGTTCGTCTTCGTCAGATCAACCAGGATCAAGCCATCCAGAACACTGGAAAAATCTTTATCGACATTGAAGCTGAGCAGTTTCGCATTCAGCTTCATATAATGCCTCAATAAAACAGGAATTCCTTTTCCATCCTTTTCGATCTCCGATATCAATATCGAGACATCCTCGATGTCTTTCAGTGGCGCGTACAGGTACTTGCCGCCGTATGCGGCGACCACTTCCCATCAACCACCCGGCTCTTGCTGAGAAATAGGTGCGAAACTTCACCGGCTGGAAACGTGATCAGCAAACCGCCCTGCTTCACCCAATTGATTGCTGCCCGGATTGCGATGCTGTTTCTCTGTATAGATTCCCTATTATCAAATGGATCGACTGGAATATTCCATTTATGGATTTCTGGAATATTTTGGATGATGAAATTGCCCAACAATTTGATATCATTCCTGACCTCCGATAAAATCGCCGCCAATACGATTCCGTCCAGCCCGCCAAACGGATGAGTCGCGACGACAACAACCGGTCCGGAAGCCGGGATTTTACTTAAGTCAGTTAATGAAATGTTTGGACTTACCTCTAAGATTTTCAGACACGCATGAAAAAACGTTCGCGATTCATGGTCTCCGACTAACTGATCATAGGCGTTGTTCAGTTTGTCGATCGACAGCATTTTTTCCAGCCGGGATCTGAACACGCTGAAAAATGCTTTAAATCCCGATCGGTTGATGAAATATTTTAAATCAATTAATGTATCAGTAGATTTTTCCATTCTCACTCAACATTGCATTTTAACTGATTGCCTCTCCCCTATTGATATTGCCTATAATACTTTAGTACTTGTGCTGATTGGGTTTTTTGTTGGCTTTGTATAGCTTCTCACATATCAATGATATTTATCATAGAGTTTTTGAAGGATTCTTGCAGTCATGATCTGTCTGTCACCGCCATTTATCGGTTTTTATTAGATCATTGTTTATCTTATACCAACTAGCTGATTTATGATTATCTCAGCGACATCCGGAATGGACTGTTCTTCCGAAACAGTTATCCAGGTCGCCTCCAGCTGGTTCCGGAACCAGGTCAACTGGCGCTTGGCATAACGACGAGTATTGCGCTTGATATTTTCAACCATCCCGTCAAAACTGCATTTCTTGTCGAGATAAACAAGCGCTTCCCGATACCCTAAGGTTTGTAATGCATCCATATCTCCCCGTAAGCCCGATCGCAGAAACCGTTTCACTTCATCTTCCAACCCATCAGCGATCATTTGATCCACACGCTGATTAATCCGTTCATATAATTTTTCGCGCTCCATTGTCAGTACAAATATCCGGTGCGGAAACGGTGGATCGGTTTCCTGTGTTTTGTAATGCTCGCTGGGCGGTTTTCCGGTGATCTCGTAGATTTCCAGCGCACGGGTAATGCGTTTTATATCGTTCATATGAGTCTTGATCGCTAAATCCGGGTCAATATCCACCAGGCGGTTGTACAGTATCGCGGAGCCTTTTTCTTTCAGCTCCGATTTAATTTTTTGGCGAACGGTTGCATCGGTGACGCTTTCCTGAAAGATTCCCTGTATTACGGCTTTGACATACATGCCGCTGCCACCCACGAAAACCGGCAATTTCCCACGGGACAGAATTTCGCTCACTGTTTTCAACGCTAATTCACGGTAACTGCCGGCGCTGATCTGCTCGGTAAGCTCAAGAATGTCGATCAAATGATGCGGAATTTCCTGTTGCTGCCGTAATGTCGGTTTGGCAGTGCCTGCATCCAGCCCCTTATACACCTGCCGCGAATCGATAGAAATTATCTCGCCATCCAGCCGCCTGGCAAGTTCAATCGCCGTTGCCGTCTTTCCGACGGCTGTTGGACCTACGATAAAGGGAATTTTTTGAATTGATCTATCAGATAGCGTCCCGGTACTCACAATAAACAGCTACGCTCTCTCAAACCGTTTATCCAGTTCCTTCAGACTCAGATTAATAATTATCGGGCGTCCGTGAGGACAATAATAAGGGTTTTGAGTTGCAAAGAGCTTATCTACAAGGTTTCTCATTTCTTCTTCGGTCAGTTTATAGCCGGATTTGATTGCCGCCTTGCAGGAATAGGACGCTGCGACTTTGGATTGAATACTGGTATCCTTGGTCCCAAACTCCTGATAGTGATCCAGGATTTCCTTAATAATTGTGGACTCATTTCCCCAGGTCATTCCTGCCGGGACGGCTTCAATAGCAATCGTGTTCTTGCCAAATTCTATCACACTGAAACCAATTTTTTCAAGAAACGGCAAAACTTCCAGTAACATTGAAAAATCGGTCACGGACAATTCCACGATTTGAGGAAACAACAGCTGCTGACCTTTCCAGGATTCCTCCGACATGGCTTTCATCGCATTATCGTATAGGATCCGTTCGTGGGCAACATGCTGATCGATTATCGCCAGACCTGATTTGATCTGAGTGACGATATATTTATTATGAACCTGGTATAGGGGAACGTCCGGACGATACTCTACTTCCGGCTCCGGCATACCATTCTCAATAAACCGTTTTGCCCGCTGTGTCCACTGCCCTTTCGGTCTGTGATGGGTAAAATGCAGGGGCATTTCGGTTTGAGATTGGAGTTGTTCAATCTTAGGACTGACACGATCTTCATTAAAATCTACGGGAATATCGGCCTGTTCGGAGTGTTCTGTCACAGGCTCTTGTTGACTGGTTTCTTTACGATGAGAAATCGGGCTTGATGAGTAATAGTGTTCCGGCGTAAAACGGCTGAGATCGGGAATCACATTCATAATTTCCTTAAGTCCGGCTTTGACACTTTCCTCTAAAAAACGGTAGACCTCGTTTTGCTCTCTGAATTTCACTTCCATTTTTGTCGGATGAACATTCACATCAACCGTCACCGGGTCCAGTTGAAGATGAAGGCAATAAAACGGATATTCGCCTCTCGACACCAGTTTTGAATAGGCCGAACTAATAGCGTGATTCATCAGGCGATCGGTAACAAAACGTTTATTGACATAAAAATATTGGTCGCCTCGCCGGGCCCGGACGAGATTCAGGTTCCCAATATATCCCGATACAGACATTTCACGTATTGTATTTTCGATCCGGATCAAATTGTCCGCATAGTCACTGGAATGAAGGTTGCAAATCCGGTCTTTCAGTTCCTCTGACCGCAACCGGTACACCTCGTGATCATTATGAATGAGATTGAAATGGACTTGCGGATGTATCATGGAAAATCTGCGAATGACGTCAACTATATGGCGAAATTCAGCATCCCGGCTTTTTAAAAACTTGCGCCTTGCCGGAATATTATAAAACAGGTTTCTGATTGAAATATTTGTGCCCGGTTTAGGCGCTACCGGCTTGATATCCCGGAAACTGCCGCCTTCGATCCGCAATTCATAACCGACATCGGCGTCTTTTTCCGTAGTAATCGCATCCACAATGGAAACAGCGGCAATACTCGCAAGGGCTTCGCCCCTGAATCCCAGGGTCCGGATAGCCATCAGGTCTTCAACGGTATGGATTTTACTTGTCGCATAGCGCTCAAATGCCAGTAACAGGTCATCCTTTCCCATCCCTTCACCATTATCGGCTACCCGGCAGAGCGTCTTACCTCCATTCCTGACGACGACAGTAATCTCTGAAGCTCCGGCATCCAGGCTGTTCTCGACCAGCTCCTTGATGATCGAAGCAGGTCGCTGAACGACTTCACCGGCGGCGATTTTATTGGTCAATAAATCAGAAAGAATTTTTATTTTTGACATAAAATGTATTCCGGCGCCTGTCAATTCATATCGGCTATTTTCTTATCGACCCGGTTCATGATCCGTCTGACTATTTTCTGACCGGCCTGTCTCAGCTCAGCCACGCTTTTCTTCATAGCGCCGTTAAATTCCTGATCTTCGATGCCGGACAGGTTTATGAGAACATTCAGCCCGGCGCCTTTGATTGCCGTATCAGCCGATAATGCCGCCACACCGGCATCGCTGATTGAATTGACATTTCCGTATTTTGAAACAACATCGGTCAGTTCCAACACCTTTACACAGGTTTCCATTACCTGTAATGGAACATTCGCCGCATTTTTTGTTGCATCTTGTATCGCAGCCTGCCGTTTAGCTTTGTCCTCAGGGGTTTTTTTGGGCAATCGGAAGCATGCCATTACTTCATTAAACGCCGCCGTATCCAGATCGACAAATCTCAGCAGCTCGTCCTTTAATTCCTGAGAACTTACCGCAACATCATTCATTTTCTTTAAATGACGTTCATAGCCTTTTTTTCCGTGGGTCAGGTTCGCGACCATAGCCGTCAGACTGGCAGCCATTGCCCCCGACAGGGCCGCCACACTGCCGCCGCCCGGCGCCGGAGAATCCGTGGAAAGTTCATCCGCAAACTCGCGGGCGGTCATTTCCACCAGTGAATCTTCAAATTCTTTGAACCGGTACTCAATAATTTTCCTGGCAGGTTCAAAAGGCGATACGTCGTTCAAACCGAGCGACTGGATCGCAGTACGGATCAATCCCTCTTCCGGAACGCCCTCTGAACGTCCCTGTGCCCTCAGAAAATATTTTCCCGCCATGATCATGGCTTCTTTCGGAATTAAACCGACGATTTCGGAGCCGGTTACACGCAGACCTTTCTCGTTGGCAAGCCGCCTGATCTCTTCAAATACAACGTGAGGCGGAGTGACTTTATAATCGGTCAGGTTAATGGACACCTGCGCCATTTTGTACTCATCGATGTACCAGCCAACCGCTTTTGTATATTTCAATAAACCCGGGACACGCAGCGCCACGCCATTTTCATCACGGACAATGTTGCCTTTTTTATCCCGTTTTAAACGACCTTTTTCACGGGTGGTGAGAGCAATGTCGGTGGCTAATTTGCGGTCGCCTGTATTCAGATTGACATTGTAGGCAATCAGAAATTCCCTGACACCCATTACCGTCGCGCCTGACCTGGCGTTAAATTCTGCCCTGCCGTAATCAGGTTTCCAGTCCGGATCCTTCAGTTTTGCCTGTAATCCCTCGTATTCGCCGGCGCGAATATCAGCGAGATTTTCCCGGTCCGGTTTCTGAGCCGATTTTTCATATAAATAGACCGGAATATTCAATTCATCGGCTACTTTCTTCGCCAATTCATGCGAGAGCTGAACACACTCCTCTTCAGTGATGCCCGATATTGGAACAAGCGGGCAGACGTCGGTCGCGCCCAGCCGGGCATGTGCCCCGCTATGTTTCCGCATATCAATTACTTCGGCTGCTTTCGCAATTCCGGCAAATGCCCCTGCCAGAACACCTTGCTTCGTTCCGATAAATGTGACCACCGTACGATTAGTATCGGCGCCGGGATCCACATCCAACAGTTTTACACCGTCAACGGCTTCTATTGCATCGGTAATTGTCTTGATGACATTCAGGTCGCGCCCCTCGCTAAAATTCGGGATGCATTCAATTATTTCGGGCATAGTTACTCCTCGTTATCTGATACCATTTAAATACAACATTATTCCAACGATTACGATTAATATAAAAATCAGCCACCACAATGGTTTTATCATTTTTTTGGAATTCTTATGTAAACGTTGAAAGTGAATCCGTTTACTATTACGATCAGAGCGTTTATCCGTTATCGAAAATCCTCTTTTTTTGTATCTAACCATTATATTCCTACAAACAGTCTTGAAAAGAAATTTACAAAGGGATATATGAAGGCTCCAAGGATTGAAATTCTTGTCACCATTCCAAACAGGATCAATCCCATTAAAACAAAGGGACCATACCGTTCGAGATACTGATAGATATATTCATATCGATAAGGTAATAAACCATATAAAATCTTCGAACCATCCAGAGGCGGCACCGGTAAAAGATTAAAAATTGCCAGCGCCAGATTGATCTGTAAACTAAAATTTACCATGTTATAAACCGGCTTCAGGATATTAACCGGGAGAAAATTGAAGCTCCCGGCATAAATCGATCTCAATAACAACCCGCTAAAAAATGCTAATAGTATATTCGCCGCAGGACCCGCGACGGAGACGAGCAGCATGTCTCTTTTTGGCTGACTGAAATAGCTCGGGTTTACCGGCACCGGTTTCGCCCAGCCAAAGCGTACCAGGAATATCATGATCGTCCCAATCGGATCTAAATGAACAAGCGGGTTCATGGTTAACCGCCCGGCTAATTTAGCTGTGGGATCGCCCAGGCGATAAGCCACCCAGCCATGCATGAATTCATGGAAGGTCAGCGCCAGAAGAATCGGGGGAGCCAGTAATATTAAAACCTGTAAGTTCATTGCCACCTCGGATGAAAACTTAAATTTTGTGAAATTAACGAAACTTGAAATGAAAAATTATAAAATTCAAATAGCATATCGTAATTTATTGAAAAATAATTTATAAAGAGACTGTTACAATAGAAACAGAAAAGAACAAAGTTTCCAACATTTCTAATTGATGGAATCGTAAAAAGTGATTATATGTGTCCGGCAGCTGCCGGATGAATAAAGAGTCCCCCTTCCCCCAAGCAAAACACCGGAGGTGTTTAACTTGATAAGGAGCGGTCCGAAGGACTTCCTATGGAACAACCCCGCAGCCGGAAAAAAGTAACCCCGAGGCAAACCCGGGAGAATTCTTTGATTAGTTGTAGAAATAGGGAAAAGAGATACCGGGAGCTAACATACAGAGAATTTATTTATTTAGTATTGGAAATCGAATAATTAATGATTATACTATGCCAACATGTTCAAGGGAACAAATTATAAGACCATAGTTTTGTCTATAGAGAAAACTATTTTTTTCTACATGCAGAAAACTCGTAAAAAGTTTTGTCTATGGAGAAACATTTTTCTATATATAGAAAACTCAAAAGCGCATAGATATGTAGGCTAATCATATGTAGCGTATAAAAAGGAGATGAAAAATGAGCGGAGCTATTACAAAAAAGTCGAAAGTAACAATTATTGTAATTGTTTCTATTCTTGTGATTGGAATTTTAATATTAGTTGTCAACAATCTGATGCAAACTTCACAAAAGGGAACAGAACTTCAGGAAGGAATGGGAATAACCGAAGGAAAAAATGAAGAGTTTAAAAAAGTTAATATTAACAAAGTGGATATTGAAACCCTGGCAAAACTTCCCGGAATCGGTCCTGTAAAAGCTAAAGCTATTATTGATTATCGTGAGAACATTGGAAAATTTGAATCTTTAAATGAAATCACCAAAGTAAAGGGAATCGGTAAAAAGACTATGGTAAAAATAGAACCTTATCTGGAAATAATAGGAGATTCAGACGAAGTAAAATCTTCTCTAAGTTCGAAAGTAGGGAAGGCAATTACTACAAAGATAAATATCAATACTGCCTCTTTAAATGAACTTACATTATTGCCGGGTATTGGTGAGAAGAAAGCACAGGCAATTATTAAATACAGAGAGGAAGTGGGAAGTTTTGAGAGTAAAGATGAAATAAAGAACGTGAAAGGCATTGGCGATAGCATTTATAAAAAAATAAAAAATAAAATCGAAGTAAAATAAAATAGAAAGCAAAGAAAATTTCGCTTCTGATCGAACTTTAGTGAAATTATTGTGTAGTGGTTATGATTTTATGCTTTGTATATATCAAAAACACTGCCTGGAGATAACGGCTTGAGTTGTTCGATAAACTTCGGTTTTGACGAATTTGTGGAAGATTTGCGAACGTTAAAAGTAAATTACTTCGAGAATCGCCGTATCTCATACGTTGTTAGGCTCGAGACAGTATTATTAAGAATTGATATGTGATTAAATTTATATTTTTATAGATTCAGGAGTGAGTAATGAAAACATTTAGAATCCTTTTTGTGATATCCATTCTTATAATTGTATCATCTTCCATAGCTCAAACCTTTAACGGTCAGCCTATTACTCATACATTTTCTATTGTTGCCGTTGATGAAAGCACCGGTCAAATTGGTGCAGCCGTGCAGTCGCACTGGTTCTCAGTTGGATCTATCGTAACGTGGGCTGAAGCCGGCGTGGGAGCTGTGGCCACACAATCTCTTGTGAACGTCTCTTTCGGACCGCGTGGATTGAGCCTTCTTAAAGAAGGAAAAACCGTGGGTGATGTACTCGATCTACTTTTGAGTGATGATGAAGGACGGGAATTCCGGCAAGTAGCTATTATTGACTATAAAGGAAATGTCTCGACATTCACAGGTAATAAGTGCATCGCTGAAGCCAGCCATATAACAGGAAAAAATTATTCAGTCCAGGCAAACATGATGCTAAATGACAAAGTAGTATCGGCTATGTCTGAAGCTTTTGAGAATAGTCAAGGTCCGCTTGCTGAACGTATGATGGCTTCAATGAATGCTGCTCAGGATGCCGGGGGCGATATAAGGGGAGAGCAATCGGCTGCCATATTGGTGGTTCGAGGGCAATCAACGGGAAAAATTTGGGAAGACCGGTTAATTGATATTCGTGTCGAAGATCATCCGCATGCTGTAACTGAAATAGGTCGTATTTTAAAATTATACCGCGCTTATGAACATATGAATAAAGGCGATTTAGCTATTGAAAAAGGTGACGAAATAACTGCTTTAATTGAGTATAGTGCAGCAAAACAAATAGTACCACATAGTATTGAAATTGATTACTGGACAGCGGTTTCACTAGCAAATATTGGCAGGCTAGACGAAGCGCTACCACTTTTTAAAAAAGTATTCACCAATGATAGAAACTGGATTGAACTTACCAAAAGAATTGTGCCTAATGGCATATTAACAATTAACCAGGCTTCATTACAAAGAATTCTTGATGTAATTAACTGAAATGATTTTTAGTGTTATCTGAGTCCACTAAAATATTAGATATTAACACAATGAATATTTTTACCCAGGAGCGTGATGAGGCTATAGACAAACTGGATGACCGGCTCAGTGACTTCATTGCTATAGCGCGTGTCGCTCTTGAAAAAAAGCCGCAATACCTGGAGAAACTTGGGATTGTTGAGCCGTCGTAGGATCACTCCAAAGTTAATGTTCAACCCCTTCAGGGTTGGGGACTTATGGTCGTTCTTCGGTCAACAGGTTGCACCTGTTGTTATTTATATTTAACCCTTTCGGGGTTAGGATTTCTGACGGGAGTACTCCAGTCAACAGGTAATACCTGTTGTTATTCGTATTCAACCCCTTCAGGGTTTATTATAGATTGTGCATATACTAAAATCCCGAAGGGATTTAATGTGAATAACATCCGGCAGCTGCCGGATGAACAAAGAGTCCCTCTTCCCCCAAGAAAAACACCGGAGGTGTTTAACTTGATAAAGAGCGATCCGAAGGACTTCCTATGGAACAACCCTGTAGCCGGAAAAAAGGTAACCCCGAGACAAACCCGTTAGAATTCTTCGATAAAATGTAGAAATAGGGAAAAGGGATGCCGGGAGCTAACATGCAGAGAATTTATTTATTTAGTATTGGAAATCGAATCATTAATGATTATACTATGCCAACATGTTCAAGGGAACAAATTATAAGACCATAGTTTTGTCTGTAGAGAAAACTATTTTTTTCTACATGCAGAAAACTCGTAAAAAGTTTTGTCTATGGAGAAAGTTATTTGTCTATTGACAAACTATGAAATGGAGAAAATGTGCATTATAAACATATATTTTATCCTAACAAGGTCTAAATTATACGACGATACACAGCGACACAAATTAATATTTAGAATTGATGATTATTAATAATCATCCACTATGAAAGAGAGGTTTAAAGTTATGAATACGACTAAAAGAGTAATTTTAATGTTTCTTTCATTTTTTTTAATTACTACATCTTCAGCACAAAATGCAAAGTGGCTTAGTATTGGAAGCTTGAAAAATTTCTATCAAGATATAGGGTGCGAACCAGAAGAATATTACGGGAAAGAACAACAGTTTGGATATTGTTGGCCATCATTTTATTCCTTACAAGACATGCAAGCATCAAAAGGGATGTGGATTGGAGTAAGAAATTTTAATGATCCTATTGCTGGCCAAACATTTGACTATAAAGTGGTACACTGTGGCCCTCGTCCAAGAATAGATATTCCTGATAAAGAATTTATGCCAGTAGAAATAAAGCTGGTCGGTAAACATCCACACCCTGAAGTATATGTTGATGGAGTCGATGCAACTGATTTGAAATATCTTGATATAGTTGATCTTTATAACCCCGATTTACCTTCAGACCGAATGATATTAAATAAAGTAAATACATCTGTGGGAATTACTGTTACACGAAAAATCTATGCTTTTTCATCTCCAGGTTTTGACAATTTCCATATCCATGAATATGTTTTTAAAAATACCGGAATCTGTAATAAAGACGGAACAATTATTCATAATCAGACTCTTGAAGATGTATATTTCCACTGGCAATATCATTTTGCTATATCAAAACAGGGTACCGTTGAAGGATCAAGAATCGACTGGCTTGGTAATCCGGGATGGGGTACAATTCGTGATATGCGTTGGGGCAGGAATACGATGAATGAAAGTATTGGCGAAAACCCTTCAAATCCCCGTATAACTCCCGTTTATCCCAGCACTTCACTGTTATATAAATTTAATTTTGGGAAGGATGAGACAGATGACTTTGGAAACACTATTAGGGGCTTTTATTCTTGGCATGGTCGACATTCTCAGACTACTTATGATAATATTGGATCGCCTAATGTTTTGGGTTATATGCCTGATGGTCGCTTGGGAGCAACGCAATTTACCGGTGTAGTAACGTTACATGCTGATACAGATGTTAATAATAAGTATGATGAACAAAATCAACCTTCGACATCTGTGAAAATTGAATTTACTGATCCGGCTACTGTTAATAATGATCAATATGACGCTACTCGTATGCAGAGCGAGTACGAAAGATATTGTGCTTATGGATATAACCAATATAGTCAGGCTGAAGAAGTCTGTGATGGATACGCAGATATCAGTGCTAATGTCGGAGGTGGTGGATTTTCACAGGTTGTTGCATATGGGCCCTATACATTGGCACCGGGAGACAGCATCAGAATTGTTTTTGCTGAATGTGCGGATGGAATCGATAAACAATTGGGGTATGAGGTTGGTAGACAATGGTACGATTGTGTAGTAAATGGCAATTCATTATCTGTTGAAATGCCTGACCCTAGTGATCCAGACCATTCCATTATTAGTACTACAATTAATTCACAAACAAGTGCAAGCGACTTCAAGAACTCATGGGTATATACCGGCAAAGATTCCTTAGTAAATACATTTAATAAAGCCATAAACACATGGCATAATGATTTAGATATTACCGATTTTACTCCTCCACCACCGCCGGAAGAGTTCCATGTAATATCTGCAAAGGATAAAATTATTATATATTGGGCAAATAATGCTGAATCTCATCCGAGATTCTCAGGGTATCGCATATACCGTGCTGAAAACGATGTGGAAGGGATTTATTCATTGATTTACGATTGTTCAGTATCCGATCCATCTGGCATTTCTAATACTTATTTTGATCAAGCAATTGATGATAGTACGGATTATTTCTATTATATCGCTTCATATGATGATGGTTCAACCAATAATGGAGAATCTCTTTATAGTAATCCAATATGGACTCGCACAAACGAACCGGCGAGATCTATTGAACGAGACTATATTATTGGTGACATATATGTTTCCACCGAGGGGAATGATCAAAATCTTGGAACTCTACCGACATCGGCATTTTTAACGATCAATAGAGCAATTGAAAGAATAATAGGAACATCAGAAATACAATCTGTAATTCATATTGCTCCAGGTATTTATGGATCTGAAACGACGGGGGAGATTTATCCAATCCAGTTGAAACATCATTTGATTATAGATGGGACCAATAAAAGTGGCTGTATCTTGAACGCCGATACCGTACAAGCCGTGTTTATTGCAGATAATGTCTCAGATGTAATAATAAGAAATTTATCAATATCAGAGGTTCTGTCCGGATATGGGATTCGATTGGACAACTCAGAATTATCTCTTGAAAATGTATGTCTAGAAGAGGTTGCATCAAGCGCGATCAGACTGGGAGATGTATCAAACATCTTCTTAAGTAATGTCACTATTCGAAACAATGGAACAGGTATTTATATCGCAGATGAATTATCAATACCGTGTTTTGACAATAATAATTTATGTAATATATATGATAATGACCGGGATATTTACAGGTCTATCAATTATCAAATTGAACCAACTTTATTACCAATAGTCGTTGACACATTCTCTGTTTTATATCCTTCTGTTTATCATGTTTATCCGGCAAAAGAGGGTTTTACATTCAGTATTTTAAATGCTAAGCATCAGCAATACCGAAAAGATATCTACGTTTCCCCTATAGGTTCAAATGACTTCAGTGGTATTTCTGAAGACGAACCCTTACAGACTATTGAAGCTGCGATGCGGAGATGTATTTCTGATAGTCTTCATCCTAGAAATGTATATTTGGCAAGTGGGATATACAATCCGGAGAACCAAAAAGCATCATTAATCAGGATTAATAGTCATGTAAAATGTATTGGGAAAGACCCGCAAACGACAATATTTGATTCAGTATATATAAGTCTGAGCTATGTTGATAATATCAATATCCAGAATGTAACGATTCGAAATTGTCCTAATTATGGTTTGTCTCTATTATGTGCAAATGAGATAGACTTAAAAAACATTGTGATCCATGATAATAGCAAGACTTATACTTATGGTTCGGGTCTTTGTTGTTCTTATTCTGGTAGCGTCAACGTAGTGAATTGTACTATAACTCAAAACGGGGATACAAGTTCATATTCTTCCCCTTTTGGAACAGGTATCTCAAATAATAGTTCATATTTATCGTTAATTAATTCTATTGTATGGAATAATGAAAAAACACCACTGAGTATGTTAAATCTTTTTTTAACACCATACAATGATATAACAAAATTTACTATAGCATATTCGGATATTGAAGGGGCTGATTCAAGTATATATAATGTTGGAGGTGAATTAGATTGGCTTGATGGCAATATCTCTGAAGACCCCGTATTTGAAGATCCTAATAATGACATTTTTACACTGAAGGATGAATCTCCCTGCATCGATGCCGGGACACCGTATTTTACCTATAACGACAATGTTCTTGTGAATTATGCACTCGAGGAATATACCGGATCTGCTCCTGATATGGGCGCTTTTGATTTAATATATGTTAATGAATTAGACTATTCGAATACCTCTCCACTAAAGCAATATCGATTGCATCAAAATTATCCTAATCCGTTCAATCCTACTACAGTAATTCGATATGAAATTCCTAAAGAATCAAGTGTACATATTTGTATCTATAATCTCATAGGACAGTTAGTCCAGATAGTTGAAGATCAACATAGATTAGTAGGCAAGCATCAGGTTTTGTGGGATGCTTCCTTATTATCTTCCGGCGTTTACTTCTATCGCATTCAGGCGGGCGATTTTCAGCAAGTGAAGAAGTGCTTATTAATCAAATAAATTTAGACCTGTCAGGTTTTGAAAACCCGACAGGTCTAAATAAACTCATTGCCACCTCGGATGAAAAGTGCGATGTTGTTCAACCAGGTATTCCCGGTCAAGATGAGTATAGATCTGGGTCGTTGATATATCGGAATGTCCCAGCATTTCCTGGACCGCTCTCAGATTTGCGCCGCCTTCCAAAAGATGGGTTGCAAAAGAATGCCGGAAGACATGCGGACTGACCTGCTTTTTTATTCCCGCCGCACGCACATATTGCTGAACGATCTTCCAGACGCCCATTCTCGATAACGGCGTTCCCCGCATATTCAGGAACAAAATATCTCGGCTCTTCATGGACCTTGCCAAAAGAGATCGCACTGCCGTAATATAATTTTTAAGCGATTTCCGGGCGCGCTTACCAAACGGAACAATCCGTTCTTTGGAGCCTTTTCCGAACACGCGGATAAATTCATGATGAAAAAAGACGTCGGGCATCCGGATTGTGATCAGCTCGGAAACGCGGACGCCGGTAGAATACAGGGTTTCGATAATCGCCCGGTCCCGAATTCCTTTATTGGTACTTATATCAATCGCGTCCATAATACTTTCAATTTCATGCAAATCCAGGATTTTCGGTAAACGCGCCGGCATCCGGGGTGATTGCAGTAATTCGGTTGGATCGGAATTTGTCAAATTTTCACCGACCATAAACCTGTGAAAAGAACGGATAGAGGAAAAGTTTCGTGATAAACTGCTGGGCGCCAGCCCGACATCTGAAAGTATATTGATAAATTCCCGGATAATCCGGATGTTTATCTGGTCGGGGCGTTTGATATTATTTTCATGCAGGAACTGGCTATAGCGATCCAGGTCATTTCGATAAGCATCGATTGTATTGACCGACAGATTGCGTTCTATTTTAAGGTAATTGATAAAATCTTGGACTAAATGTTGCATTCACAGAATTAAAGCAATTTTCCTCAAGAGACCTGCTCATGAGGTAAAAGTTTTGTCCTATGTGATAATGTTCTTTGATTTTGCAAATATATTAACCACCCCTTTCTCACAGAGACTCCTGGTGGAGTAATCCCCTCCTTGGTAAGGAGGGGAAAGAGGGGAGGTTACAAACTCTAATTATAGGACATTTATTTTGTTTCAAAGAGACCTCCGGTGAGGCAATTTGGTATATTTATCACTTACGGGCAATTACCGACTGTTCAACTATATCACAGAGAATATGACCAATTGTAATATGAGATTCCTGGATCCGCATGACACTTTTTGATGGAACCACAATGGAAACATCAGCAAGGTCTGACAGGGCTCCCCCCGTTCCGCCGGTGAGCGCAATTGTCTGTATTCCGTTTTTAGCGGCGAACTCAAGCGCCTGAATTACATTCTTAGAATTGCCGCCGGTACTGATCCCGATCAGCACATCTCCCGGACGTCCAAACGCTTCCACCTGCCGAACGAATACAGCAGCGAAATCGTAATCATTCGCAATGGCGGTTATTATTGACGTATTTGTCGTTAGGGCAATCGCCGGAATCGCTTTCCGTTTAAATCGCAATCGTGAGACCAGCTCTGTCGCGATATGCTGAGCATCCGCCGCGCTTCCGCCGTTACCGCATAATAAAATACGCGATCCTTTATGAACGGCAGCTACCAAAATTTCGGCTGCCTTTTGAATTGAATCGACGCGCTCAGCCGCCAGCAGTTCTTTTATTCTGGCGCTTTCTAATAGTTGTTGGCGTATTTCGGTTTGAATAGTGTTCCCGGATTTTGGCTCAGGCACTAGGAATTTTCCTTAATATGGATTGCCCGGGAAAAGTCATTGATCAGTTTGAGATTCCGGGAATCATCCAACACATTCCCTGTAACAATAAAAGTCGCACCAGCCTCGATCTTTGATCGGGCGTCTTCAGGAGTCCGGATTCCGCCCCCGGTAATCACCGGGATTTCCACGTAACTGCTGACCGCCTTTACAACCTGATCGGGAATGGAATGATCCGCTCCGCTGCCGGCTTCCAAATAAATCGTGCTCATGCCCATGTATTGAGCCGCCAGGGCATGTGCCATGGCGATCTCCGGTTTATTGACAGGCAGCGGTTTGGTGTTGCTCATAAATTCAGCCGTCGTCGTTCTGCCTGATTCGAATAGCATATACCCGGTGGAGATCGGTTCGATTCCCAGCTTCTTGATATAAGGCGCAGCGACAACATGATCCCCGAATAAGTAATTGGGATTGCGTCCACTGATTAACGAAATATACAGAATAGCATCGGCTTTAAAGGACAGTTGCTGCAGAGATCCCGGAAAAATGATGATCGGAACGGTACTGTTATCTTTTACGACCTGTATGGATTTCTGAAAGTCAGCATCGATGATCAGGCTGCCGCCAACCAGGATCGCATCGACGCCGCGGTCGCAAATTTCCCGGACAAATTCCTTTAAGTCCTGATTATTGCGGGTATCCGGATCAATCAGGATAAAATATCCGCCACCTTTTTTCCGTGCTATTTCAGTTAAATTGCTAAAAACTTTCATACGTTCAAAATTTAATCAAAAAATTGACAAAATCATCCATTTCTTGCTGCGTTCTTTTTTCAGTAACGGCAACCAGCATGCGGTTTTTCCAATCCGGTGAGAATTCACCGAGATCAATACCGGCAAAAAATTGTTCCTTTAAACCGGCATCAATGATCTCTTTTGCCGGCTTTGGCGTTTCAACAACAAATTCATTAAAAAACGGAATCTCTCTATACGGCAACGAATAACCGGGCGCTGCAGCG
>Ga0265594_1000929_pt1 | contig 23594 bp, 32 predicted proteins | sample saktaG_11_FD_190147 | JGI IMG/M metagenome (GOLD analysis project Ga0265594, IMG submission 190147) | Saline water microbial communities from Sakinaw Lake, British Columbia, Canada - sak_2011_5_24_80m | ecosystem: Environmental > Aquatic > Non-marine Saline and Alkaline > Saline ... | reverse complement strand
ATGGTGAAATGAGAGATTTCTACGAGAGATATATTAATTTATTATAAATTTATTAATTATATATAAAAAACGTAATATTAGTTAGACAATACCCTTTCCCATCAAGTGTAAGATTCAAGATACCACTGAATAGTATAAAATATGAGAAAGAAACTTCATGTGGTTTGAAGTAAATGAATTACTATGAGTGTTACAATAACAGTATCTGATACAATTTATCAGGAACTGATCTCTCTCAGGCGGATGGATGATGAATCCGATGAGGATATAATTAAAGACCTTTTGTATCACGCAATTGATGATGAACCACTATCAGAAGAAACAATAAAAGCAATAGATGAAGGGTTAGAAGATATCAAAGCCGGAAGGATCATCCCCATCGAAGACGTTATGAAAGAGTTAGGGATCGATGAGTGAAACCCGATATTATTCGATTAAACTCACCCCCAAAGCGGATCGGGATATTCGGAAGATCCCTATTATTCCAGAAAAATCTGTGCAAAGAAATAATTTCATTGGCAGGAGAAAGACATCCAAAATGATGGATGCATCGGATAATAGGATACCGGGAGTTATATTCTATCCGAGCCGGAGATTATCGGGCGGTGGTCACTGTTAAAGATGATATGATGATAATCCTGGTTATCGAAGCTGGTCATAGAGGTAAAATATATCGGAAATATCAATCGTAATCCTTCACTCATCCACCAGATCCCCATGGGTTAACAGGGATACTGAAACATAGGATGGTGATCTACAATCATTGAACTGCGCTTTTTTTTCTGAAAACCCAAAAATTAATCGATGTTTCCAGGTAATCCGGATAGCCCATTTTCCATGTAGTTTGCCAGTAAGAGAATGAGAATAAAGGGTTTTGTCGTATGGATTGACACAGAGAAGGTGAATTTTCTTTTGAAAAATATCTTTTAGCGTTGGATTATTTCGAATCCATTTTTTATAACTTCGTGTAAAGCCTGAACCCCAGGAGAGTTTATACATCATTTTCCAGGTCTGCGAATAAATCGTCAGCAGTTCCGGTTTTTAGTCTTCCTGTCTCATATTCTCTCATGGTTTCTTCGCAACGAAGGGCCATTGCTTCTCTGGATTCTTCAATACGCCTTTTTTCCAATATTTCATAGATAAGCGCTTTGCCTTCCGGATCAAGTGTAGATATATCAGTCAGAATTTGTTCTACTAATGAACTTGTTTGTGTGGACATGTGTAGCTCTTTTTTGATTACCTTGATTATCTCATATTCTCATCTGTTTAATAGGTAATGACTCAACTTTCTGGAGGGTCTGCCTTAATCTATGTAATGTGATAAGCGTGTATGTCTTCTTATAACCTCCGTTTCACTTCGATACTAAAAAGACGTTATGCCGGGCATTATCATCACTTGATTATTTTCAACCTCTTTCTCCGCCCCTCTGTGTCCTCTGTGGTTGGAATTTTGACCCAAATAAGAAGGAAGGGTTTCCCCTCCCCCCTCTTTCAAAAACGCATCGTACGACTTTCACCGCAATACGCTCACACATGTCGCATGCATGATGAATCAGAAGACAATTGGTGTTTCTATTTGTAAATACCTAACCAAAATTTTATTCCCTTACTTTAACACACCTCATACAAGTCAGCACTCTTTCAGTTTAGGACATCTGTCCCTATCTACAGGTATTACACCTGAGCCTTCGCTTTTTGTCAGACCCTTATCATTAACAAAGTATTTTCTAGCAAATCAGGTTTGCAGGGTTTTGTAATAGATAAATAATGATGTTTTAGGTGCCGTCTTTACGCCGAGATTGCTTGTTTTCGTTCGAAGTGGAATAGGTTATGGAGAGAGGGGATATTCAAACATGAACTTAATGCTAACAGGGATTGCGTAGTATTAAAAGAGCGGATATACACCTCGGATAGTCTGTTAAAATATGATGAGGTACTGGATAAGATCTCGGATTCTGTTACCGTTACGAATGAACTCTTCGCAGGTATGCAAACCAGAGAAGATGTTGATTCTGGTACTGGTAACCGGGATTATATATCAGGGAGCGGGGATTTAAACCAGGCAATAGATGATAAATTTGATTTTTTCTTTGATTTATTCAAGTAATTTCTCTTTTCTCTCATTATTTTTACTCCCAATTTATATTGAAATGAGAGTAAGGCAGTTGAGAATTACAATTATCCACTATGAACCGAACCCTTCCTGATACGAAAACCTGATTACCTCAGCCGATCCGTATCTTTCTCTATGTCCGCTGATCCCTTTGACACGGTGATGCTGAGATCAATAGAAGTAAAAAACCGCTTTATTCTCGCGGCTGCGGCAAGTGGGTGTGCAGCAGACGAATCAGGTGTAATCAAACCAGAGGAGATATCCCGGCTATCCCGGTATGCAGAACTGGATGTCGGCCTTATCATCACCGGTGCAATTGGTATTTCAAAAACAGCAATCTCTCATACTTCCTCCAACCTTCTGATAACTGATGAGCAGGTTGCCGGATTTGCCAGATTGTGCGACTCTGTTCATGAAAAAGGAGGGAAAATTGCTGCACAACTCTGTCACTCAGGTATATGGACAGGACGTCATACAAAAGAACTGCACGAGGAGTCTGTCGGCCCGTCCCGACTTGAAGACAATCCCTATACCTCCCGCCGTGGTTTTTTCGATAACTATCATGCCGCAACCAGTACCGAAATAAAGGAAGTTATATCAGCATTCGGTGCAGCAGCAGCCCGGGCACAGGAAGCAGGGTTTGATGCAGTTGAGATCCATGGTGCCCATGACAGTCTGCTCTCACAGTTCCTCTCCCCACTTAGCAACCTTCGCACTGATGAATGGGGAGGAGAACTCAAAAACCGTATTCGCCTGCATCAGGAAATCGGACGCACGATTCGAGAAAAAGTCGGGGCTGATTACCCAATCCTCTTAAAGCTGGGAGTTGCAGACGGAATTTTAGGCGGGCTTTTGTTTGATGAGGGACGAGAAGCAGCTCGTATTTGTGCATTGGCAGAATATGACATCCTTGATATAAGTCAGGGACTCCAGGGTGATACCTTCTCTCAAATGGCTCTTCGAAGTCCCATAACAACAATTGAACAGGAAGGATTTTCACGGAACTGGTGCAGGGTTATCAAAAATGACGGGGCAACTATTATCATGAACAGGGGACTTCGTTCATGGGAACTGATAGAAGAGATTATCCAGAAAGAAGAGACAGATTTCATCGGTCTGTGCAGGCCACTTATCAGTGAACCTTTTCTTATCAGACGGTGGTACAACGGTGACAGGGAAAAATCCACCTGCACCTCTTGTAACCGGTGCGGTCTTGCAATAGCAAAAGGACTGCCACTTGCCTGTTATCGTGACCAGAAGAGAGAATGCCGTTGTCTGACCATTCAGGGATTCTGTAGTCTGTCGTTTCCAGAAACACCTGATGAACTGACGAAACAGAAGGGATCATCATCATTAAAATCTCCCCGCTGCCGGTATGCACGAATCCTGCATCCTCCTCCACATAGGTCCAGGTAGGTACACGAACCACATCGTCCGGAGAGGTTCTCCTGCTTATTCCTAAAAAGAGTAAGAACCGGATTCTCTGAGTCATTCCATATCTCAGAAAACGGCCTGTTTCTCACGGATCCCACCAGGAATTCAGGAGTCTGGGCAAACTGGCAGGGATACACGTTCCCTTCAGGTGAGATATTTGCAATCCTGACACCAGCACTACAACCTCCTTTCATTGAGGATATGAGGGCTCTTGCTTCAGGAAGATCGTGTATATTATCCCGCTCCATCATCTCAAGGAGATACACGGCATCCTCCGGTGCATCCACCGTAAGAAACTCCATAACCGACGGGTCTGTCTTTTGAGCATACCGGTACACCATTGCATAGGCAGAAAGAACGTCGTCTTTATCCAGCTGAATATCCTTGTACGGTCCGGTTCCCCGTCCGGCAGGGACAAGCCAGTATACACAAAACCGGCATGCTCCAAGATTCAGTGCAAGGTTGATAAGATCTTCTAATTCATGGTGGTTCAGACGGGTCAGGGTAACCCTGACACCACATCGCACTCCCGCTTCTCTGCAGTACGCAAATGCCCGGACTGCCTGGTCAAAAGCACCGGTTTTGTTTCTGAACCGGTCATGAGTATTTGCCAACGAGCCATCCAGCGAAATCCCGACATACCCGATACCGGCATCACGAATCAGTGCGGCAACTTGTGGGGTGATAAGAGTACCGTTTGAACTAAGTGCTGTTTTTATCCCACAGGATCTAGCATGTCCGGCGAGCTGCCACAGATCTGCTCTCATAAGCGGCTCTCCTCCGGAGAACAGGATTATCGGCACCTTAATCTTCGCACAGTCATCAATGAGCGAGAGGGCTTCTTTAGTTGAGAGCTCATCGGTCGTTGCCGTATCCGGACCTGATGCATTATAACAGTGTGTACATGAGAGGTTGCACAGCCCGGTAATATTCCAGAACAGTACAGGTCTTGGGATCGTTGCATAAGCGAGATACTGTTGCTGCACGGTAGGTTCCGTTTTTTGATGCATCATCGAACTGATGGTTCCTTTTCCGTGAAGACACTGGGTAATTCTGTTCATTGACCAGCCACCAGATCCTGCATGGTAACATGCGGAGAACGCTTGTATTCATCAGTACTAAACAGGACAATATACGTAGAAAACCCGGTCTTTTGTGCTATCATCTCTACCTCAAGAAGAACCTGTTCTTCTGACCAGCCGTGATGAACAGTATAATGAGTGTATTTCCACAGGTGAGGAACTGCACCACGACGGTAGCAATGACTCACTCCTGGCATTAAAGCGAGTGCAAGTCCGGCTGTATCTGCATCGGTCCCACAGATCTCCCATCCGACCAGGGCGTTTGCTACAATACCCAGACTTCGCTGGTTGATACGTGCTCTGAATCTTCTGATAACTCCTCTCTTTTTCATAGAACGTATCCTCCTTATAACCTCTTCCTCCTCAATACCGAGGCGTTCTCCAATAACTGCATAGGGATGGTGCACAAGGGGCAGACCCTTCTCTAGTTCAGTGAGGAGATACAGATCAGTCTCGTCCATCATGTTGCCTCCCCGTATCCTTTTTATTTCGTAATGGGAATCTGACATCAATCTTATACTTCTTTTCAGTGACAAGATCGAGGATGTCATCCGGATGAATTCCTGTGAGGGATTGGATTTCAGCCAGTATCGTATCGATATGGTCCCGGGACCGGGAAGAGAGAGTAAACCAGAGATTGTACGCATGTTCCCGGCGAAAATTATGAGAGACTTCTGAGTACTGGTTTACAAGAGCAGCAACCCGTTGTATATCTTTTTCCGGTACCCTGACTGCTATCAGGGTCGAGACCCTCGGACTAATCATATCAGACTCTAGAATCGGTGCAATCCCACGAAGCACACCGGTATCAGCCAGTCGGTTGAGTCTCACAAGCACCTCTTCCTGAGATATTCCAGCCTTTTGTGCAATCAGTTCCCAGGGATTTGAGATGAGCGGGATCTCATCCTGCAGAAGATCAAGGAGAATAATATCAGTCTCATCTGACGAAGGTGGTGAGTTCATACAACATCCCCTGGCACATACGGACAGAGTGGATCCTCTGCACAAAGTTCCCCCTCAATATCCAGAGGGCGGACCAGACTACCGCAGGAGTGAGTTACTCTCCCATATGCAGAGAATGCTCTGGCCCGGCATCCCCCACAGATCTCCTTATACTCACACCTGCCACATGTTCCCTGCAACCGGGAAAAATCCCGTAATGCTGTGAACACAGGAGAATTATCCCAGATATCTGAGAACTGAGCATGCCGTACATTTCCTGCAATCACCGGCAGGTATGGACAGGGGGTGACATCTCCATCTGCAAATATCCTGCAGTATGAGATTCCGGCAATACATCCCCGTCCCCATCCGGGATTTTCGATTCCAATCTCCTCGGCTACCCTTCTAAACTGGGGAATACAAGTGGGACGAAGAGCAATTTTCTTATCCGTATATGAAAGAAGGACGTGTTTAAGCAGTTCTTCATATGAACCAAACCGTTCATGGTTCTCCTTTTGTGACCGACCGGTGGGAACCGGTACAAAGAGCTGGAAATCGCGTACCCCAAGCGTGATTCCGAATGAAACAACCTGGTCAACTGCTGTACTATCAGGAGAGAGAAGCGTCATGTTTATCTGAACTCGTATACCATGAAAATTACATAACCTGATGGCACGAACAGCCCGGTCCCATGCCCCCTCATATCCCCGGTAGGTATCATGAACAGACGGATTCACGGAGTCAAGGCTTATTGCAACACTGGTTATCCCGGCTTGTTTTAGTTGTATAACCGTCTCCTCATCGATAAAGAAACCGCTCGTTCCCATTGCCATTAAAAGTCCCAGATCTGTTCCATATCGTGCGATATCATAGATGTCCTCCCGCATCATCGGTTCCCCACCACTCAGGATGACAACAGGATTTCCTGTATCGCGAATCTGTTCAAGGACGCGATAAGCCTCATCTGTCGAGAGAGGATTGGTAACCTCCTTTACTCCTGCATCTGAATAGCAATGAGAACACCGGAGAGGACACCGAAGGGTAATATTCCATGATACGAGCCGAAGAGGCACATGGTCATGCATACTCATAAGTCATATCTCTTTCATCCATAATACCCTGACTCATATGTATCATGCTCCCACAAAAGATTTTTCGGCTTTGTCCATTTTTCAGGTGATATGAGATAGTCATGTTATATCGTTATTGGCATTATTTTTTTTAGCATTGCCTTAATCGGTAAGTGCTATCGAGGATTACGCCAGATTAACCCCTGGTTTTACTCCATTATTCCAGGAAGTTTTGTAGTGCACCATAATTACATCCTTCCTGAAAATGATGATATAGTATCACTTGTTTTTCAGACAGAGCCGGTTTTTCCCGATGAAACGAATTCTGTATGACATAACTACACCCATCTCATGTTATACAAGGCAAAATTGTGCATTCCACCTCAGTTATTGAATTACACCATATGCAAGAAGTGGGAAAATTGATATCAGGTGCACGTATAGGATACAGTACGGAGAGATCATGGAGAGAAAAACCCTTACAACAAACCAGGGAGTTCCAGTTACTGATAATCAGAACTCACTTACCGCCGGGACACGGGGAAACGTGCTGTTACAGGATGTGCACCTGATAGAAAAACTGGCGCATTTTGACAGGGAACGAATCCCTGAGCGGGTTGTACATGCAAATGGAGCTGGAGCGCATGGATATTTCCAGGTGTACACAAGTATGGCCCCGTTCACGAAAGCGAAGTTTTTGCAGGATCCTTCGGAAAAGACACCGGTCTTTGTCAGGTTCTCCACCGTTGTCGGTTCCCGCGGATCTGCTGACAGTGTCAGGGATCCCCGTGGATTTGCCGTGAAATTCTATACAGAAGATGGGAATTATGATCTTGTCGGGAATAATCTGCCGGTATTTTTCATCAGGGATGCGATAAAATTCCCTGATATGGTACATTCCTTTAAACCGTCACCTGACAGTAACATCCCGACCAGTTCATCGGCAAACAGCAGGTTCTGGGACTTTATATCCCTCTCCCCTGAGTCTACCCACATGATAACCTGGCTCTTTTCAGACCGGGGGACGGTGAAGAGTTTCCGGAAGATGGAAGGATTTAGTGTTAATACCTACATCTGGGTCAATGCACAGGGAAAAGGGTTATTTGTGAAATACCACTGGAAACCTGCTGCAGGGATAGAGACGATAGACAGGCACGAATCGACCCGTCTTGCCGGAGAGGATCCAGATGTGGCAACAAGGGATCTCTTTGATACTATCGCTTCGGGCAAGACGGTGGAGTATGATCTGTATGTACAGTTAATGGAGTTAAAGGATGAAGATACACTCCCATTCGATCCCCTTGATGCCACAAAGACCTGGTCTGAGGACCAATACCCACTGATACCGGTCGGAAAGATGGTGCTGAACAAAAATCCTGATAACTACTTTGCCGAGACCGAACAGGCAGCATTCTGTCCGGCGTCTCTCGTTCCTGGTATCGAGCCGTCAGCTGACAAACTGCTTCAGGGAAGACTCTTTTCGTATGCAGACACCCAGCGGCACCGGCTCGGGCCAAATTACCTGCAGATACCAATTAACCGTCCGAGAGTCCCGGTCAATAACGACCAGCGGGACGGAGTAATGCAGTCAGGAGAAGGCCATTATGGACCCGTAAATTATGAGCCAAATTCTCTTGCAGGGGGAGAACCCCACGAGTCCGGTGAGGCTACGTTTGCCGGGCGTCCGTTCTCAGAAGGGATGAAGAGAGAAAGGATACCAGTCACCGATGACTTTACCCAGGCAGGTGAACGATACCGATCGTTATCACCCATGGATAAGGACCATCTCGTGGATAACATCGTCGATCCCCTGAGTCATGCAAAGGTAGAGATTCAGAAGAGGATGGTTGAAAACCTGACAAAAGCAGATGCAGACCTTGGAAGACGGGTCAGAGAAGGATTACATCTCTGACTTTTTTTTTAAGTCACTCCTGGATTTCCGGCTCCCATAAAAAATGCCTGTAAAAACGGGTGCGAGACCAGAGGTTTTGAATACAACACGAAATAGTGGAGATAACCATCATTACGAATGATAACCCATCCTGGTTATAATACCGAGAATAACGTATTCAGGATAGGGATAAAGTAACACAACACCTGCGTTTTTACCGGAACCAAAAGGCTGTTGTATCGCTCAATGCTGTATCGTTCAATATAGAAAAAACAAATGCGAGTGTGATTGAGATGATTGAACCGGTGCACTGAGTTCATTATAGTAACGAAAACACATCACCAAAAAACGTAAACAAGATTTATATATTTATAAATTGTCATATAATTCATATAGATATTTTTCCGCTGATCAGATGGAACATCTACCATAAATCCATCTGACCCAGGGATCCTTTCTGCTGTACCAGGAAAAATAATCCATTGAGTTAAAGATATCAAAGAGAGCACCAATGTGAAAAAAACGCATATAACAAGGATAATCACCTCGTATATTCACAGGTCCTAAATATAGTATAATGCCAAACTTTCTGAATTAATCCAGAATGATTGGCTTATACTATGTAGTGCAAACGAAGTGCACCTCTTGAAATAACCGCCGTTTCACTTCGATTATTTCAAAACGTTATACTGTGCACTATAGGCTATCTTAATACAGGGAGTTGACTTCTTTGTGTACGGAGAATGATGGATACCCTCTTTGAAAAACTTCTGCCTCGTAAGCCAGTTCAGACATGATGATCGTATGAATAAAGAAAATCTTGCATCCCAATCTGCTAACCTGCTTCTCGTATCTGGTATCTCACTCATCGTTCTGACCAGTCTCTATCTTATGAGTCTCTCGAACTATCTTCTGTTTCACAGCATTGTTGAACTTGCTGGTATCGCTGTCGCTTTTTGTATCTTCATCATCATCTGGAACACCCGTAAAGTCATAACAAATACGTTTTTTCTGATAACAGGCATCTCATTCCTGTTTGTTGGCAGTATTGATCTCCTCCATACGCTTGCCTATAAAGGGATGGGAGTGTTTCCCGGAGCTGATGCAAACCTGCCTACTGAACTCTGGATTGCTGCCCGGGCTTTTCAAAGTCTCACGTTTTTCATTGCTGCTCTCTGTATTGGAAAATCACTTACAAAAGAGCGACGATTTGATGCGGGTATCATCATCATCGTATGGACCCTTGTCTGTAGCATTCTGATTGCAAGTATTTTTGTATGGCATACATTTCCATCCTGTTTCATTGAAGGCAGTGGACTAACCCGGTTCAAGATACTGAGTGAGTACGGTATTTCTGCACTGTTTGTTGCAACGATTCTTGTCTTATACGTAAAACGAAAGGCTTTTGATCCTGAGGTCTGGCACCTCCTGGCTGCAGCACTCATCTTCATGATAGCAGGAGAACTGGCATTTACATCCTACATCAGTGTATACGGGTTTACCAATATGCTTGGCCACCTCTTCCGCCTTATTTCAGTATATCTCTTTTACCGGGCCATTGTTGTTGTAGCCTTAACCAAGCCTTATAATCTCCTCCTCCGTGAACTGAAACAAAATGAACGTGCCCTTCGGAAAAGTGGATCGCGGCTTCGTTTACTTTTTGATCATATGAACGAGGGGATTGCACTCCATGAGCTTGTCTATGATGATGACGGACATGTGAGCGATTACCGGATTATTGCCATTAATCCAGGATATGAAAAAATACTAGGCTTTTCCAGGGATGACGTTATCGGAAAGACCAGTGTTGCGGTATACCATGTAGAGACCCCTCCCTATCTTGATATATATTCCCGTGTCGAGCAGTCAGGGCAGGCTGAGGTATTTGAGACCTATTTCCCCGGACTTGAAAAATATTTTACGATATCTGTATATTCTCCCAAAAAAGGACAATTTGCCACTTTATTTTCTGATATCACCGAGCGCAGGAAGATTGAAAAGGCACTTGAAGATCTTGTTTCTGATTACGAGACTATCTTTGCGAATGTCCCGGCGATGATATGGTATAAAGATACAAAAAACAATTTTATCCGGGTTAATCCTGCTGCTGCGGCAGCGATTGGAGGATCCATATCAGATATTGAGGGAAAGAATATCTATGATCTCTTTCCGGATTTTGCAGACGCATATTACCAGAACGATATAGATGTGATTGCTACCGGGAAACCAAAACTGGGTGTTACCGAACGATTGACCAGCCTGGATGGTAAGATATTATGGGTGCAGGCTGATAAAGTTCCGCTCCGGGATAAGAATGGAGACATATATGGAGTCCTGGTGGTAAGTGAGAATATTACCGATAGAAAAAAGGCAGAAGATGCATTGGTTCTGGCTAATAAAAAATTGAATCTGCTCTCAAGCATTACCCGGCATGATGTCGGCAATCAGCTCCAGGTTATTTTTGGATATCTTGATTTTTCGAAGGAAGAAGACCTGGATCCCCTTGTGAGGGAATATATCGAAAAGGCGGACGTATCAGCACATAATATTGAGAGACAGATGGCCTTTACCAAGGATTATCAGGATATCGGGGTTCATTCTCCGGTCTGGCAGGATGTCGGCACGGTTATCTCTCGTGCGGTTTCAACCCTTGATATACGTCCGATAGAGCTTCATATAGAGATATCAGGGATTCTCGTGTATGCAGATCCCCTTATGGGGAAAGTGTTTTACAACCTTGTTGATAATGCAAAGCGATATGGAGAGACAATCACCCTGATTCGATTCTATGGATTTGAAGGTACAAACGGATATACCATCATCTGCGAAGATGACGGGGTAGGGATACCACTGGAATTTAAATCGAAAATTTTTAATCGTGAACACTATACCCATACCGGGTTTGGACTATATCTCTCACGCGAGATTCTGGATATCACCGGGATTACTATCAGTGAAACGGGTGAACCGGGGAAGGGTGCACGGTTTGAGATAGGAGTGCCAGCAGGGAAGTACCAGTTTACCCATGAAACTCGTGTATAGGAGAAAGATGCAATACTTTCTGTCTCTATCATATCACTTTTGTAATAGATCTTGAGCGTTCAGAACAAGTACATCAGTAGATAGTGCAATCGCATTTTTTCATCTGTATTATCGTCTACACACCAGGGATCTGAAAGGCTGCTGCTTGTGGCTTATACTATTTCACTCCTTTTTTAACAGGACAGCCCGGCTGAAATGTACTGACTGGAACCCTGTAACCTGAAATCCGGCATTTCCTGCAATTTTAACCGTCTCTTCAAATTCGACAGATGAGACAACAAACCTGGGTTCTACAATAAGAAACCTCCCTCCAGGGACCAGAAGAGCAAAAACCTCTTGCATTAGCCGGGTTGGATCAATAACTTCATGAACCACATACCATGCAAACGCAACATCAATCTGTTCTGATTCATTAAGAGATAAGGACTCCGGTTCTGCCAGATGAAGCCTGATGCGGGAGAGTAAGCCTTCCTTTTGTGCCTTTTTCCGAAGAATTTCAAGCATCTCCTCCTGTACATCAACTGCAATGACCATCCCGGTATCTCCGACTTTTTTTGCAATGGCACGGGTAAAGAGGCCGGGTCCGCATCCAATATCAAGCACCCGGTCTCCGGATGTGATATATCTATCTACAAACCTATCCGGCTGAAACATGAACCTCCGCAACCATCCGTCAAGATGACCGGCGCGGGATGCAGGGAAAACTTCATGAGCATTTGTCATAAGAACACCTCCAGCCTTCTGACATTTTGTTTGGCTGACTCTTTCTCAAGAATGCAGGTATCAATTACTTCTTCCATCATTCCGAGGAACTGAAATAAAAATGCTGCCTGCAGAGCAGGGACATCCTCCATCACTTGTATTATCCTGCCAAATACTGCGTTATGATGTTCTTCATGACCGATACAGGCAATCCTGCCCGTTTTGGTCAGTCTCAACAGGATCTCTTTGTCGTTTCCAGGCTCCTGGTACTTTTCGATAAGTCCTTTTTCTCTCATCTTTGTAGCCATCTTAGAGATGGCCCCTTTAGTAACTCCGAGTCGTTGAGCAAGAGCAGTGATATTGGTTCCTGGTTCTGCACCAATGACACAGAGGGTGTGTATCTCAGAAGGAAAGAGCAGGTCACCGGTTCCAAAATCCCGGGGGATCTTCTCACTTCTGTTCATTTTATTCATTATTCGTGCCCAGTGTTCAAAGATCTCTCTTCCCTGACCTCCATTCTGAATGTATTCTATCTCCTTTTTTGTTGACATGGTATACCATAATGTTTACCTTGTAAACTATATGATAGTGTCCTTTCTAAAAATCAGTACTATTATTCAGACCCATATATCGAAAAGGAAGAGGGGAAACGAAAGTTTTAAATATTTTCGCTCATATGAGTACTAATGGTACAGTAGGTACCAGGAGATATAGCATGCCAGGATATGACAGAACCGGACCCCGCGGAAGGGGACCAATGACCGGAGGAGGTTTTGGCTATTGCCAGACGGCAGCAGTCAGAAATCCTACCCCGGATGAATCAGTACAGGGAAAAGAACTAATAGAAGGCGTACAGAACCAACCATATCCAGGACCCGCCCAACAAGGCTATCCAGTGTATGGATTAGGACGAGGAGGAATTCCTTTCGGATGCGGCAGAGGATATGGAGGGGGCAGAAGGCGCAGGTTCTGATAGTAGAATTTTGTTTCAGAGATTAATTCTACATACACGTCCCTTCATCCATTTTGTGAACGGTAAAAATGTAAACCTTTTTTCTAACCAGGAATAAACAGGAAATCTTTTGGATAAAGTATCACAATCATTGTCATGTGAGATGGACCGTACCAGTATTCCTAATATATGCTCTTTTTACGTCCGTATTAAAAAATTGACCTGCAATCGATATCAAAGATAATTTTATCGATTTTCTGAATGATGCAGGGAAGATTATAGTGCACTGCAGAACTTCCTCTAATAATCGAAGTGAAACATAGGTTATTCCGGGAAGTACAAGCTAATCGCACTACATAAATTAAGGCGAACTTTCTAAAGGTATGCCATTACCTATATTGCTGTACATATTCACATTTGCCGTGATACCTGGTTTATGTATGCCAGAAGAGGTATATATCGTATAGATACAGTACATCATGAGAGAGAATAGCATGAATAAACCAATAAAAATCGGTATAATTATCTGTGACCGGTACAGCACCTGTGCAGGCGGCAAGTGTTTGCGAGCCTTTCATAATCGGGAAGGGGCATTTGAACGGTATAAAGAAGATGAGATACAACTCGTCGGGTTTACCACATGCAGCGGGTGTCCTGGGGGTAATATTGAATATGCACCGGCAGAGATGAAGAAAAACGGTGCAGAAATAATTCATCTTGCCACAGGAATGATTGTCGGATATCCTCCGTGTCCACGAATCAGGTATTTCTCAGACTTTATAACAGAAAAATACGACCTCGAAGTAGTATTTGGAACACACCCCATTCCAACGAGTTACTACCAGACACATATGAACCTTGGAACATGGGATAGTGAACGGTCAAAAGAGATAATCACTCCAACGCTTGCAGATGAAAAAACAAGGGAAGCATACAATTAATACTGGTGTTAATGTGGGTATTTTCCCGGTCAGAGGGTATACAAACCGTGTCAGGATCTGCAAAACTCTTCAAACCAATTTAAAATATCCTGGTTTTCCTGAATGGAACTGATGAGGAGCTCAAGTCGATGAACGGTCTCCTGGCTGACATGATGCTCAATCTGACATGCATCAATTTCTGCAGTACGTGAAGAAGTCCCAATAATGCGGAGAAAATCCGCAATAATACCATGCTTTTGTTTCAGCTCTTCTGCAAGCTCTTTTCCCCTGGCAGTGAGAGTCGCTCCGGCATGAGGAGTGTAATGCACATACCCTTCTTTCTGCAGCTTCTTTAATATCTCAGTGATAGACGGGGGTTTTACCCCCATCATCACTGCCAGGGTGGTTGTGGATGCTAACCCTTCCTTCTCTTCCAGTTGGTGGATATTTTCTACATACTCTTCAATTGTTTTTTCTTTCATGCATCACCCCTTATATGCCAATCAGAATAAACCGCATCAACCCTCCGACCAGAAAAGCGGTAATTACCATCACAGAGACAGCTTTGCCCATATCCACCATGCCAAGTTCTTTATATAATACTGCAAAAACCCCGACACAAGGGAAATACATTGTCAGAGTAGTCACTGCAACAACCAGCTGGGCCGGTGTCATCTGTAAGGGAAGCAACATACCTATTGCCAGATCTTTTCGCAAAAATCCTGATATTAATGCCGCAGACGCTTCTTGTGGAAGACCAAGCCAGCCTACGATAAGGGGGGAGAGAACAACTCCCAGCCATGCAAGAAAGCCGGTTGCATACAGGATGTTAATGATAAAGACACCTAAAAAGAGATATGGCACTGCCTCTGCAACAAAGGCTACAATTCGCATCCAGGTCTTTTTTATAACCATATTCAGACGTGGGCGGCGGTACGGGGGGATCTCCAGAAAAATCTCAGGACAATCCCCTTTTATTATCCTGCTTAATATAAAACCCACGGTTATGTACACAAGAATTAGAACCAGAAAAACGATAACAACATATAAAACACCAAGATGCCCAAGAGTGCCAAATATCATTGCGGTCTTTGCCATGCAGGGTACTGAAATTGCAACCAGGGTCGCAGCGATAAAACGCTGTTTTCTTGTCTCAAGTACCCGGGTTGCAAGAACGCCGGGAACATTACATCCAAGCCCGAGAAACACTGGAACGATACCATACCCGTGCATCCCGACACGGTGAAAGAATGTATCACTCAGGGTGGCCAGCCGTGGAAGATACCCTGAATCTTCAAGAACTGCTGCAATAAGATAGAACGCAATGACATAGGGGAGAACAATACCAAACGGAACATACAAGCCGGTTGTTAAAATCCCCATAGATTGTTCAAAATCTATCTGACCACCTATCAGTTCTCCTATCAGGATCTGCTGAAGAAAACCTGCACCAAGCCAGTCGGAAAACCGGGTAATGAACGGTAGATACAGGGAAAAGAGTGGATCCATGATATACGTAATACAGGTCTCACCTGCGAGTATGACTGCATAGAATGAAGCGAGGATAACACCACATGCAATAGGAATTCCGGTTATCGGTTTAATCGTGGCATCAGATATGAGATCACGAACTGTATGGTGCCGGTGAGTGATACGTTGCACTTGTCGGGTAATCTGTCCAATCTTAATCCATTTTTCCTCTTCATTCAAATGATAGGAAGGAGGCAGAGGAACTGATTGAAAACAATGTTCTGCAAGTTGTGCAATCCCTTCACCGGTAATTGCCACTGTCGGGATTACCGGGACACCTAATAATTCTTCTAATTGTGCCACATCGATCTCAATACCGGTGTGATGTGCTTCGTCCCACATATTAAGAACGACTAAAAGGGGTATTCTTCTGGTGAGAAGCTCAAGCGTGAGGATAAGATTTCTCTCAAGATTTGTGGCGTCGATGACATTTACTACAAGATCTGCGTCTTGTAAGATACGTAGTGCCACCTCTTCAGCCGGATTTGATGGAGAGAGGGAATACGTTCCCGGGGCATCAATGATAAACACCCGTTCTTTCTGAAAACAGGTGGTTCCCTTTGAATAATCAACCGTGGTTCCGGGAAAATTGGAGGTGATTACATGGGTTCCGGTGAGGCGGGAAAAGACCACACTTTTTCCGACATTCGGATTTCCCATCAGTACTATCTTTTTCACCCAGGGACCTCAACAATAATACGACTGGCAAGACCCCTTCCAAGGGTTACCATCTTTCCATCCAGCTTTACTACTACAGGCCCACTGAATGGATGGATTGTAACGACGGTAATATTTTTTCCTTCCCGTATCCCAATGGAACGCAACTGGTTTTGCATCCCGGGACCTCCCCGCAATTCAATGACGGTAGCATGTATGCCATTGCTCAGATTCGTTACTATTGTGTTCATAGATATCATTAGAATTAGGTTTGCCTGACTTAGGTATACCTAACTTTTGTGCGGGATTATATATAAATTATGTCAGAGTTCATCTGTGATGTGCTAATATTTGACCTTCTATTTCGGGACTAAGTGATTTCTGGTAAAAATTGGAGCTCAAATAGTTCGTTCTGATAGCGATTGGTATAAGTTATCCGTCAAAGTACTTTATTTTGGCATACGTTCCCCGGATGCTGGATATGCCAGAAGAAATATTCTTTGTATCATATTCTTTTTCTGTTTTTCACTATTAGTCAGGAAATCACGTGTTATTTATATGCATACACATACATGAGAGATGTCAAAAATGAGCACAAAAACAATCAGTATTACAGAAGAGGCATATGAATGTCTCCGTTCATTAAAGGATTCTCAATCAGATTCATTTTCCCAGATCATTATCAAATATTTCCCCAAAAAAGTTCATTATCAAATATTTCCCCAAAAAACGTTCATTATCAGAGATTTTTGCTGATATGAAGACTGATGATGAATTTGCAGACGCAATCTTATCAGTTGTTCATGAAAGGAGATCTGAACCGGAACACGAGATTCAATCATAATGCCTCTTTTAGATACATCCCATATTATTGGACTTATCCGAAAAGACAGTACCGCTCTTTCTATCCAGGAGGAACTTGATGATGGTAAAGTATATCAATACATATCTGTCATTACCGTCTTTGAGATGACTACCGGAGCGTACCGTTCTTCATCCTGATGAAAAGATAGAAAGAGATTGAACTCATCAAACAACAAGTGGACGTTGTACCCGTCTCGTGTTCCCTTGCACAGGTATATGCAGTCCTTGTATATACATTACAAAAAACCGGGACCCGGATTGGTGCACTTGATGAAATTATCGCAGCGACAGCTCTTGGAACTGAGGGAAAAATAGTCACTCGCGATTCACATTTTCTTTCCTGTCCCGGTCTTGAAGTTATCCACTATTAATCTGCCTCTCAAAACACAATGCTACCTGTTGTGTTTGTAGTACCTGAAAAAAATCAGGGAATAAAGACCAGTTTTCTATAAAAGTCGTAACCTTATTTCTTCTGATACTATCTCATCAAAGAGAAGATGAATCTCGCTATGTGCAGCCTCAAACCAGGATAGTGCCTCTTCTGCACCAATATTTGTATCAGAAACTGAACAGAGATGAAATTCGATATCAACGAAACGCTCTTTTTTATTTCCGCAAAAAAACGATATTTTTACCATCGTATCGGTACATAACGATGACGGAATAGTACAGGTACGTGGTTGTGTGCTCATGCCTGGTTTTACAATAGCAGAAAAGAACCTGGACAAAAAGAAGAGAGAGGGGATATCATCACCAGGTGAGAGGATAAACCTGTCAGAAAAGGAGAGCCTGCACCGGGAAATGGTTCCTCGTGCATCAGTGACACACCCAAGAACCATTGCAAGCCTGCCTGAAATTACCTGCCATCCCGGGTACGGTGATCCAAATAAAAGGGTGAATCGTCCTGATGCACCAGGGATAAGGGTGCCGGGAGAGACATTTTCTACCATGGGTGCAGGGGAAAGAGAAGAGATCCATGAACATGCAACATTTTCTACCGGTGAGCGGGAGAATCCGTGGGGATGAGGAGATGTCATTTTTTCATCCTGTTGCAGATATATCAGGAACCCTGATTCCGGCTGCTTATCTCCTGTACAACCTGTTCGATTAAAATTCGTGATATACTCCCTGTTCCAGGAAGAGTCGGAAGATTATCATACGAATACCAGTCAGCATCTTCTATCTCAGTGGGATCTATAGAGAGAATACCCCCTGCATATGATGCAACAAAGCCCACCATCAGAGAATGAGGAAACGGCCATGGCTGACTAAGCCTGTACCTTATAGTATCTACCTCTATCCCGACCTCCTCTGCGACCTCCCGGGCAACAGCATGCTCAAGGGTCTCACCAGCTTCTACAAATCCGGCAATGATGCTGTAGACTCCGGGTAGAAAATGAGGTGACCGTGCAAGCAGTATCTCATCACCCCGGCTGATACAGACGATTATCACCGGATTTATGACCGGATAGAAGATATGACCGCAGGAAGTGCATACCATTGCAGTCTCGTCTTCTTTCCTGTCGGTGACAGCTCCACAGATCCCGCAGAACCGGTGGGTATTGTAGAATATAGTGAGTGCAACTGCACGTGATGCAATACCAAGCATCTCATCAGGAATGACTCCGTAGAGGGATCGCAGATCTGTTCTTATAACGGTTCCGGGAAGAATGGTTGTTTCACTAACCGGTACAGCATACCAGACTCCCCTTACATCTGATCCTATCATGAACCGAACCGGTTCTGTACCAAGGAGTATCCTGCATGCAACCGGGTCACAGAGTACAGAGCCATCCTGACCGGTGATAACTGCAGAACCATCAACAAGAATCCATTGCTCCTCAGTATGGGGTGTGTGTTTCTCATGATAGACAAGATCATTTGTTGCATATGGAACGGGATTTGTGTATGGTGTCATATATCCACTTTTAGGGGTTGAGTTTAATACTTATCATATATCCAGTTGTCGGATGAATGTACCCAAAAATCAGGTGATGGGATATTCACAGTATTTTTACGATCCATCAAAATATAGGCGGAATTGACTGAAACATTCTGATTCTACGTAAACAAAGCGATTGGTTCAATGTTTACTTACAAAATCACCCGATTTTTGGAGAGTGACTTACAAGAAGGTTTTTAGATCATACCCTTTTCCGCCCCAATTACTTTCCACATACCTACTGTAGAATCTAGATAAGTCAAGTGAATTTACAATTGTAATGACAAAAAAAATGAGATCTTTTTGTTCTATCCACTGAGTGGGATCTGTCGGTAATAGTCTCATTTGAAGCAAATTTGACGATAAGAATCGAGTCATAATTAACATTATTATTGGTTTTATTTAATTATATATATTTTAATTTTGTCGATTTTATTCCATCAATGATCTCCGTGCAACAGACCATTAGGGTTTGGAGAAAGTAAACGAGCATGTTATTCATATTGCTGCATTAAACTCAAAAATAGGCACATTCAACACAGGGAAATTGCCTGAAATGAGGAATTTAAGGGCAAGATTGATCATATGTGCGAAAAGTTAAGTGCTTACAATATGTACAATAATAGAATGAGTGCAACCAAGAGAATCCCTGTGTCTGAACATGTCTGGACATTATTATATGATCTCAAAAAACCTGGACAAACATATGACTCACTCATTGAGGAACTAGTGAATCACGAGAAAGAACTTCACTTTCTTAATGAGATGGATGCTATTGAATCAGAAGCTGATTTTTCAGAGCTGGACCTGTGACCTACCATTTACTCCTGAATAAGAAGAAGGCACTGCGATTTTATGAAAATCTGCCCGAAAAAAGTAAAAAGATACTTACTGAAAAACTGCAGGAACTATCCATTGATCCTTATCCCGGGGGAAATAAAGAGAGATTATGTATCAGGGGGAGAAAGGATTACCTGAGAATGCATATCTCAAGAAGTTTGACCCTTTTTTATACTATTCATGAAAAGGATAAGTCTGTCCATATCCTGGAGATTCTTACTATAGAACAAGCTCATAAAAAGTATGGAACATTACATCGGGACGAATGAATCACCCCCATTTAAGAAATCTAAAAATTTTTGATTTTTCAAAAAATCAAGAATTATATGGATCTCAAAGAGTATAAGAACCCTCAACCCGCCTATTCTATATCTCAAAAATAAAAGAGATCTGAATTACTCATGAACCATTCTCACCCGGTTTTGTTTTCCGAAACTATCCTGGTCTCTTTGCGGGACCGTAATCATTGATGACTGGGCATGAGCCCATCTCCTCGTAAGTTCGTCAGGATTTGTATATATGAAAATCTCAAACGTATCTCCTCCGTCCATCGGATCAAACGAGATAACACTACCATAATCAAGGAGATCCCAGGTTATCTCCAGGATGGTACAGAGCCAGTCAATACGGTTGTTACTGGAATCAATCCTTCTATAGAGCTTGCCAGGATTCCTCCTACAGAGGATCAGATGATCCCGGGCACGTGTTATCCCTACATAAAAGAGCCGTTTTCGCTCTGCTGCTTCATTCTTTCTGAATAAGCATAAGTCCCTTGTATACAGGCGTTTTGTCTATCTCGTAACTATTGTCAGGGTTTGGGATCTTCATACTGACCAGGGGATCTGATCTCGGGCAATGATCGACCCTACCCTGCCTTCCCTAGATGAACCCATGTCAGGCAGGACTACTACAAAAAATTCAAGCCCTTTGCTGCATGAACCGTCATGATGTTCACTGAAGTCTGTGAGAAAGCATCTAGTGCTGCCTCTCCTTTACGCTCTTGTGCAGTGATGGAATCATACAGGTCTGACACGAGATCGGTAAGCTCATATCTCACGGATTCCAAACAATTTCTGACGATTCTAATAAGTTTCTCAAGATTTGCAACCTTTTGCTCGCCCATCGGCAGAGCACCGAACACGGTTAGCATCCCTGACTCGGGGAGGATCTTCTGGATTAACCTGGTTACAGGTATTTTGCCGGTGTATGAGAGCCAGTTTTTCAGCATTATTTCTGCTCTCTGTAATGCCCCCAATGGTCAAATCCGGGGGAGTTAAAGCGATTTACTGCTTTAACCAGCGGTAGAGTGTTGTGCCCCCCGGGAGGCCTTTTAACGTTTGTATGACATATAACAGCGGATCAGAAAGCCCCATATAGGGGAGACCTGAGTGTTCCATAAAGAGCGGCATCATCATACGGCCTGAGAAAAAACGAGAGCAGTTACTCTTTAATTCGGGACTCCGCACCCCACTACCGCGGCCACAGATTTTCCGTCCGAAAATCCTTCCAGTTTATTACATCGCGGAATCAGGCTACAGCTTTACAATCTGTTGCCAAAAACTGTTTTTTTACATCATCACTCAGGTTCTTGACCGCTTCACCGATTATCTCAAAATTACGAATAATCGCATCAATTCGCATCTGGTCGCACCTGAATTCCTCAAATGATAGTTCACCACGATATGATTGAATATGTTCCACAGCTTCTATAATATCATTGAGATAGAGCCATTGAGATCTAGACATAAACGACATCCTGTAGGATGGAATAGCGAATAAGGGGTTTAAGTGCCGTATCCGTAACAAGATCAACCTTCCGATGGAATAGATCCTCGAGATAAAACCGGGTTCCCATAAAATTATCAAACGTTTTTTTATTTTTCTGGAATATGACGAGCACATCTACATCGCTGTCCTCCCGCTCCTCTCCACGTGCATATGAACCAAAGATACCAATCTTCTCAACACCAAACTGTCTCTTTAATTCCGGTTCGTGTTGACGGAAGAGTGCAAGGACGTTCATTTTTGTATAATTGTGTTTAGTGTGTTCTTGTTATTAAAATACCCTAGATCCTATCTTCTCATTGGGGATCTCATGAATGGATTCATTCGGTTTATCTCAATTATCTCACAGTGTGAATCAGGCAATGTGCAACAGCATATGAAAAATACCAGCAGTAAGTGATGTAATACATAGGATGAGGCCAGGATAGCAGATTTTAATGGGAATTATTCGACAATGAACATACATATCAGCGTATGATCTTGTCTTTATCTTCTCACAGTGATGCTATTTTTTCAGAGGGAGGACGGTTCTTACATAATCCTCGGTTGCATCAAAAATAGGACTCACCTTATTGTGTTGAATCATGAGGGGGATTACTTTTGTTCTAACCCCCATCCCTCTGCTCTCAACGTACCCATAATCCCTGAGCATCTCTACAATGAGGGGATTTCTCGGTGAACGCTGACCAGCAATCATCTTCTCAACAGTCATGGAGTTAGGGAGGGCTCCCGGGCTTATTATCTCAATGCGATCGGTATACCTGCTCACTTCGATATCTACGGATCGTGTCCAGTCCCGGTGACAGAAGGCATTAACGACTGTCTCCCTGATAGCATCCCACGGGTACAGCCATGTTCTGGTCCTGCGAAATCCCGAATCAATTGTATCTGACTCTATTGTTATAAATGGGTATATTATATCAGTAAACCGTTCGATGAGACCTGCATCGACGAGGGTTCTGGTTCCGTCAGTGTCAGATTGATATCTACTGGTTAGCGGACCGTCTAATATGGTGTCGAGCAGGGTCTGGTAGCTCTTGTCACACCCATTGTAAACCACTACCCGCAGTCCGGCCTGCCGGATAAATCTTCTCGGGGCAATCCCAAAGAGGACGATGCCGGCTATCGTGCAGACCATTCTTTCACCGGGTGCCTTTGTAAGCAGGCCTAGTCCGGTCAGACGATGAATCCATGACACTTCATCTTCAGGTATCAGAGGATCTCTGACGAGGTCAGTGAGATATTCCCTGATTCGGATGAGATCCAGACTTAAAATGCTGGTACCCGGGACTGGAAGGAGTTCAGTGTGGAGAATGCCACCCGCAGCAAAGAGACGGGCCTGCTGCTCTCGTGTCGCAAGTCGGGATGATGTGCCGGCCCTGATATAGATCTCTTCGCGTTCATGATGCCTCAAAACATAGGGTTTTGATGTTCCTTCGGGAAAGGAGATGACTGCAACCCGTTTGTTATCCTCCATAGTTACGGTCTCATAAAATGGAAGAATCATGGGGTGAACATATCTGGCAAAGACAGTATCTATAACCCAGGTTTCGAGATCATCACGCACAATCCCACTGATGGCCCCATCATCCTCGACACCGATGAGTATTATCCCGCCCCGGTAATTGGCCAGGGCTACGACCTCTTTTGCAAGTTGTTCCGGTCGGATATCATCCCGTTTAAACTCGACCCCGGAATTCTCACCGTTCGCGATTATCTCGAGTAATTCAGATCTGAACATGAAATTCTTCTTTGAGTAGTGATTCTTTTGCTGTTAGAAGGATCCTGATGTCACTATTTGGCCTGTTTACATACGGTACCTACAGGA
>Ga0265594_1000928_pt1 | contig 23599 bp, 21 predicted proteins | sample saktaG_11_FD_190147 | JGI IMG/M metagenome (GOLD analysis project Ga0265594, IMG submission 190147) | Saline water microbial communities from Sakinaw Lake, British Columbia, Canada - sak_2011_5_24_80m | ecosystem: Environmental > Aquatic > Non-marine Saline and Alkaline > Saline ... | reverse complement strand
ACTGCTTTTTGTGCAGCAAGTGGTAGCAGAGGTCACAATCCGCTAGTTGCTGCATCAAAAAAGGGGAGCATTGCTGCTCCCCTATAATTATCCCCGAAATGTCAGCTCACCACTGGACAAACATCGGGATATCAGCTCTTATGGACTAAATCATATCCTACCACAGAAAGCCTATCTTTAAAAGTCACCGTTTAACACAACATCGGGATGTCTGTGTTTCTATCGTAACATTGATCTTGAGAATAAACTGACCAAACAAGATATATCAATTTAATTGTAATCATCCTTGAACGAAACAAGCTCTCGTGCAGCAAAACGCTCGGCGTCTTTATTACGAACTAGACCGTCTTATGCTCAGTAGGAGGACCGTAAAGCTTGCGCATCGCATCTACTTCTTTGCTAAATCCCCAACGGCGTGCTAAGGCGTCCGCTTCACGTTCGTCAGCCAAGCCACCCTTGCCTGTGTGCCCTAGGAATACATGAGCGAACTCATGAACTAGCGTTCCGATTGCAACGCCCCAAGGCAGATTCAGGAGGCTGGGGTCGCAGAAGATTATTCCCTCCGGATCAACATGCGCGCCCCAAGGCGAGTGTGCCTCAAATACCGAGAACGAAGGGAAATCCCCGGCGTAGTGGTCAGGTATCCTTTTTAGTACGTGTCTGATGAGGTGGTTCATCGCGGGAGAGACGTCATAGTTGTAAACCGTTAACGGCTCCAGTTCGTCATCTATATTCATGACCATGACCGTGTCTAAACAGCTGCCAGTAAGTGTTTCTGCCTCATTCTATCAAAGTTCGTTGTGCATCGGCAAGCCAAGAGCACTGTCGGGGAAGATGTACGAGGTGACAATCTGGACAATCGTGCAATGCAAGGCCCCGAGACAAGCAGAGCTTGCCTCACTCCCCTTGAATGATTAACTCTTTACCATTTAGATAAACAACAAGACCGAGCGAGTGCTCAGCCTTGTTGTTTGGTTCCATCATGGTTCAGTTGTTTCTAGCTACGTAGCCTTTACCTTTTCCCTCCGGGTTCTACTGTTCACTTTATGCACTTCTGCCCTATCCTCCTTTTGTACTTACCCTTGCCGTATGCTTTTCTCCTGCCAAAACCAATATATCACGTATTCATAGAATATGCAAGGCCACCTTACCTGAAAGGTGGCACATTTACCATCAAAATTGAAGGAATCCTTTCTGGGCCGTATCACCTCACTTTGCATCACCTGACCATGAAGAACAGCTGGATGCGCAGTGAGGTCATATCCCTCAGGAAAGCAGACCTTTAATAGAAGCTCCTGTATCGGATACCTAACTTCCCGCGCTATATCTTCGTAGGGTAAGGGATAATCCGAGTACCTCTTTTCCATTTCCTCACTTGTTAGTGCAATAGATTTAGGCGTGTTCTTAAAAGTAAACCTGTAGGTGATGGCCGACTCAATTTGACCATTTATCAAAACATGACCTTCTATGTGTTTAGCTTGTGAGCCACTGGGGTCAAATTGAGAGCGGGCTTCATCTAAGTTCCATCTGCATTTCGGTTTCCCTTGTATATGCTCAAATTTGAAATCTCTTAGGAATTCATGCGTTGTTGTAAATTCGTGATGGATCTGCGCCACTGTTCCCGTTATCCCTCCAATCGTGCATCGTCTAGTGGCACTTCCATCATCATAGATTTGCATCTCGTCTTCTACCCTCTCAACTTCGAATTGAAAGGCTTTCCTGTATGAATCTACGTATTCCTCTTCTAGGAGAAAATTGCTGATTAGCCTTTGGAGGTCATCCTCGGTTACATAGCCTTGTAGCCTATGAGCACATGTCCTTAACATAGAGGCCACTCGAGGTGGTTCCTTTTGCTCGGGTCCTCTAGCCTGGAACACGAGGAGCGTTTTGGTTCTATATTCATTGGCCCTCTCTATCTCCATGAGCTCCCCAGCAGCCTGAGACACGTCAAAGATTGCATACCTGCAGCTATGAAGAATTCTTAGATCCCAGTCGTGAATTTGGTCTCGAGGAATGTCAAGGTCTAGAGGAAAAATTGGTGTCCATCCAGTATCTCGAACCATATCTCTTATCTTTCCCAGATTGACAGGCAGGTCGTAATTACCGCCTATGAAAACCCTCTCATCAAACATGCCAGGAAGATTGTCTGGCTTGAGCCTGCCGCCCAAAATCATGTGCCCACCCCCGTGGTGAATTTCCAATGACTATACGGCTTGGCATACAAAGAACCGTTGCTTTCTGTTAGCAAAAAATTAATATCCCGGAGAAATCTACTTCTTTTGTTTTTGTCCTAGTCTATCTTAACACAACCTGTCCCCCCTAGGAAGTCCGGAACTTGCGCTGGCTAGTCTACACGCCGCCCGTTGCACAATCCGCCCAAATGTGCAAAGCTTACTGACTCGTTATTTCACCTGCCCAAACTCTTGCCACTGTCGTTGTAGACGTTCATACTCTTGTGTGTCTTTCGGCAATGCCCAACATGGCGCCCAATCTTTCAAGCCACGGGCTTTAAACCCTTCCATGTCTCTCTGCACCTCTTTAGAAACGCGATTAGCCGATTCCAAAAAAGCCTCAAAACGAGATTCTTTTGCTAAAAATCGGACAAAAACATAGAAGTTGTTTTCGCTAAGCCAGCGCTCGTAACCCGCACCCACAGGCCAAAACGTAACTTTTCTTTGTGATGTCTTTACTTGGAGATTTGCGTGCCACGAGCTATCGGTACTGGCTACCAGAACGTCCACCCCAGCAGTGTTTCTGATTGTCGGGAGAGCGATTAAGCCACGTAAGCTTAGTTCCGACACAACGAAATGAACGCCAGCTATCCCTATAAGTGTATTCTGGATCCGTCGCGAAGTAACCATGCAGTGACCTCCTTTGAATTGATTCCTGTGCCCCGATGTTATATTTTCTTGTCAGGGAGGATATTTTGTTTCCTTTACATTGTACACCCATCCGAAAGGTCTACAAAGAATAGCACAATCGAGTGAAGCGGAAGCTATTGACATCCATCTACGTGATGGTCTATTAACCAAGCAAAAACGGCGTTAGCTACTCATAGGATTGCATTTCTTGCTTTGCTGCCAAGTATTCATATGCACCCACACTTATCCCGTCAAGTAAGCCGCTTATTCTATGCATCAATTCTTCCAACTCTTTGAGATTGATACTGCGTAGGTCCAAAATAATAGGATTGCCCTTATTATCAACCGGGTAACGGAAGTGTTGCGAGTCTGGGTCCCACTGTGAAAACTGAGATAAGTCTTTTCCCAAAGCATCATATTGGCCCATGATTTCTTCATACTGCTGCTGCCCCAGTTGTTCCACAAGCGGTTTGTCAATCTCAATAAGGTCCTGTTTGCAAATCTCCCATAGCCTATCGATGTTATGATATTTGGGAAAGGCTTCTGACTTTCCCAAATATGACCTCATGTTAATTATAATTTCCTTAAGCTGTAACTCGATGTAGTGTCGATATAGGAAGATTATCGGATAGACCAGAACGTGCTGCCTACCTGCGCTTAAGGCTTGTTGCAGTAGCAAGTCGCCACCCTCCTTATAGCCACCTGTGTACAGAACCCAGTTATGCGGCATTCTAGTCCCCCTCTAGCTTTCTTGGTCGTGTTGCTCCGTGTCTTGGAACTCGGGCTACCCCCTTAAGACTCTCGCATGAATAGAGCTGTAGTTGATGGGTCTGCCAAATCTGGAATAGGGAGTACGGTAATTAACATTTCTATAGCTTGTGCATTCGCAACAGTGACCTACTTTTCGCCTATTGCCTGTGGGGTGCCACCCGCCGTAACTAGATCGAGTATTTCTATCGGTTCTTTAGCGATGATGTCTGCACCTGCGCTTCTAAGATCGTCTTCGGATGCGTTTACATCCCAGATTGCGCCGACAGCTAGAACACCGGCACTCTTTGCAGCCAGTATATCTGTTGCCTGGTCTCCAACGTATACTGTCTTGCTAGGTGGTTTGCCGGTCTTTTGGAGTGCAACTATAAGGCAGGCTGGCGAAGGCTTTGGGACTCGATAGTGTCCCCATGTGACAACAATCTGCATGTAACCCCTTAGTCGTGCTGCATCCAGCAGACTATAAGTGTCAGATGAATTCCTCGAGGTCACGGTGCCCAAAATGACTTCCCGGGATGATAAAGCCATTAGCAGTTCGGTGACACCTACGAAACACGAAACTGACTCAATGTTGGCACACCAGTAGCGATTGAAGGTTGCCTTAGCTTTGCTATCACTTTCCGGAAAGAGTTCTCTCAATGCTTTTTGTGGACCTAACTGTACAGCCCTGTTAAGAGCTACTCTAGAGGGTGGTTTGATGCCGAGGTATTGCGCAACGTCTTGATAAGTTTGCTTTAAAGAGGATATGGTATCCAGAAGAACACCGTCTAGATCAAAAAGGATCACGCCTAAGTCATACATTATAGTCACAATTTAGTTAGACTTGCATACTGCCAAGACAATGTGCGAATCTTCTTCCCTGAAAATCTGATGGTTATCTGATAATCATCTCCGTTTTTGGCAATGTTGATAATTTCACCCTTGCCAAAGGTGGAATGCATAACGCGGTCCCCCGGTTTCAAATTGAAGAATTTATTCGTATGGTCTGCAATACCTTGCTCGGCGGCTAAATCACTAAGAGCCATTGTTGACTGTAAGGTTTCTGAATGGTGTGCTCTGCTATCTTGAGTTAATGCTTGGGACGCTCTCGCTCCGTTTTTTTCTTTTTTAGACTTGGCAACTTTGGTTTCTGGTCTACTCTTTCGTGGCTTCTTAGGCCATATTTCAGAGAACACCTTGTCAATGTTGGTATCTGTCTGCTGGTAGCTGTCAAGTGCATGGAAGAAATCTTCCGCTGTCGAACCTTTTAGTTCGCCGGCAAGACGTTTGCTTATAAGCCATTCTCCTCCTAAATTGCTTCCAGTCTTTCTGTAACGGAAGGTAAATATCGGCTTCCTTTGCTGAGCCGCAAATCGGGCGGCTATCATAGCACCACTTTGTAGTGGGCAATCTGCTATAACTACCGCCTCCGTTAGGGATATTATCGTTCTGTTTCGTTTTCTTAGATTTTCCGATGTCGGGCGCGTTCCAAAAGGAAACTCCGAAACTATAAGCCCTCTATTTATTATGCTACTGTAAAGGATAGCATTTTCAGACGGATACTTGATATCTGCTCCGCAGCCCAATACAGCAATGGTCTTGCCTCCTACCTCCATTGCTCCCCTATGTGCTATTCCGTCTATTCCTAATGCCAGTCCGCTCACTATTGTTAGGTCTTCAGTGGCCAAGTTGTGCGCTAACTCACGTGCCTTTTCCCTAGCTTCACCGGAGGGTCTTCTTGTACCCACAACTGCAAATGTGCGACTATTAATGTAATTGATGTTCCCGATAGTATGAATAATAGGGGGTAGAGCCCTGTCACCATTGTGAATTCTATAAAATTCTGCGTAAGGACTGTCGGCACATGTCAGGATATGACCGTTAACAACTTCAGCAACTTGAAGCTGATTCTCCGCAAGCTGCACATACCGCTCGATATTACTTTTTGACCGCTCAATGTTATCAGCTAAGCTATCCCGAATGCCCGTCCTGACCACAATCTCGCTTTTATCTGTGTTAAAAACCGCGGCCGGGGTTCCAAACCCGTCCAACAATCTTCTGGAAATGATTGGACCAATTCCTTTGACATCTGTTAGCCAATACCAGTACGCCAATTCTTCCCGATTCATTACCTTGAGTCACCCCAATACCACGTGTACTCCGTGTGTGCCAGTGCAACAGCATATATCGCCCGTGGCTGATGTTTCCTGAGTGCCAGCGCAGCAAAACGGAGTGTTGTTCCCGTAGTTATTATATCATCAATCAGCAAAATGTTTAGGCCCCGAACGAACTGAGGTTTGTACACGTTGAAAGCATCTGCCAGTATCTGTTCTTTAAGTTGGCGCGATAACCCGCGGGTCTCTTGGGTGATGCGGCTGAGAATCAGTACACTGGGAAATGTCGGCCAGCAAAAACGAAGGGCGAGCGAGGAAGACATTAGTTCTGGTATAGAATAGCCGCGCAGCTTCAATCTATCTTCGCTGGTGGGTACGGGAAGCACAATGTCTACCTGGGCTCTAAGATGACTTGCCTGTTGGTCGATGTAGTCGGCTAACATGTGCCCGAGTACGGTGCATGATTTCTTTCCCTTCCCATTTTTAGCAAGTCGCAGAAGTCTACTGAAAGGGTTTGCGCGGTTCTTGTCGTAACCTGAGCGATACGCGGCCGGTATCCATAGTTCGTCAATAAAGGGAGCGAGCATATCTATTTGCACCCGCTCAGCTTCACTCAGGCTCCCACCGTATTTCGGGCACCTTGCACAGTTGTATAAGCTAGGCGTGAAGCTACAGCTATGGCAGTGGCGCCCCATGCCGGTCCATTCGCTCAGCACATGACTGGCCACCCTTCTTCTTAAGAGCAAAAGCCTCTCATGAGCAAGCTCTCTCTTGGCGAGATCTGTATGCGAATCCTGTGCTCTTCTTAAGCTCTCTTCGGCATCTGACCAATTGCCAGAGGCACAATCACACACGCCGGCCTTGTAGTAGAAATCGCTTAACAAACTGTCCCGTTCCTTTGAACTAATCGCTCTCCTTAAATAGCTTATGGCCTCCTTGTACTTTCCCTCACTCTCAGCTTGTTTTGCTAATTTAAAGAGTACCCTATCTGGAATCTCCATAATTCTTATCCCTGAAACAGTCTTGCCTGTTGGTGGGGATTTTCAACATCCTGATAACCGACTCCCAATAATATTACCACATTTGAAATTAGCGTTACTGGCTTAATAGCCTAAGGAACAGGAGACCGGTAGCCAAGAACAGTGTCCGGTCAAATCTAGTTTGCACAATCCGCTATGTTATTCAATCGACGTCATGACCGCAAACCCATTGATTCCATAATCAAAATAAAGCTGTAGGGCTGCATAGGGTATTTGCGGGTGTAATCACGCGTGACACCGAGAGTATCAGATATTTCTTCTTGACCCTCGGTATCGCAAAGGTGCGAATATGGTGCGCATGTCGATTAGGCAATCCTTTTGCCTTTCGTCAATCTCTGAGAAGGAATGAGTGACCTTTGATATCTCACTAGTCATGCGGTCCTTCGTCATCCCCTCTTGGTGCGAGAGAACGAGCTCCAGCAATTCAATTAGCGGAAAGTCCTTACCACCTCTCATCACTTGTCTTAAATACTGATTGTGATAATGCGCCAGAGAGTGGTATTTGGACAGCGTAATTAGAAATTGGGGTGAATCCGCATTTAATGTCTTGACAGCCATCTCTAAAGCTGTTTTATGCTTCTCTATTAGCGATAGCCAGGAAAAGGGGTGTAATCCTGCTTGCCTCTTTTCGGGGTCGTCGCTTTGAAACAGCAAGTTCATAGTACAGAGGAGCAGATAGTCCACATAAGTAATGCCTGCATCGTCTCTTGTGAGGTAAGGATGACGACCATGGGCTCGTAAGTCTAGGGCTTTCGGAAGCACGATCACCCTCGGCCAGTTCGCCAATTGTCTCTCTGCTTCATAAGCCTCAATAAGCGCGGGACCGAAACACACATCACCTCGGTCACAATGCAACCCTACTGTTATCGCACCCCTCATGAAAAAATCATGTACTGCAACTTCCATCTGATAAGCTGAAGCAATCACCGCAATCTTTCTCAAGGCATTGTCTAACGCAGTAGGGTTATCTGAAGCAAGGGGGCATGTCAAAATTATACTGTCTGAAAAGGCTCGTGCCTTGAGATTGGGAATCTCTGGGCCCCACTGTTCCCTCTTATTCAATTCGGCGCATTGACTTTGTAGCCCTGATAGCATGCTTTCGATTTCGTTGGCTAGCTCCGGCTTTTCTAAGGACTTCTGCGCAGCTTCCTTCAGTCCAGAGATATCCAAAAACGCAACTACACTAGTCTGATAAGTATTTAGAGGTGCCATAACTATTTCCTTCTCTGCGCCCTAATATTAGAATCGTCATTTGACTCTCCGCATCATTAATGGCAGAGTCGCCCTTAGCCTTGATTATAGCACTTTTCAAAATAGAGACAACGAAGAGGGTTTACTTAATTATTTTGTAGGTCACAATCAGCCATCTTGCGCAACCCACAAGTCAACGGCCAACGCTCACCCGGGTAAGGCACCCCAACCAGGCTACCCGCCTCGCTTCGTTTCCAAAAGCGTGCCAAACTGTCTGCAGCCCGTCCGGGTACCAACCGATGAACAAACCTAATACTGCGATACGACGCGGCATAAGACTATTCTTCTCCGGCTTTGCTTCTCTCATTGCCCTATACCTCCTGACGATTATCGTCCACGAAGGGTCCCATTATGTTGCTGCCGTGATAATGAAGATGCCAATGGTATCCTTTACCTGGTTTGACCCTTATTACCGCGCACCTCTATTGGCTTCCTATGTTACAAAAGACACACTGGCGATACAGGTGGTCTGTTACGCCGGGGGGCTGGTTACCGGAGTATTACTGCTGGCAATCCTGGTTCTGAAAAGAGGGTGGTTCAGGCAGTCACTATACCGGTGGTTCTTGGGATTGTGTGTGGCGGTGTTTGGATTCTGGCAGATCTGCCTGGGCATCTTGGAGGGAGGGTTCAACGACATGTACATAGCAGGTGCCACTAACCAGCTCAGCTTAAGTTACTGCATAGGGTATGGCTCCGCAGCCTTAGGCGCCATTCTGTACCTGGTATTTATGCCCGGACTAAAAGAGCTGAGGGCTAAAGAGAAGCGAAGGTGACTTTTTAATCATTTCTCAGTCTTGAGGATGTAGACCTGCCCATCGGTGGAGACGATAACCGTGCCGTTTACATCAGTGCCGTATATTTGTGCCCCGATAGCCTTGAGGGCACTTATAGTCTCGGGGTGTGGATGCCCATACCGATTATTCACCCCAGCCATGTAGATAGCCACTTCTGGCCTCGCTGCTGCCAGGAAAGAAGAGGAGGATGCAGTCCTTGAGCCGTGGTGACCTACCTTCAAGATCTCCACATCTGGAACAATGCCCTCCGCGAGCATACCTGCCTCAGCTTCCCACTCTGCATCTCCAGTGAACAAGAAGTCAACCTGCCCATAGCTAAGGCTCAAAACAATGGAGTTATTGTTAGTGGTGCCACTCAAATTGACGGGGTGAAGCACATCAAAGACAAGGTCGCCAACCTCAATAGTGTCCCCCCTCCTTGCCTCATACACCTGATCGCCTTCGGAGTTGACCGCCGCCATGAACTGGGAGTAGGTTTTGGAAGTGCTTGTGTCCCCATTAAACCAGATTTCGTCAACCTCAAAATCATCTAAGACTCCGATTAGACCCCCTATGTGGTCGGCATGAGGATGAGTAGCCACCATCACCTCAAGAGGCTCATCCACAAAGTCATTGAGGTATGCAACTACACCTGGCGATTTACCCCCACCGTCAATCAGCATCTCATAGCTACCATAGTCAATTAAAATAGCATCGCCTTGACCTACATCAATAAAGTGGACACTTAAAGTCTGAGGAGGAATTTCTGGAGTGATACTTAGAACTACTTCTATTGTTTGAGGGCTGTTCGGTGCTCTTGAGGCACAGATTGTGATGCTGGCAGCATAGTTGCCAACATCCATCCCACTAATATCCATGGACACTGTTACTTTGTCTTCTTCCTCTTTGCTACTTCCGGTGGTTGGTGCCAAGGTAAGCCAATTAGCATCACTAGACACTGACCAATCCAAAGTCCCATTACCAGAGTTTGATATGTGTAAAGTATCGGTTAACAGATTAGTTTCGCCTTGTTGAGCATTGAAGGTAAAACTCGATGGGCTAAAGGCTATGGTAGGTGGCGTGGGACAGCATCCAACTAAGGTGGCTAACAGGAAAACTAACCCTACAATAAGTACTGAATACCATCTAGGTTTGTTTCTCATTTCAGCCTCTTAACCACCTAAATTACTGTAGTAGCTATAGGGCAATTCTATTCTAGTTTTCATTCAGCACAATGTCAATATAGCAATGAAAAAAGGCAGGGCACTGAACAGTCCGCTAGACTGTGCAGCTATCGGGCTTCTGCCGTAAGAGATTTCGAGTCGCTGTAGTGCTTGAGGTAGGGCAACGTGGCTCTATATGAAGATGATGAAGACGTGAATATGGATTATGCCAATAGGCTTTGGAGAAGTCGTCTAATCGATGTCCACTAGCTCATATGTGTTATAATAGCGTCAAAAAGGGTAACCGATATCATATTGTAGGTTTGAAGCATGGCAAGTCGGCATTTTGAAGAGCGAAGGCCACGTTGGTTCTGGCGCCCTGTAGACAGTATACTGTTCTCGCCACTCACGCCAATCATCTTAATATTGTTGGGGATTGTTGCTATTATCCTAGTGTGGATTGGCCCATCTTGGCTCACCATAACACCTGATTGGCTATCGAGAATTCAAGCAATAGCTGCGGCTCTTGTTTTCATAGCGTATTTGGGGCTAGCTAACTTAGCATATCAACAAATTCGGAGGCAAGAAGACCTGCTTAAAATAACTGGAGAGCAACAAAAAATCCAAAAAGATACATTGGGAGAAATGCAGCGTGAGTTCGAAATGAGAATCAGACCTTATGTCAATATCACTGAGGTTCGTACAACTTGGAAGCGGCGTGGTTCTCAGGGAATTTACGATTTGACGGTAGCTATTGATTTGAAGAATTTTGGACATATACCTGCGAGGAATATGCACTTCTCATGTGAACCAGAGATTGTCACCGCTGAATTGCCAATTCCACAAGGGCCCAAGCGAGCAATGGGATGCTCATTGTTTCCCGGCGAAGAGAAAAGGGACGCGGTCACTTTTCGTCCATCACCAGACAAAATGGTTAAAATCTCGGAATGCCCTGCTGGTTGGGGTTTAAGCATAGAAATCGATTACGAAGGAATAAATACCAAATACAATACGGGGGCGAAAGTGCGCTTCAGAGAGCCTGACCCCGGAGGGGTTGATTTTTTGGATGGTTCATGGACTTAGGGCTTCTGTTCCATTTCCCCTCGACTCCCCCTAGCACTTCCGACAGGCAATATGCCTCAAGGCTCACTGTCTGAAGACACAATAAGCTAGAACGATTAGTCTGTACCCTCCCCTAACCCTTGCGCATAAGTAGTTATACGTGTAGCTTAGGTTTGAGCAATTGAACTTTCTGAGTAATTGTTAACTAGACAGCTAAATGTGAGGTGCTATCGCTCGAATTTTTGTCTTACTTAAGCTTACTCTTCAAGTAGTCGATTGATACGCACCCACTGACGCCAAGTGAGTTAGATGAAAGAGCAGCTCCTATCAGAGTCGCAAACTTCTTGAAATCAACGCCCATGAGGGTAGCACTCCCAGGAAATGTTTGAACAATCTCAATGAGCTTCTCTGCGGGATCGGCAAAGGGATTCAAACCAAAAGAAGCGATACCAATTACCTTATCTCCTTCGGGCTCTTCACCAATAAGTACGATTGGGCCTCCAGAGTTACCACTGTTCATTGTGATGTCAAGCCAGGCAACTTCTCTATTGCTGCCTTGGTTAAGATAGCCCGACGTGATCCATTTTGTGGAGAGCATTCCAATAGATACAACGGGCTGATTGATGCCTAATGGAAAGCCACACAAATAAACGTCGGCTCCCTCGTATGCATCGGTAAATGTTCCCAGAGGTAGAGGAATAAGGTCCTTGCACTCAACCCCTAATATGCAGTAATCCTTGGAAAGCGCTTCAAGAAAGCCCTGGCTCTGACAGGATACATGTACGGTTCCAGGTAATCTGCTTCCGTCATTGAACTCAACCTCGATGGATGGAGAGTAAGTTATTTGGGTTTGACCGTTTGGAGCCGCTTGAACATGTTGCACAACATGAAAGCATGTGCCGATTAGTCCGGCACGAGAGACGACAAACCCAGTTCCAGACGGTTGCCCATCAATCAGTATACGGACTGTCGCTCCCTTAATTCGTTTGACTCTCTCTTTCATGTGAGGCATCTCCCAAACTGGGTTTATGGTGTCAATGTTCAACCTTGGATGAGCCTTTCTTCCCAGCCAGCGATATTGTTTCAGTCAAATGATCAGCTACGCTTGTCTTGAGTTCGCTTATCTAGCCACCAACTATATACGCATTCTTTCCGGCCATCATCGAAAACTACCCAGTACTGACTTCCTGATTCACATCCAACTATCGTGCCCTTACGCTTGTGGAAGGTAGCCTTCTTCTCATTGCCAATCACTTTGTCACCGACGTTGAATTTCCTCCGTGCCATTTTAAACCTCGTTCGCCTGCTTACAGTGGATGCGACCTTTTACCGATGCCTTCTCCATTATGAAACATCCGTGGGCGTTAAGGCAATTAGCAAATCCAGTTGGGTAAACAATTGTCAGTTTTGTTGAGCAGGTGATTATTGCCCCCAAGAAGGTGGAGGGTTTCTTCATGCAATCTGCCATTCTGTATAGCAGAGGAGGCTTCATCAGAGCAGCTTGATTACTGGGGAAAATCCCCGTTTGAAATCGAGTTCATTTCTCCAATGACTTGCATCGTCTTCACACTTACAGTGCAGACTCTTGCCAGCAAATCAATTACCTGGTCTTTGTAGTCGGCAAATCGGTAAGTGTTGAATTTTTGAAGAATGGTCGGGTCTTTTGGTTTGCGCTCTTTGTAATATTCAAGAATCCACTCAAGGGCGGAACGATTGCCCAACTTGTATTCCCAGGCTTCAGGTGGGACATTCTTCAAAGTTGTGACGGTATCAAGCCGGATAAAATTCGCCTCTTTGTCAGCTTTTAAGATTGGTTTAGGTTTAACGGGCGGTTTGGAAGCGTCGATTTTAAGGTCAACTCGTTGCAATGGATAGGGATTAGCGGTTTCATAATTGAGATGTAAGTCCATAAGCTGACGTCCCCAGGTTTCCCATTTCCAGAAGTCCTCATAAAAGGGAATACGCGGAAATTCACGCTTCAGGTTGATGGCGTACTTTTCCCGATATGCCGGGTGATGCAAGACCGCATAGACATAGTGAAAGATAGCTTCTTTGGTGATGGTGGAATCTTTGTAATGGTCTTTAAAGTGAACTAAAGACGAGTCTATGATATTTTCAATGGGATTACCTAGTCCATCATATACGTACAAAGGAAGACACTGTGTCTTTTCAAGTAAATCGAATGAAGGGACTCTGTTTGCAGCCCAGCTTTGAAATGGTTTTGAAGATGAAATACCAGAGAAGCAAATGACCGTATTCTTATGGTCTTGTTTAATACCAAATATTTTGTCTTGTAAATAGACTCTGTGAACTAGAATTCTGTCAAAGTAGAGAGCCATATTGACAAAGGGTCGGTAAGCCAAGAGCACTGTCGGGGAAGATGTACGAGGTGACAATCTGGACAAATGTGACGTTGGTCTCTCAAAAATCTGGGAGTATAATGTGAAACAACACCGCTTTCTATTAATGACGAGTAGATGCTTTGGTTAGTAGAATCGGAGGTTCTATTGGTGTCGGTGCGCCTGTACCCTAGTAATTGCGCTGCTCGTACTGTATACGGTGCTTCACATGAGCGTTCCCGGGTCCTTCGAAACGTTGCAGCAATCTTGTCGGCGACGAATCCTGTCTCACGACCTTCCTCCTAGCGGCCAGCGATAGGTTTTATTGATTAGTTTAAGGATGATGACTATCAATTCATACACAAATACGAGTGTTATAAGTACTAATATAATAATAGTTGCCGTTTTACTACTTAAGATATTACTTAATGGAATAAGGAAATGTAGAGACGATGGAAGAGAAGTCATTCCAATGACAATATAACTTCTGTCAGGGTATAGTTTGTTAGTAAGTTCAATAAACCGTGTCAAAAAAGTGACCATAAGGCTGAAAGATAATACTAATTCGATAAGTGTCCTTTTCGAATCTTTAATAAAACTCATTATATTTCTCAATATCAAACTCCTCCTTTCCCAGACGAACAAATAATCGGTCTCCCGATTAACTACGTTGAGTTAGTGTACCTATCAAGATCCTTCTCAGTCAAGACAGAAATGAACGAAACGCCCAATTGGGTCACGAGAAGAATACGTAGCAGACCGTTGTGTCACCTATACGTGCTGTATATTCCAGTGATAACTTCAATGACTTGCCTTCTCAATATCCGGGTGCTCCAGATCATCACCAATATTGCAACAGCGCTAGTAATGCTTAACACGATAACGGCAACGGCACAGGGAGGCCCGGGTTGGAGCATGCAAATGACCAAAGCGATAATCCCCGCGAACAAAGTGGCCAGAAGAAGCGGAAGACTGATGGCCATAACGTCCATTCGTCTAGCAATCCAGTCTCTCATATAGCGGTGAGTGTTAACACTGAGTGGACCCCTTGATGCGGTGAGAAGAAGAGTGCGAGCTTCATTAGTTGCCTCATCTCTAGTCGATTCATCACGGAGTCGTTCTATTATGTCGCTATCCGACCCGCCAGACTCTCTTACGAGCCTATCCATCGCTGCTCCATGTACGCCCAACCATCCTCGCACGCGTTGATACTTCCATAGACAACGCCGCCAGTTAAGGTACACAGACTGTCCTGTGATTGATATGACATATCCTATCGGAGGAGATATGGCTATTAAGGCGGCTGTTAGACCCAGCAGCGAATCAAGATTTTCCCAGTGAATGATTTGGGGGCAAAAGGCATATACCCAGCCCGCCGTGAGGCCAACGAAGTATAACCCAGGAAAGCCATATCGTTCAAACCAATTCATTCACTGCTCCGGAAAACGAGCTATCTCTGTCGAGTTTTCCCGATCAGCATCAGGCTGTAAAGAATGATACCATAATACGCAGGGTTAACCAAAACGCTAAAAAGTGCGATTATTGGCGTAGACTAACCATCAGTGCTAAATACTCAGAGCACTTGCCTTGACAGACACATTACAATGACCTAACATCAAGTTAACATGGCAGGACCGAGGGTATCCGAGCGATACAAGTATATGACCCTTCCCCAAGCGGCCAAACGGTTAGACATACACTCGGCTAAGCTTCGTCGTCGGTTAAAGCATGGCGTGTTCCCTCCCCCCACCTTCATAAATGAGTATGGCTTGAACTTCTTTGACGAGGACTGGCTAAAGGAAGCTCAAGTGATTCTGGCAAACTCCTTCGAGGGGCAGAAAAGACGGCAACAGGAGGGCTAATACCATGTCAAATACACAAAAGATCCAACGAATTTTCTCAGCGTCAGAAGTAAAACATGGCATATCCCTTTTCAGCCCGGAAGAGATGAATGCCGTAGGGGATTTGATAGCAGAGAAAGACGGTAGGTTGTTCATAAGATGCCAAATTAAAGATAAGTATAAAGTAGCAAAGCCAGAAGAAATCGTTAGGCAACTTTGGATTCACAGATTACTCATAGAATATAGCTACCCCAAAGAACGAATAGATGTTGAGAGAATTATCTATTTTGGCTCTCGAATAGAACCGGGAGCCGCAGATATTGTGGTTTTCCACGAAGATTTGACTCATTACTACATTCTATTTGAGGTAAAAAGACCGAGAAGAACCGATGGGCTAGAAGAACTCAAAAGTTACTGCAATGCGGAAGGCGCGCCTATAGGCGTATGGTCTAACGGAAATGAAATAATAAGACTCCATAAAGAGGAGCCAAATATTTTTGTGGAAATACCACGCATTCCCAGTGTGTCAGAAACTCTACGGGACATCCTGACTGAGAGATGGACGCTGAAATGGCTAGATGAGCACGATGAACTGAAGCAGGGTAGGTTAACTCTTAAAAAGATTCTTCTGGATCTTGAAGAGCTTGTTTTAGGTAACTCAGGCCTAAATATTTTTAACGAGACGTTCAAATTGATTTATGCCAAATTATATGACGAGTGGAAAGGAATTAATGACCCCAATTATCAGCTGGAGTTCTTTGTTAGTGATAGAAGCCCTGAACAAGTTAAAACGGCTATTGCTGCCTTACTTAAAGGAGCGAAGCGTGAATGGAGAGGTGTTTTTGATCCGGACCCCGCCGACCAGATAGAATTGACGCCAGAACATCTAAAAACGTGTGTGTCTGCACTTCAAAATATAAAATTATTTAATTCGAATCTTCAGATAATTGACGAGGCTTTCGAGTACCTAATTCCTGAAGATGCAAAAAAGAAACACGGGCAGTTCTTTACACCTAGACCTGTTGAGGATATGGTCGTCAAAATGCTAAATCCCAAGCCAAGTGAGTTTCTGATAGACCCTGCCTGTGGCTCAGCGGGCTTTCTTTTGCATTCGGTTATATGGATTGCTGGCGGAGTGATTACTGGCAAAGAGCTTCCACCTCCTGCTAAGAATTTTGCTCAAAGTAAGATTTATGGGATTGACTTCGCTAGGAACGCTATTAAAGTTGCTAAGGCAATCAATTTAATCGTGGGTGATGGCAAGTCTCATATATTTGGTGGAAAGGATAGTGATAGTTCACTTACACCTCACACTTGGAGCTATGAGACCAAGGCGGGACTAGGAGGGAGACTCTCAAGATTTTCCGGTGATGGTGAAAGGGATAGAGAAAATCAGGAAAAGTTTTTGTATTTCGATTTTGATGTTCTTATGACCAATCCACCCTTTGCTGGAACTATAAAGAGGAACGAAGTAAGAGACGTCTTAAGACATTATAAATTGATGGAGAAGAATGGCAAAATCACAAACAGGACAGGGAGGCACATTCTTTTCTTGGAACGTTCTCTTCAATTCATTAGCCCCGGTGGCAGGATGGCAATCGTTTTGCCTCAGGGGTTATTGAACAACACTAATGCAGAGTACATACGCAGGTTTGTTATTGATGAAGCTCGAATCCTCGCAGTTGTGGGGTTACATGTCAATACTTTTAAGCCTCATACCGGAACAAAAACAAGCGTCTTGTTTTTACAGAAGTATATAGATGAGGAGAGATACAGAATCCAAGAGATAAAGGTAAAATACGATGGAGGATGGGAAGATTTCATAGGTCAATTAAGGGATACATATAAAAACATGGGCTGGGACTCAGAGGTCGATGAAGAACAGTTATCAGAAGAACTAAAATCCTTTATTGAAACCTATTTTGGGATTGGTGGGGAGTTCTTAGAGGATGAGGCGGTAGAGGAGGCAAAGGGTGAAGAGTCAGCGGAAATTGAGACAAAGGGAGCGAATTCTCTCAAGGCTTTGATTGATGAGTTACAACAATGGGAAGGAGCGTTGAAAGAAAAGGAGTCTGAAACGCCACCGTCGCCAGAGGAAAAGAAGGCTACACAGAAAGAAGTTAGAACCATCACGAACAAAATTAAGAAACTCCAGTGGGGAATATGCGAGAGGACATTAGGCGGGCAGGTTTACTTAGTGTTGAATGAAGACAAGATAACCGAGCAGTTCAAGAGATTCTGGCTAGAAGGCAAGATTCTAACAGAAATGGATTATCCCATATTCTTTGCTGTGAACCAGGAACCGGTCAAAGATAATAGTGGCGAATACAGATATAAGAGAGGCCTGAATGGCGAGCCTCTGCTGGATGAACACGGGCACGCAGTAATAGACCATGATTTAGATGAGATAGCAGAGGCATTTATTAAGTTTGCCAAAGAACATGATTATGATTTTTGGAGAGGTTAGGAAATAATATGGCGGTGGTAAGTGTTGTAAAGTTATCACAAGTTGAAGGCGCTTGGCGGCTGGACGCAGATTATTACCAGCCGGAATACATAGAAACAAAAAATAGACTCTCGGTGATAAAAACCGTTGTCCGCTTGAAGGATGTTGCAAGCATTACTACAGGCCCGGCTTACTCAAGCAAGGAAATGGGTGAAAATTTTAACATCCCCATGGCTAGAATAGGGGATGTTACAAACAAAACAGGTGTTGAAGATTGGATTAAACTGTCCAGAGAAGAATTTGAGAAATTTGATTGTAAAAAAATAGGGAACTTGGACATACTCATGACGATGACCGGCGACCCGCCAGACGTTGGCAAATGTAATTTGATAAAGATTTCTAACGATAAAACTCTTGCATTCAATCAGCGTGTCGCAAAAGTCAGCGCGAAAATAAGTCCATACTACCTCTTTGCTTATTTGAGTACAGAGATTGCTCGAATGCAGTCAGAAAGAAGTGCTCTAGGAATACGGCAGAGGAACGTTAGTATAAATGACCTTAAGAACATTCGTGTAGTTTTGCCATCACCTAATACCTCGCGGCTTACTATCAATAATTTGGTTAATCAGCATCTAACGGAATTAGAAAACTCCAACTCTCTTTATTCCCAAGCTGAAAACCTGCTTTTGGAAGGATTAGGGCTAAAGGACTTCAAGCCAGAGTATGAACTGTCATATACTGCTAATCTTTCTAAAGCATTTGGGGTTCACCGTGTAGATGCTGAATATTTTCAGCCCATTTATGATAAGCTGGTTAAGCAACTGGCTACGACAGTTGAGCTAAAGCCTCTTGGTAATTTCTTGCTGGATATCAAAAAGGGCATTGAGGTTGGAGGAGAGCAATACCAAGAGGAAGGCAAGCCTTTCATTAGAGTTAGTAACCTGTCGGTCGACAGCCTCACTGAGCGAGACCAGAAATACATAAGTGAGACACTATATGGAGAGCTCGCAAGGCATTATGAGCCGAAAATCGGAGAATTACTTTTAACTAAAGATGCCACACCAGGGATAGCCTATGTATTAAAAGAATCAATTGAAGGGATTATTTCTAGTGGTATCCTGAGAATGACAATAGACGAAAGCCAGATCAAGAAAGAATACTTAGCTCTTTGCATAGATTCAATGATAGGAAAACTGCAGGTCAAGCGAGATGGTGGGGGCTCAGTCATAACCCATTGGAAACCAGCGCAAATCAAAAAATTGCAGGTTCCCCTTCTACCTAATGAAATCCAGCAACGGATTGCCTCGCTTGTTGAACAATCTCATGAGGCTAGAAGGAAGGCAAAAGAATTATTGGAGGGAGCCAAAAGTAAGGTCGAGCAGGCGATTGAAACTGCTTCTGTCAACCGAAACTGATAGAAATTGTAACCGGGGAGGCAAAGGACTTAACTCCTATCCATGAGATGCTGGCAAGGGAATCTATTATTTGCCCAAAGACGCTGGTGTAGGGAAGATAGGCTCCAATAATTTGCGAGCATGACTTAAGAGCGCACGTAAGTAGATGGGTTAAAATTCAGAAGGAGGGGGTACCATGGTGGAGCTCCCTAGACCTGGAGAGAGTATTTACTTAGACCCTTGGGTGGAGCCGCTGCGTGTCTATGAAGTACGGGAATTGGCTGGACGCATCCGTCTGGGGGTCATCTTCACCGAAACAGGGCGGGCCCAGACCTTTCTACTGAAGCGAGAGGAACTGGCGTCCCGCTTAAGATATGTCCTCCCCTTGGCAGAGACCTTCCGGTCTAAACAAGGACCATTACGGAAAGACGACTTTCTGCTTTTTCTTGAAGCCTTTCGCTTACGCTTGGGCTATCTATTTGACCCTCACTATGCTGTCAGCGTGAGCCAAGTAGACTTTTTGCCCCACCAAGTAGACGCTGTCTACCGTTATATTCTCCCCCTTCCTCAAATCCGCTTTCTTCTAGCTGATGACCCTGGGCTGGGGAAAACTATCATGGCTGGTCTGGTCCTCAAAGAGCTAAAAGCTAGGGGAACAGTAAAGCAGTGTCTCATTGTCGTCCCAGCTCATCTCCAAAACCAATGGAGGCGTGAGCTACGGGACTGGTTCCGAGAGGAATTCACCATTCTTGACCGGCCTATGTTGAGCAACATTGCCTCAGATTATTTCTTTGAGCGTAACCCACAGCTGATTACCTCGATGGACTTTGCCGCCAGAAATGAGAAGACAAAAGAGACACTGACCCAGAGGTCATGGGATTTAGTTATCGTGGACGAGGCCCACAAGCTGTCGGCTACGCGCTACGGAGCAAAGATTTACAAGACCAAACGCTACCAGCTAGGAGAAGACATCTCCCCCAAAGCAAAGAACCTCCTGTTCCTTACAGCTACCCCTCACAAGGGTGATGAAGTGGCCTATTTCTTGCTTCTAGACCTACTGGAACCCAGGCTTTTCGCTGATGAGGTGCACCTTAAGAGGATGATGCAAGGGGGCTGGCGTCCCCCATTCATCCTGCGCCGCTCCAAAGAGCAGGTGACCGACCTTAATGGGAACAAGCTCTTCAAGAAGCGGGACGTCAGTAGCCTGAGCGTGACCATGACTGAGGTAGAACGTCGCCTTTACGAGGCGGTCACGAGCTATGTGCGTCGATGGTATCAAGTACTTGGAACAGACGAATGGCTGGCCTTTGGCCGTCGTCGTCGAAACATCGCCTTAGCTCTCACTGTTCTACAGAGGAGGGTAACATCTAGCCTTGCCGCCATTCGGGAATCCCTTAGGCGGCGCCGCCAAAAGCTTGAGGTGCTTCGTGTTGAGTGGGAGCATCACCTAGAGGAGGAACTACCTGAGCTTGATGAAGAGAGTCGTACAGAAGTAGCGGATGAGACCGCCAATGAATGGGAGAATTTCCAAGAGCGTTTAGAGGGTTTGACTGCAGCCCGAACCCTAGAGGAACTAAGGGAGGAGATTGAGGAAATAAATAACCTCATTGGGTTAGCCATTGAAGCCGAAAAGGGAGGAGAGGAAGCTAAAGTTCAGGAATTACGTCAGGTCGTGGAAGAACGTCTTCGCCACCAGCGGGAGGAGAAGCTCCTCATCTTCAGCGAGTTCAAGGATACCGTCTTTGCTCTCAGGAACAAGCTAGCCAGTTGGGGCTTTCCTGTAGCCGTCATCCATGGGGGTATGGACATGCCTGAAAGGGAAGAGCAGGAGCGCATTTTCCGAGATAGGGTGCAAGTAATGGTGGCAACGGACGCAGCGGCAGAGGGCATCAACCTGCAGTTCTGCCGCTTCATGATTGATTTCGACCTCCCTTGGAATCCTAACCGCCTGGAACAGCGTATGGGGCGTATCCATCGTTATGGTCAAAACCGAGACTGCTTCATCTGGAATCTCCTTTATAGCGATACGAGAGAAGGGCAAGTTTTAGAGATACTCCTCAAAAAGCTAGAGCGCATGCGGGAGCGGCCAGAGCTCGGAGATACTATCTACGATGTCATCGGTACACTTCTAGAAGGAGTTCACCTTGAGGACCTCATCATGGAGGCCCTCATGAAGGGTGACACGACTGAAGTAGAGAAGGTTATCGAGGTAGGCTTAGAGCAACGAGTAGAAGAGTTCACTCAAGCCTTGAGAGATAGCGCCCTAGCTGGGTATTACATTGACCTCTCAGCCGTGGTTAAGGACGAAGAAAAATCCACCCTCCAGCGTGTGGTACCCTATGATGTCGAGTTTTTTACGAGTCTTGCAGCATATCACCTCAGAGGTGCTCTTGAGCCCGACTCCAAGCAGCCAGGGGTCTTCCACCTCGGCATTCCTTTAGACCTACAGAGGGAATTCCGAGACAAGGGGTATGTTGCCGGCTTACGCATAGCGTTCGAGCGCCTTGTTGCTCGGTCTGCCAATGCTGAGTTCTTCGCTCCTGGCCACCCAGTCTTGGAGAAGCTGGTGGACCGTTTCATTGAGGGTGGTCAGCGTCCTCGATTGGCTGTGCTCGGTGACCCTCAAGGTAGTAGGGGCTCGCTTTGGCTGTTTCGGGAGTGCATAAAGGACGGGAATGACCAACCGGTGATTGAACGGGTGCTAGCCCTCTTCCACGACCATGACTCAAATTGTAACCTCACTCTTGTAGACCCTCGCTGGGTAAGGGACCTTAAGGAGGTGTCCGGCGAGTTGCCTATCCCAGAGGAACTACTTGCCAATTTTGAGAGGATTCAGTTAGAAGCTGTTGGAGAGGCTGCTGACCAGCTTGATTCTCTTTTGGCTGAAGCTCGTGAGCGGCGTGAACGTGAGGTGAACATTAAGCTCAGCTGCCTAAAGAACTCTTACGATGCCTTTATTAGTGAGTCCGAAAGCAAGTTGTCGGGTTACCGGCGCCGCCAGCAGCGGGGCCAAGACATGCGACTAGCTATCCAGCAAGAAGAAGCCAACCTGAAGACACTGAATGCCGAAAAGGTTGAGCGACTACAGGCCCTACCTTGGGAGACCCAGTTCACTCTTCTCCAGCCGGAATTGGAAGCAGTAGCCCTAATTGTGCCGGTTGCCTCGTTTTTTGGGGGAACGCCCAGTGAGGAAGCCAAAGAAAGGGAAGAGCAGGCAGGGGTGGAGTTCGTGATGCGCTACGAGCGCCAACAGGGGCGGGAGCCAGAAGACGTCTCGAAAAAAAAGCTGGGCTATGACGTGGAAAGTGCAGGAGGCACGAAGAAACGCTGCATTGAGGTAAAATCGTTTGCCAGTACGGGCTCCTTAGAATTGACCTCCAACGAGTGGCAGATGGCGCGGCGGCTAACCAAGGACTACTGGCTCTATATTGTGGAAAATGCTATCCCCACGCCTAAACTCACGGCTATCCAAGACCCGACAGCTAAATTGCACCCACAAGAGAAATGGAATATCACGGGTTTTTCTTTTCCATATTGGAAGGCACAAATCGGCTCTGATTAAAATAGGTTAAAAGATGTCCAACATGTCTTCGTCTAAAAAGATGCCGGCAGTGTGAATCTGCTAGGGCTCAACAATCCGTCATTTTGCTGCATCAAAAAAGGGGGATATTTCTGCCCCCCTACGATTTACACGCTCAGGATACGCTGCCCGGCAGCGGTCTCATTGAAATCCCTGACATCAATAACCCCGCTCAGCTTGGGGTTCTCTTTAGCTACAGCACGCACGGCATCGGTTAGATATTCCCCCAGATTAGTAGTCTGGCGGGCGACATTCGGCCAGCGAGCATTGCCTAGAATGTAAAACCTCACCAAGCTGTGATCGTTATCCACATATTTGGCCGTGTTTCCCAGTTGCTGGAATTCATCTTCAAAGACATCAGAGAGTCGCTTCAGAAAGACAAGGGGGAGGATGTAATCCTTAAACTTTGGAGCGTCTATCGGCCCCCGGATAACGCAGGCCGCTTCCCACAGCCAGTTCTCCAGAGTGCCGAGTTCAAGCCTGGAGTTTCTGTTATTCAATAATCACCTCGTGAAAGTTGATGCCAGCTAGTTGACCCCATTATAGCACTGGAATCAAGTCAAATCCTATTATGTTACCCACCTAACTTGACAAAATGGCGGTTCCAGGCCAGGATTATTATAGAGTTGCATTATGTAATCGCAGCTCATAATAGGAGGTGTATTATGGCGGAGACAAACATTATAGGCGAGACATTATGCCCATGGTGTCATAATGAGTTGGAGGTGGTTAAGTCTGCTAAGTCCGGCTATCATTATGCGAACTGCAAGTCCTGCAACTCTCACTTCAGGAATATACCGGTCGCCCTAGTTGACATGGAGGGAAGACAAGAAACAAAGACCGGAAGCCGTGAAGTCCTTGACAGATTCCTCAGAGAGCAAAGAGAAAAAGAGCAAAGAGAAGCCGGAGGCGGTGACGCCCTTGACAGATTCCTCAGAAAGCAAAGAGAAGCCGAAGGAACTTGAAACTAAGAACGCCGAACTCCTTC
>Ga0265594_1000925_pt1 | contig 23631 bp, 26 predicted proteins | sample saktaG_11_FD_190147 | JGI IMG/M metagenome (GOLD analysis project Ga0265594, IMG submission 190147) | Saline water microbial communities from Sakinaw Lake, British Columbia, Canada - sak_2011_5_24_80m | ecosystem: Environmental > Aquatic > Non-marine Saline and Alkaline > Saline ... | reverse complement strand
CAAGGCTGTACGGGGCCCGATGGGAGGTGGAGATACTCTTCAAGGAACTCAAGAGTAAGTACGCGCTGGATGTGGTTCCTACGTCCAATCCACAGGTAATAGAGGCCTTTATCTGGATCGCTATACTCACTCTTATTATAAGTAGGAAAATTTATAAAGTCATGCGTAGGCTCAATCCTGAGGCGAAGATGGTACGATTCACCCAGCTTAGATGGAGTAACATATTCTCTGAGAGGGCCAGCCTCATACTAACTGGCGTGCTCCGTTATCTGGGATTAGACACTTCCTTAAGAACTTCTTTTGAAATTGGCTTTAGTGAAGCGCTCGATCCTCACGTGAACAGAAGACGCTTTACGGAGGAATGGAGGGCTTAACCGATGACCGATGGATACTATTTGAGATATAATATTATCTTTCAGCGGTTAATCGGTCGATGACCCAAATCGCCCATTTGAACGCTGGACGCCGGACCTATCCCGCGCGATCGATATCATCGATGGCCTTCACCACACTTTGCCACTCGGGGCAATAGTAGACCTGGTCGGAATAATCTTCGATATCGGTGTCGTTGATGCTCCATGGATGCTTGAACAAAATTCCTCGTCGATCAGGATGGCTCTTGACGAATTCCACGATGTTGAAATCCAGGTCGTCTATCAATACATCGGAGGGTACGTTGTGCTTTGTCCCCGTCTTTGCACGGTAGTAATCTTTCAGGCATGGGAAGTGAACATTCAGCCACTCTTTGGTGGCCTCTTCGGCATTGGGTCGCCTGGCTGTGACCACAAAAACTTCATGATGAATTATCTGTTTTACGCCTCGTTGGGACCCTTCTATCAGCGGCAGACTTCTAGTGTATTCCGGGTCGTCCAAAAGCCTTCCAATCTCAGACCACAATTCCCTTCCTTCAAAGGTCCAGTGCGCACGATTAACATCACTTTTACAATACTTCTGACCATATTCTTTTTCGATTACTTCCAGGACGGCGCCGACCTGATCGGCCAACACGCCATCGATATCCACAGCAATCTTCAACTTAGAGCGCCTCCGGCTTCACGCTGCTGGATCATCTTTCTTCAATCCAATCCCTCTATATCCCACTTCACTAAATAGATGTTGGTTTTTCTACATCGCGCCACGAACTTGCTCCTCGAATGACGGCATCTACGGCATCTATTTTATGGGCTTCTCTCCTCTAGCCTGTGCTCTTTTCCGTCTCTCTTCCTGCTTCTTTTTCCTCTTTTTCTCCTTTGCCGTGATTTCCTCGTCCTTCTTGAAGGGGTTGATCATGGTAGATCCCTCAACATACATCACAATTAATGGTTGTATTCGATCTGATCGTATTAATTTATTCTGATGCGGATTGATTCCGGTCCGGGATGAATCCAGTAGAAGAAGTCCGCCTGGCGACGTCCACCATCGTCTTCCGACCCTCGTGGGAGGCGGCTATGTCCGGATGAACAGATCGTCGGCACTCTCTCTGTCGCATCGGATCGCGAGCTCCACGGGGCTCGCCCTGCCGCTGGAGGGCCATGAACTTGACGACCTCGGCGATGGAGGGCTGGCCAGCGATCACCAAACTGCGAGGCGCGGCACGATCCTCTTCAAATCGCTCGTGCTGGGTAGAAGGCACCGTCGGGTAAAAAATGCACTACGGGATGATGATGATGTTTTATCTAACTATTATAATTCGTCCCGGAAACAAACTGCTGGGGCTGGGCGGTCAGTAAAACGCGCCCTTTATCCCCAGGATCATCATCTGCACGGCGATGATGGTCAGTATCAGGCCCATCAGCCTCGAGACCACCTTGATCATGTCCGGCTTCAGCAGGGCCGTGACCTTATCGGAGTAGGCGAAAGCGAGATAGGTCAGCAGGCAGATGAAGGCGAAAACCCCCACCACCACGGCGACGTGGGACGGGGAGGAGTTTGTGGCCGTGAAGGAAAGGGCAGAGGAGATCGTCCCAGGTCCTGCGAGGATCGGCACCGCCAAGGGGGATATGGCCACGTCGTCGGACCCGCCCGCCCCCTCGTCGGGGTGGGGGTGGTGCATCCTCGACTCGCTGCCGTGGAGGAGCTGATATCCGACCAGAAACAGCAGAACGCCTCCTGCTATCTGGAAGGCCTGGATGGTGATCCCGAAAACTTTAAAAATAATTCCACCAAGAATTACGAATATCGACACGATAATGAAGGCAAATAACACGGACTTCCGGGCGATCCTGCCCTTCTCGGCGTCGGAGTAGCCCTCCACCAGGCCTATGAAGATGGGCGTGTTGCCTATGGGGTTCATTATCGCGAAAAACCCCATCAGCACCGTTACGGCAAAAGTATAAAGCTCATCCATCAGCCTAACCTTCGTAGCCCAACGTTTAAATAATCTTTTACGTAAAACTCCAAAGATATCATGCTAAAGTGAGCCAGGTCGCAGCATATTCAGATCGCTTGAGGGCTCTGATCAAACACAGTCCCTTACTTTTAGTCGTTTTATTCTATTATATAGGATTGGTGGTGCTCTTTTATTGGGTTGATATTTCGCTTGGAATTCTTAGAGACGCTACACAATAGCGCTTTTAGCTGCAAGATGATCTAAATGGGACATCCAACAAATCAGAATCAGTGTCGCTTTCTTTGGATATATCAACCAATTCCTGGCGCACTGCCGTCGCGGGATGAAATGCCAAAAAAGTATATGTCAGAAGATATAAAATAATTTACAATAAAGTGGCGTTACCACTTCATATAACCGATAGCACAAAAATAGTCTATAGGAACAATTTAAGTAAACAAAAAAAAAATCCGTCGCCGCCAATGGTCATATAGAGATGCCAGCATCAACAGGGCAAAAATCGGATTCGACTTCGTCATAATCGTCATTTGTAAGTTGAACTTTCATTATACTTATTGATATGGAACAAACTATATATAATGTCAGTTACTCATCAGATAAATGTATGTCGGAATTACAAAAACCTGGTGAGAAACCAAAAACATCTGGAGAGTACATCGAACGTGGTCCAAGAGGCGGAGAAGTACCTAACGCGCGTCAAGTAACTATGGAACCGGGGGATAACCCTTTACCACCTACTAAAAAAAGGGTAATACTTGGGAAAAAATTTAAATTATTATAATGAGTTCGCCAACGCGGCAGCCGGTGCCATAGAGCTTGAAGAGAGACGCGCCACGACCTCATCGGCTTCGGGGATCGCCTCCAGCTTTCAGGCCGCCATTCTGGCCCGCTGGACCTCAGCCCCCGTGTCCTTGATCGTCTCAACGCTTGCGGTTTCGTAGAGAATCTTTTGCCTAGCCATGTATATCTACTGGAAAGTGGTTGGGAAGACGAGATAAGCGAAGCATAGTTCTTATCTTCTTATATGGACATAAGACCCCATCAGATCACATCAGAAGCCCGTATATCGCGGATCAGATTTTCGAAGACCTAACTACTGAAATATCGGACCATCAGCTTCTCCAGCACCGCCTTGACGGAATGGAGCCGGTTCTCGCTCTGGTCGAGGATGAGAGACTGGGGCCCGTCCATCACGTCGTCGGTGATCTCCTGGCCTCGGTGGGCCGGAAGGCAGTGCAGCACGATCACGTCGTCGCTTGCGTGACGCAGGAGATCTCTGTTCACGTGGTATCGGCCGAAGGCTGCAAGTCGCCTCTCCTCTCCTCTCCACCCCGCCACGCCCTCGCCAGCCATCCCGCAGGAGCTTTTCGCTCCCTGGACCGCTGGTGGCGATGGCCGGAGAGGTGGCGGTGGGAGAGGAGGCCGTCGGCCACCTGAGACCATGCGGGACTGTGAGTAGAGATTGAAAGATCGATATATCAAACTCGCCAGTTCTGAGACCTCTGAGATCGATCCGAAATCTCGGTCCTCCCGTTCCAGAACTCTTATATCAAGTCGGCACCACAGATTAGCTACGATGAGCGTAATTGCATCTGAAGAGGTCGATCACATCATTCGCAGGTCTTTAGAGAGGGAGATCGGACTTTTGGAGATGAAAAAAAGGATAACAGATGACGAGATCAAGGATTTCGAGCGAAGATACGGTATGGATTCAAACGAGTTTTTGAGGGAATTTGAGAGAGGAGAACTCGGCGATTCTCAAGATTACTTTGAATGGTGGGGCCTCTTAAGAGGACAAACCGTGATCGAAGAAGAGTTAAAGAAGGCAAGAGCGGTGCTTTCTGCTACCAACCGCCTTAGAGGCAGGACTCATGACAGATACTTGCATGATTGAGTCCGTTTATCGCTATCTTGAAGTTACCTACACGAAATAGCGAAGAGGCTTATTTTTCATCCCCGAAGCAAGCTGCTGGGCGGTCAGTCAAGTTGCGGCGGCACTGCATTCCGATGTTGCTGGTTTCAGAAAAAATGTGACGAGAATGTAAAACCACATTTATGTTCACATTTAACGGATCTAATGTGAACATAAATGTGATGTCTCATTTGGGCACACGTTCAAAGCGCTACTTGTGGTAGACATAATGAGCACCGCGACCCTTGCCTACGAGTTCAATCTTTCCAGGATTTTCGCTCATAAGTTCATTCATGAGGCGGACAACCTGATATCTATCCAAATGTGTAATCTGGCGAATTTCCGAGTTTGAAATTTCCGGTTCTTCGTGATCTGATCTCTGCTTGAGAACGCTGAGCATTCGCGTCTTTGCAGCTTCCCAGTCGATGCGCCGATCTCGTTCAGGATGCCCACGGGCCGAAAGTTGGTGATGCAAGTCAGAGCGCAGTATCCAGTAAGTCCCACGGCCGGTTCCACCCCGTTCTAGATAATTCCATTTTAGTTCCATCTCACTGAGAATTTCATGAACCTGGGCTTCTGAACGCTGGCATATCCGAGCTGCTTCTGCAGTGTCCAGTTCAGGATGTCGTAAAAGGTGCTGAAGAATCAAGAGATGATCTACCGAAATCTCCATGCCTCGTTTAGTTTCCTCTTCTACGAAGGCTCGAAAAGGCGCAGACAGTTCACCAGATAGGAGAGTTACCCTCACGGCCTCACCTTGTTCTTCGATGATGGGTGGCTCTTTTCCTTCTATGAGCATGTATCTGAAGATGCGCGGGATTCCGAGGTTGCTCCGGTTGACCAGATGTAGACTTACAAGTGCATTTACTAGGTGAGGATTCCGAGGTACTGGCTGATGGTGGAGTATGTTCTGGGAAGATATGCCACCAATGAAACCCCCCAGATTGCTAATTTCCAATTTATGGGGATACTGCTTGATGAGTATTGGACCCTTGATCCGGTAATCTGCATGGCAAAAGGCGTTCATCAGGCTCTCTCGGAGGGCAATCTCTGGATAGGTGTGATATTCAAAATGGAAAGGCCCATACACGACCGTGGTGAGTGGGTTGTCCGCCATTATTCGGTCGGTCAGACGAGCCAAAGCTATGGGTAAAGCATCCCGCCCATCCATCCTGTCCGAGTAATCTACATCATTCATCATCCGTAGATGGGTCCATACGTAACCCGGAAAGTGTTCCTGGATTGCCTCCTTCTTTCCGGCGAGGAGCAGTCCTGCCCGAGTCAAATGTCCATTCCGAAGAAGACTGAGAGAGTCCAACAAGTCGAGATCATCCATCTGTAAGAGTTCCTCAGGAGCGCGGGCCTGTCGCGCCACTTCACGTAGCTGTTCCATGGCTGAAGCAGAAAGATGCGAGTTAGGATCTCCTGGCACCTTGATTGCGGTAAAGTCGGTCTCCCCTGTCTCCACCATTACGTGCCGTCTCATAGTTCCTGTGAGCGGTTGGCAGTCTTTGCCTATGCGGATCTTGCCTTCGCCAGACGTGGTTGTATAAGGTGGAAGGCCAGGGAATACGTACATGACCAAAAGGCGGCCAGTACCCTCTGGCACGTCTAATTCTTCAAATTGGGGTGTAAGCTTCGGATCGGTGGAGTCGTAAACGGCCATCTTTAGGCGGTTGACATCTACCTCTGGAGGTACGCCCGAGATGGCGCGAGATCGTCCGATGACCTTATCTTTTACACCGAATACCGTGACGCCGCCGCCCCCATTGGCCATGCATACTGCCATCTCGACCACCAATTTCACAGATTGTTCGATGCTGTCGACAATCCATCTCTTGAAATCGAGGTACTGATCTTCCAGCTCATCTGCAGTCTTGGCGTCCAGCTCGTCCAAAAGCAAGCGAATATCTTCGATGCTGCGCATTTTCATCCTCTTCTATCTGAATAAGTTTCATGTGCGTTAATCGGATCGTGAAATATTTTGGAGCGTCTCAAAGTAACGTCTTCCTTCATTGCTAAGACGTATGCCAACTTCGTTATATCCAAAATGTGTGTTACCATCTCCTATCGTACATAAAATATCGACACCATCTACCATACTTCCATCATCGTCAAAATCAGGACCAAGAAATATGTGGGCATTGCTATCTGGATTTTCTGAATATCGGGGATTAACAGAAATTTCAACATAATGTTGCTGAATGAGATTATTTAATATATTCTCGGCAGAATTCGAATCGAAAGGCACACCTTCATAATTTACATATATCGTATCCCATAATTCTTGTACATTGATATAGCCATGATTAATAGGTTGAAAATCTAGAGGTCTGTAAAGCGTTTCGAGGATAGTTCTTTCTAACCAATCACGCGACATAACTCTCCTTTTTCGTATAAATGGTATCATCGCTGTTTGTTCCCTAATATTGAGCCATATCAACTGAGAATATCTCTTTACATCTGGATGAAATAGTAATGAGACAAGATAATAAACAACAGCGATGGCACCAAATATCAACAAAATAAGCCATTGATATTCTTTCAAGCCTTGGAGCATGCCTGTCTCATTTCCCGTCACATTTGCTACAGGTGACTTTGTGGTTAAACTTTCTTCAACAACATTAGGTTGCGGTGATGGATCTTCTAGAATTAATGTTACATTTTTAAATCCAATCAAACGGTTACCTACAATAGGATCTACCACATTAGGCAACCTATAACTGTAAGATACATTGTATTCCGCACCTAGGATATATTCTTCTGGACTTGTGGACGGCGCGGGTTTGACCTTGAACCATTCCTTTATGTAATCTTCGTGAAAATCGCCATATCCTTCCGCCAAAAACGTAGTTTCATCACAATTATAATACAAGGGTGGATTCTCATCTAAATTAGGGTCGAGATCCCACCCATCCGGTACTATTAATTTTATTTTGAGAAAATTTATATGACACTTATCTGGATTAAATATACCTATATTTATTTGTTCCCAATTTCTGAAACTTGTACTAAATGATAAATTCCTAGGACTTACAGAAATTTCAGGGCATATTTTTACGTTTTTTCCACTTGAATGGCTAGATGCAGATGCACCTGAAGCGGCACTTGAAGCAGCCCCATCAGGATGTTGTGCATCACAAAAAGATATTATAATAAATAAAACCATTGATAGTAATATTATCTTTGAAATTAGAAGCCAAAGTTGCTTTATTCGCAATACAAAAGTATTTGGTGCGGGGGATGGGATTCGAACCCACGAACCTCTGCAGGACAGGGTCCTAAGCCCTGCGCCTTTGACCACTTGGCAACCCCCGCTTCAGAATATCATTTTGAGACCATCAGATCATCGGACCATCAGCTTCTCCAGCACCGCCTTGACGGAATGGAGCCGGTTCTCGCTCTGGTCGAGGATGAGAGACTGGAGCCCGTCCATCACGTCGTCGGTGATCTCCTGGCCCCGGTGGGCCGGAAGACAGTGCATGACGATGACGTCGTCGCTTGCGTGGCGCAGGAGATCTTTGTTCACCTGGTAGCGCCCGAAAGCTTTGACCCTCTTGGCGGCCTCGGCCTCGTCGCCCATGGAGACCCAGGTGTCGGTCTCGACGACGTCGGCGCCACGGGCGGCTTTGACGGGATCTGTGACGACGACGGTCCCGCCACCAAGACTATCAGCCTGATCTAATATTTTACGGTCTGGCCCAAAGCCCGGAGGAGAGGCGACGACGATCTCCATCCCCATCAGGGCCGCTGCCAGGATCGTCGAGTTGCAGACGTTGTTTCCATCTCCGACCCAGGCCACCTTCAGCCCTTCGAGACGACCGAACTTCTCCCTCATCGTCATCAGGTCCGCCAGTATCTGGCAGGGGTGCTCGAAATCCGATAAGGAGTTGATTACCGGAACCGTGGCGTGGCGGGCCAGCTCCTCGACGATGGAGTGGCGGTAGACCCGAGCCGCGATCCCGTGGACTAACCGCGAGAGGACGCGGGCGGTGTCGGCAATCGTCTCGCCGCGGCCGAGCTGCAGGTCTCCGCTGCTCAAGTAAAGGGCGTGCCCTCCGAGGTCAGTCATCGCCACCTCCAGGGATACCCTGGTCCTGGTGGAGGGCTTCTCGAAGATGGTGGCCAGGCTCTTTCCCGCCAGAATCGACCGGGTGGCCGGATCGTTTCTTCGAGCCTTCAGATCGTCGGCCCGGTCCAGAATCTCCAGGATCTCCTCTGAGGAGAGGTCGGCTATGGATATCAGGTTCTGGTTCATCTCGGCACTTCCAAGGGTTATGGCGCCCTGATCCTCTCCGCGATCTCCTCAATCGATGTGACCGCTGCCCCCGCAGGGGAGGCAGGAGAAACTTTGGCCCTGAAACTCTTCAGCTCCAAAAGGCCGCCCTCGCCCACCTCGCCCGAGAGGAGCTGGGCAGACCAGGGGCTGCTGGGCATGAAGGCTATGCCGGGGTGGGGTTCCTCCGAGATCTTTGCCGCCACCACAACCTTCCCAGAATCGGTCTCCAGGAGAACCGGCTGGCCGGCTTCGACGCCCAGCGCCTTTGCATCGCTCCCGTCCAAATCGAGGAGGGCACTCTGATCCCGGTACCCGTCGCTGTACATGCCCAACGCCCCCTCCACCTCCTGGAAGATGCCCCTGTAGGTGACCATCGCCACCTCTTTGGCTCCAGCCATCTAGACCGCCTCCATTATCCTTTCGACGACCTCAACGTCGGGCAAGTGATCCGACTTCACCACGGCATCGAACTCAACCTTCACCCCGTCGGTCCGAAGGGCAGAGCCTCCGGCCTCAAGACCTGCCACGGCGATCGGAACCGTCACCAACGCGGCGTCGGTGGTGAGAGTCCTGTGAGAGTTCACCGCCACCGTGGGGATCTTCGCAAGCTTTCTCGCGAGCTTTGCGGGAAGAACGGCCGCGGGGTCGGAACCCACCACCATGACGGCGTCGCAAGCGTCCAAATACTTCGCGATCCCGAACTCGGGGCCGTGGTCGACACCGTCCTTGAAAGAGACACTGTTGACGTGGCCGGTCTCGTCGAAGAGGGTCTGGTTGAACCCCCTGGTATTGTAGTCGCCGAGGGTCGGGATCACGCTGAAGCGAGTGAGCTCGTTCAGCTTTCCGACCAGGGACAAAAAGCCGTCGAGCTCGCCCTTCATGGAATGAGCTAGGCCAAGACCGGTGAAGATCACCCCAAACTTCGCCTTTCGCAGCTTCGTGCCCAGGTTCAGCATCTTCTTCTTGTCCTCGACCTTGGGGATCTTGCCGCCCAGGGTCGCCATCAGCGCCTCCATGAAGTTGCCATCTCCTCCCGGCGGGATCTTGAAGAAGCCGTCGGCGGCGATATCGGCCGTCGGCGATTTGCGGACGTCGATCACGATCGCCTCCCGGTCCTCCTCGTACCCCCTCTGCCTCTTCTCGCCCCGCGGAAAATAGGAGAACCGAGACAGGTGGCGGGGATGGCTGCTGGAGGGATCGTCTCCCCAGTAGATGGAGACGTCGGCGAAGTTTCTCACGTCGTCGAAAGTGCAAGTGGGAAGCTCGCCTTTGAGGATCTTCTCCGTTATGAGCCCCTGAGAGTAAGACGAAGGGTCGTCGATGGCAGAGCCGAGCTTCTTTGCCAACTCGACCCCCGCCTTCTGGGTCGCCAGGGTCGAGTTGCCCCAGCCGAAGAGGAGAAGGTTTTCCGCCCCCTTCAGAACCTCTGCAGCCTCTGATACGGCATCATCGATGCCCACTTCGGACCCGTCTACGGCGGGGGCCAGTCTATCGATACAAAGGGAATCGTAGTGGCCACGCCCCTTTCTGCAGAGGTTCATGGTCTTATTGATCTTGCCCCCCTCAAAATCCACCTCGATATCGTCACAGAGCAGAGAACAACCAGTACAGATCGCCATTAATATCACCTAGATGAACTCGATCGCCTTGCTTGGACAGGTCACGATACAGGCGTTGCAGAGGACCTTCTCTGGCCCAAACCGCCTGCACTGATCTACGTTTACGCACTTTACCACGCCATCTTCCACCATCAAAATCGCTTTGCCGCTGACAGGCCCGCGGCCGATGGCCGTACCCTTGGGATCGTTGGCCACGTTCACGGGACATGCGACTACGCAGTTTCCGCACCCGTAACACTTCTCGGTGTGAATTATCATCCCCGTCTCGGTGGCGTCGGCGCTCAAGATGGGCGCCAGAAGCTCTCTGAGCCCCTCCAGCTTCTTCTCGTACTTTGGCTCCTCTACGAGCGGCGTGCAATCCTCGATCGTTTTCTCCCGGCCGAGCAGCCCGACGGCGAAGGCCATGCAGGTGGGAAGGCCGCACTTCTTGCAGTTCGTCTTGGGCAGAAGCTGATAAATTTCCATGACGCTGACCATTCTATGGCACCTCGATGAACAGGATCAGACAACATTGAGACGGTCAATCGTATTAAGAATGTTGGCATGGAGGCAGCCTTCAAACTTGCGTAAACCTTTTCTCGGCCGTGGGCGTAAAGTCGCTGATGCCCTTCAGGAACCCTCTGGCCCTCCTGGGACTTTTGAGCGCGATCCCCCTGATCATCCTCTACATGATCCGGCCCAAGCCCAAAGACCTGCCCTTTCCGTCGACAACCTTCATAAGAGAGGGGGAGGCGAAGCCCACTGCGGCTCTTAACCGCCTGATCACCGACCCCCTATTCTGGATTCAGCTTTTGGTGATCCTATTTCTGGTCTTCGCCGCCGCAGGCCCCTTCACAGAGGCTAGGGGAACTCAGGGAGCGCATTTGGTGGTGGTGATAGACCTATCCGCCAGCATGGAGGCGAGTTTCAGTGAAGCAAAGGAGATCGTCCTCCGATATGCATCGGGCCAGGATCTGATCAGCATCGTCCTTGCGGAGAATATCCCCATCGTCGTCCTCCGGGAGGGGAACGGAGAGCAGGCGAGAACGGTCCTTGAATCCCTCTCCCCGAGAGCGGTCTCAGCAGACCTCTCAGCGGGGATGATGATGGCAAAAAGCCTCCTGGGAGCCGAGGGCGGTCAGATCCTCATCGTATCCGACTTCGCCAGCTGGACCGGCGACGATCCTGAGGTGACGAGACGGCTGATCGAGAGCGAGGGGACACAGGCGGTCTTCGTCGACTCCGGCGGAGAGGGCGAGAACGTGGGGATCGTCGGCGGCTGGATCGTGGACTCCGGCGGGGCACTGAACTATTCCTGCCTCATAAGAAACTATGGCAGGACAAGGACCGTCCCCATAAAGATTGAGGGGCCCGGGGGCACCTCCACCAGCACCAGAACCATAGACTCCGGGGGCGAAAGCTACCTCACCTTCGACGCCTTCCCCGGCGTCAACTCCGTGACCCTCGAGATCGAAGACGCCATATCCTCAGACAACCGGGCCTACGTCTACACCCCGGAACTTAGGCCTAGGAGGGTTCTTTACCTGGGCGACGATGGACCGGTCCTAGCAGCCCTCAGATCGATCTCCACCGTCGCGATCAGCAGGTCTGGCGAGTACAGCAGGTTCGACCTGGTGGTGATGGAGAACGCGACGGCCGACGGAGAGCTGAACAGATACGTCTACGGCGGCGGCAAAGTCGTCTACGTCGCCTCCAACGCATCAGCCAGCCCCGATTACCTGCCCGTCAGAATAACGGGGGTCGTCAACGACTCCGCACCCCTCTGGACGAGAAACCCGGTCTTCGCAGAGGACGTCCACTTCGACGAGGTGGAGGTCTTCAGCTATCTTCAGGCCTCGGCCCGCCAGGGCTCGGTGACGATCGCCGAGGCGAACGGCGTTCCCGTCATATCCTACTGGAGGCTCGGGAGCGGCACCGTCGTCTACCTGGGCCTCTCCTCCGAAAGGTCTGACTTCTACCAGAGGCCAGAGTACCCGATTTTCTGGTACGAGATGATCAACTGGCTCACAAACGTCCCCGACGCCTCCGAGTCGAACCGCAGGACCGGCGAGATCTTGAGGCTCGGGGAGACGACGCTGGTGGATGCTGCCGGCGAGAGGATCGCAACCGACGTCCTCCTCCTGGACAGGGTCGGAATTTACAGGTTCCAGGGCCGAACTCTCGCCGCCAACATGTACGATCCCATCGAGTCCAACCTACTGGATGCAAAGACCCTCAACCTTGGGTCCTTCACCAGCGGCAAGACCACCGAAAAGGTGATCAAAAAAGACCTCTCCCCATGGCTTGTGCTGATAGCCGTGGGGCTTATAGTCCTTGAGCTTGTGATCCTGCGAAGGAGGCGAGAGAGTTGATTGAGGGGCTCTACTTCTCCGAACCCCGCCTCCTCGTGCTCATCCCCCTGATCGTGATCGTGGGGGTGGCGAGCCTGCGGTGGAACAAGAACAGGCTCCTGGTTCTGAGCAGAACTGCCATATTCTGCCTTCTGGTGGTGGCCCTCGCCAACCCCTACGTCACGGTGACCGAGACTACCCAGACGAAACGGCCCCTCATAACCGTAGTCTCGGACCTCACCGCCTCGACGGAGATATTTGATCGGAACGCGGCCGAGAGGGCCCAGGCGGACCTTCCCGACTCCCAGATCAGAACCTTCTCGGGAACCTCGACGCCCCTGGGCGACAAAATCCTCCAGTACGCCCAGCAGGGCGGAGCCCTCCTTTTGGTCACCGACGGCTACAGCAACAAGGGCCGAGGCCTGGAAGAGGCCCTCGCTCTGGCGAGATCCGCCAACTCCACCGTATTCGCTCTCGAGATGGAGCCGACGAGAGAGGACTACAGCGTCGAGATCTCCGGGACGAACACCGCAGTTCTCGGTGGGGACTACCCCTTCACCGTCATCGCGAGAAGCTCCGGCGGCGAGTTTGAGGGCCTGCTCACCGTCAGGGCCGACGACTCGGTAATATACCAGGACAAGGTCTCCGGGGAGGGGAGGTCCACCTCCATCAAGATATCCCAGCGGTTCCAGTCGACGGGAACCCACCTCGTCGAGGCGACCATAAACTTCCCGCAAGACGCGCAGACGGAGAACGACCGGTACCAGAAGGCGGTCTACGTCGTCCCCAAGCCCGACGTCCTTCTGGTGGCCGAGGAGGACTCCCCCCTCTCGGAGGTCTTATCCGAGCAGTACAAGCTCACCACCACATCCTCGTTCAGGGCCGACCAGCTCGGGTCCGGGGGCAAACGGTACAAGGCAGTGGTCCTGGACAACCAGAAGTACGATCCCGAGCTTGCAAGCCTGAAAGAGTACGTCCGGAACGGTGGCGGCCTCGTGGTGGTGGGAGGCGAAGACGCCTACGACTTTGGAAACTACAGGAACTCAAGCCTCGAAGACGTCCTGCCGGTGAAGTCGGTCCCCAGCATCTTCGAGGGCGGGAAGACGACGGTCATTATCATGGACATCTCCGGAAGCACTCGAAGGGAGATGTCGATAGGGGGCGCCACCTTCCTCGACTACGAGAAGGCCCTCGCAGTAGAGCTTCTCAAGTCTCCCGAGTTCAGGGACGACCGGGTGGCCCTGGTCGTCTTCGGGACCGAGGCCTTCATCGTCTTCACCCCCACCCCCATCGCCGGAAAGCAGATCATGATCCAGGATCGGATATCCAGCCTCTCGCCCCAGCCCGGAGCCCAGGAGGAGACCCAGCTCAATACGGGCCTTGCCCTCGCCTGGGAGATCCTCAACTCCAGCAGCGGAGAGGGCGAAATCATCGTCATCTCCGACGGCAGGGTGAAAGAGTACCCCGAGGTCTTCGAGGATTCGGTGAGGATGATCCAGGAGATGGAGGCGACGGTCCATCTGGTGGAGGTCAAGTCCTTCGAGGACGCTCCCGGAGGGTTCAGGGATCTGGCTGCCAGGTCCGGAGCCGAGTACCATTCCGCCGTCTATCCCGGCTCTGTCACCATAAGGGCCGAAAAGAGGCCAGAAGATGAAGAGCTGCCAGAAGAAGAGGAGATCCCGGCCGGCGGGTACGCCCTGATGATTTTGAACCCGAACCACTACATAACTTCCGATCTCAGCCTCGCCGCCAACGCCACCGGGTTCAACGACGTCACCCCGAAGTCTGGTGGGCAGAGGCTGGTGGTGATGCTCGACGGAAAGCCGATCCTCACCACCTGGAGGTACGGCCTTGGGAGAGTTTGTGCCTTCACCTCCGACGACGGCGCCGCCTGGGCCCCGGAGGTCTACTCGGCCAAAAACTCGAGGCTCGTATCCAGGACCGTGAACTGGGCGGTCGGCGACCCCAGGCCCGAGTCCGGGAGGATCGATGCCGAGGACGGATGGCTGGAAACGCCTCTCGAGATCACCATAACGAGCCCGAGCCCTCCGAAGATCGGGTTGGGACAGGTCGAGAAGGTGGGGGAGAACCGGTACAGGGCGGTTCTCACGCCCGAAAGGCAGGGGATATACACCGTGGGCGATTACGGGATCGCAGTGAACTACCCCCTCGAGTTCAGGCACATTGGCTTCAACCCGGACTTCTCAAGATTGATCATGTCGAGCGGCGGGAAGGTCTTCTCCGAGGCGGAGGTCGCGGGAAGTCTCGTAGAGGAGGCGAGAAAGAGAAGCGAGATCACGACCCAGCAGAGGGTCAGCCGTCGGTGGTTCCTCCTCTTTGCGGCGCTGGCCATCTTCCTTTCAGAGGTGATCGTCAGAAGGTTGAGAGAAGTAAAAAAAAGGTGAGGGGTCCTGCAATCCGCCCAGCCGCCTCAAACCCGAGACCGCGAGTTCGAGGTGATGTAACCCGACTTCGGGCCGAGATTGCGCAATGACGCTTCATTCCAGTGGATCTTGCGCCGACCCCGAAAGCCGGAACTATCAGGCGACCAAAAAGTCGATCTTCGATCGCCTCAAGACGGATTTTTTGAGATCGATCTCCCTTGAGACGGGGACGATTCAAGGGCAATGCGTATCGTTATTTTTGCCAGTGCCAACGGCCACCAATAGCTATTTAGCTTATTGATATCAAGTCTGCTAGAAGACTGGCTCATTTGCAGGACCGAAAGTGGTGGCAAGAGGGCTCCAGGATCTGGAGACGCCACCCTGAAACTAGGCCTGCTGAGACGCAAAACCCCAAATATCGGGACCCACAGCCTCGAAAGCCGGGAGAAGGATGTCTCAAAAGACCGCTCCAACGAATGAGTTCATATATTCTGTGGAGGTAACTACCAGAAGATGAGTTCCGAGATGTGCCCAGTATGTGGCCTTCCCAAAGACCTTTGCATATGCCAAGAGGTAGCCAAGGAGCAGCAGAGGATCACGGTGAAGATCAACAGACGAAGATACGGAAAAGAGGTTACAGTGATACAGGGAATAGATCCTCACGAGATAGATCTCAACGAACTAGCTACATATCTCAAATCGGAGCTTGCCTGCGGTGGAACCGTTAAGGGCTACGGCGTTATCGAGCTGCAAGGCAATCATACCGGGCGTATAAAGAAGATCTTGGTTAAGAAAGGCTTCGGAGAAAGTCAGATCCAGATAAGTTCCTGAAAACCCGCATTCAAATCCGCTTTCTCATCCTTTCCGCCCTTTTCGGGGCCATCTTCTGGCACCTTGAGCTTTGCGGGGAGGAAGGCCTGCTGGGCGCTGGGCGCCTTCAAGCAGCTTTTTTTCGCTGATTTGATAAAAAAAATGGTGGGTGAACTTACTGCTGGAGCTTGGCCGTGCTGACCTTTTTGATCGGCTGATCGATGCCAAGATCAGAGCCCTCGGCCAGGACGATGGCGAAGATCCACTCGCTGAGCTCCGGACAATGTTCAGGCACGCATTCGTTTATGCAACCCGCACAGGGCTCGAATATTTCTCCCGTAAGAAGCTGCCTGAAGCGGCCAGAGGATGATGGGATCCCGACGTACCGCAGCCGATATGTTCTCACTCCACCGGCTGACTCAGGCTCCCTGGTGATGAGATCCTCTTTCAAGAGCTTCGATACTATGCGAGAGCATTTGCGAGAATCGATATCCAAACATTTCCACAGGTCGCTCTGCAGAACCCCGTCCTCATGCAACTTGATGTACTCCAGCGCTTCCTCATACATCTGGACACCCGGACACTCACTCAACCGGACTTATGAGGATTATGTTGTTCCCACGGAGTATCACTGAACCCAGCGATCGCGCCCTCTCACCATCTACGATCTCCACCGTCTCCAGCAGATGGAGGTTTAGATAGTCGTCCACGCTGTTGAGGGTTCCCTCCAGAACGTGATGTTCTGACCCCTTCATCTCCACCTTGATCTTGGACCCGATCAACGTTTGAACTTTCTTAGTTGGAAACACAAGTTTTGCCTCTCGCTCGTTTATTGTCGGCATTCAACCGTCGGCAAAGAGCCGCCTTTTCAGAGATGATCCATCAAATTGAACAGAACCATATTAATGCGACGGGCGTAAAATGGAGGCGATCAAAAGTGCGCGCACTATACCGCCACAACTTCCTTTATGCCGTCTACGTTCTTCGTCAGCTCTCGTTCTACGAAATTCTTGAGAGTCATCTGGGAAAAGGGGCAGCCAGCGCAGCTTCCGGTCAGCTTCACCGAGACCACTCCATCGTCGGCGATGTCGACCAGCTCGATATCGCCGCCTTCCATCCTCAGAGCGTTCCTGATGACCTCAAGCACAGATTCCACTTCTCGTCTCAAATTCGGCATGGATGCTTAATCTCCTCTGACCTTCATAACCGTTACCTTTTGCCCCATTACCGTATACCTTATTCCTTTTAAAGCTTGTTCCAGGCCCCTGACTATAGGCTCGCAATCTCCGTCTATTACCGTATTGACCAGAACCCCAGGCTCTGCGTGATGTCTGACCGCCTCAATGGTCATCTCCGGGTCCTCCTTCAGCCGGAAGTTTCTCCAGGCTTTGGGAGACATCCCCTTGTACTCATAGAGATAAAATCCCGTTATCCCCAGTTCAGTGAGTGTGTTTATCACGCGGCCCAAATGCTCGTGATCGACAAATATCTTGACCATTGTCTTCATAAAATCCCGTCATAATATTTCGACATGAGACTTTAAATAACTTCGCACCTGGTCAGGGTCCAGATACGCTTTTATCCGGTCAGATAGTTTAATTCACCGATCAATATGGGCTCTGGTAAGGACATCCGAGACGTGCTCTTTGAGGCGGGAATATCCATTGACGACGTGGTCAGTGCAGCCCTGGAGCTTTACGTACCGCATCCTGGAGTGGAGACGAGGAATAAGGCCGAAGAGGTCTTCAGAAGAGAGCTCGACATCGCCCTCTCCGACCCCAACCTCTGTCTTCTGATTTACGCAGGGGTCCTCCTGGAAGGGGAGGGGAAGAGAGGAAACCTCCCCAACATGAATAGCTCCGATTACGAGAGGGATTTAACCTACCTCATCGCCGACGAGGTCATTGGAATGAGCATAGCCAAGTACGTTGGAGGGTACAAGGGCTCCTTCGATTACGTCAGGTACGATAAGGCCAAACCGGGGATATTGGGGAAGCTAGGACCCTTCATGGACGACGTCATCGCAGGGCTGATCGGCGGAGTTTCCGCGAACATGTACACCAGGGCGGTGTTCGACTGAAAGACCTTCTTCTCGCCCTCAAGTCTGGCTTTGGGTTTCTCACCACGATACCCGTCGGGATATCGATGGAGGGAATCGAAGCCCTGATGAAGCACGTCTACCTCTTCCCCCTGGTGGGGGCTGCCTTGGGCCTGATCTACGCCATCGTAGCCCTGGCCTTGACGGAGATCGCGCCTCCTGAGATCGTCGCGGCCCTCGTTCTGGTGGCGATCTACAAGCTCTGCGGGATAAACCACGCCGACGGCCTCGCCGACTTCGGAGACGGGGTATCGGCCCACACCACCGTAGAGAAGAAGATCAGCGCCATGAAGGACGTCTACATCGGGACCGGAGGCGTCGTCTTCGTGATGGTGACGATCCTTGCGGTCTATGCCTCCCTCGCAGTCATACTCCGGGTGCCCCTTCCCCTCGCCCTGATAGTGGCGGAGGTTGCGGCCAAGCAGTCGATGATAGCCTTCGCCGCCTTTTCCGTCCCCCTCCACAAGGGCTTCGGCCAGATAGCCATCGAGAACACCAATAGGTCCGACTTTCTGATAGGCCTCGTCATAGCAGCCCTGATCTGCGGAGCGGTCATGGGCATCTTCGGCATCGCGGTCCTCCTCGTCGCCCAGATCTCGGCCCTTTACATGGTCGTCGTCTCCAAGAGAAACTTTGGTGGCGCCACCGGTGACGGCTTAGGTGCCACCAACGAGGTGGCGAGATGCGTCGCCCTCGTCTCCGCCGCGATATTGACGACCAACGCATTCGGATGGGAGGTTCTCCTCTGGACGCCGTGGTGATGGCAGGGGGGCTTGGAACCAGGCTGAAGATGGGGGAGAAGCCGATGGTCCGACTTTTTGGCCGACCCCTCATCGACCGCGTCGTCAGCGCCCTTCAGGATAGCTCCGTCGATAGGGTCCTGGTGGCGGCCACCACCAACGTCCCCGAAACGAGAAGATGGGCCGAGGTGGAGAGGGGGCTCGATGTGGTGGAGACGCCGGGCGAGGGATACGTTCCCGACATGGTATTCGCCGTCGAAGAGGCGGGGATCGATGAGCCCGTCCTGATCGTGATGGCGGACCTGCCCCTTTTGAGAGGAGATATCGTAGACGAGATCATCGAAGTCTACGACGAGGTCCCTGAGCCCGCCCTCTCGGTCCACGCGCCCCTGGAGATATACCGGCGGATCGGAGGGAAGCCCGACGCCCTCTTCAACTATCGGGGGCGGTTCATAGTTCCCTCGGGGGTGAACGTCCTCCTGGGGTCTGAGATAAGGTTCGAACAGGAGGACTACCACCTGATACTCGACAGGATAGAGCTGGCGGTGAACGTGAACTCCCCAAGGGATCTGGCGATATGCGAGTCGATCCTCCGGGGAGACTTGAAGATTTGAGTTTGGGGATGAAGACATGGATTACATTACGATAGACGACGAAAAATACTCGGTCGAAGACCTGGAAACACTCACAGGAGAGGCGAGACCTTCCGAACCTAAGGGGTACATACTCCTGCTAGTAAGGGTCCTCAAGGACCCGCTCGGCCTGCCTCGAATGCTGAAGGAGATATGCACCCTCAAGCTGAACGATGAGGAGAGGCGAGACCTTCGGATGGCCCTGATCAGGGTCCAGATAGAGAGCGATCTGAAGATGAACGAGGACATCCAGAGGTACCAGCAGAGACGTTACGTATCCCAGGTGATCGAGATACTCCTCTTCAAAGACCTGCTTCTAGCGTCAGGAGAGCCAGAAGAGATCGAGTGAAAAGCTCGCAGGAAAACCGAGAAAACTTCTGCCAGTGAAAGGACCTTCATAATCCCGAACGTCCCGTAGCCAGATCCGAATAAAACCGAATCCCGATAAAACCGATAAAAATAGATAGAGAAGGTGTGCCCTGAGGGGCACACTTCATCGCTTTTACTTCTTTGGCGGCCAGTTCTTCTCCATCCAGCCAGGTATACGGCCCGAGTCCTCGGGACCTGCCATGGCCGTGACCTCATATTTGTACAGCTCATCGATCTCGCCGGTGAACCTGGCGCACATTCCCGGAAGGATGATCGCCTTGTGGGTCCTCTCTGCGGGGTTGAGGCCTTCCTCATCCAATGTTTCCTTGATCTTACCGGGGGTGATCTGCCCACCGGCCACAGAAGCCTGCACGCCGATTCCGTCGGTGTTGACCGCCACCAGGTAGGCGTCGATGTCGTTGGACCCGAGGTCAGACTCCACCGTGTAGTAGGTCAGGGCGAAGTTGGTGGTGATAAATATCGGCGACTCGTCTGTCGGCTTGCCCACCACGTGAGCGCCTGGCTTGACCTGCACAGGAGTTCTGGGATCTGTGTAGATGTTGAACCTCATGTGCATGTCCGGCATGACGCTGTGGGGCTCGATGCAGTGCTTGATCATTATGTCTGCGCCACGGCAGACGAAGGTCGCGGTGAGAAGGCTCTCCCAGTAGGCGGCCCTCACGGGGTCGTCGGTGGTCATCCAGGCGGTGATCGGCAGAGACATGATCGGGAAGTTGAAGTCCTTCTGGCCCTCCTCTGTGGCAGCTCTTCGGAGCTTTATGAAGTTGTGCAGGGTCTCCTGGAGCTTCTCGCCGTTGGGTGCGGTGCCCGGATCGACGATTATGTCCTTGATTCCCATCTCCTTGAAGGTGACCGCCATCGACTTCAGGCCGTCCAGGTCGAAGGGAACGCTCACTGTGACGGGAACCTTGTAGTCGTAGGCGAGCTGAGCCACTTCCTTCCAGTTGTCCTTGGTGGCGGCGTAGATTATGGGCCTGTTCTCTGCCGCAACCTCGAGACCTGCTTTCAGGACCTTGGGATCGAAGGAGCAGAGGATCAAGGGCTTCTTGGTGGTCTCCTGGACCTTCTTGACGCAAGCTGCAAACTTGGCGGGGTCGCCGGTGACGGACCTGACCGCGATCATCTCGACCTCTTCCCAGTGGCCGATGTAGAACTTCCTCCACTCGGCGATGGCCTTTGTCCTCTCCACCAGAGCAGCCTCATCCATGTCGTCGGTGACGTCGAAGGCGAATGGTGGCCAGTTGAAGAAGGTCATCTGGTGGCGGTACATCACGTCCTCGCCTCCAATCTTGAACTGCTGGTCGCCGGTTCCGGTGTAGACCAGAGCAACCTCGGGAGCGATGGTCTCTTTTAGATTGGCCAGCTTCTTGGCGTACTTCTTCTGTTTCTTCGGGTCGAAGAGAGGCTTGCACTCGTCGATGGTTCTCTCTCTTGCGATCAGACCTGCAGCAAAGGCCATACAGGTCGGCTCGCCGCACTCGCCACAGTTGGTCTGAGGCAGGAACTTGTACAGGTTGAGCGGGCTAGATTCCTTCATCGGCTATCACACCCCCGCAGAGATCCAGTTGGTGGTATCCGGCGTCTCCGCCTTGACGAGGCCCATCAGAGACTTGGTGATCTCCTGCAGGTAGGCGACGGCGATCGGGTTCATCATCATGAACAGATCGACACCGGCCATTGCCAGAGAGAACCCGGTGAGGATCTCCCATATGGGACCTCTCAGCATCCTGTCACCCCACGATGAGTCTTCCTTGTTGGGGGAGTTGACCATCCAGGCCTCTCTGACACCCCACGCGTTGGTGGTACCCGAAGACATCGGGAAGTTCAGCTCCTGGTCGCCCTTCAGGCCACCGAGCCTGATCCTCTCCATGTTGGAGTAGGCGAAGTCCAAACCGTAGGCCAGTGCAGCCGTTGTCGGGTCCATCACGATGGATTCCCTTGGCACGCCAGAGACCTTCATCAGCTTTCTGTCAAGCTCCTTCTGGGCGTTGATCTCCAGCTGAGTCCAGGCCAGACAGACGTTGTCGTTCTCGGCGCAGGACTTGCCGATGGCCTCCCAGTCAAGGTTCAGGCTGGCGCTGGCGATGAGTGCCCGCTCGCCCTGGGCCACCTCTGAGGCCTTGGTCAGAACCTCTGCGTCCTTCTCGGGGTTGCCGCTGCCACCGATGCAGATGGGAACGTCGACCGCCTGGAGGACGTCCTCTACGACCTTCACCGCTTCCTTTGCAGAGGTGTCCTTGACCAGGGGATCGGTGCTGATCAGGTGAGTCGTCACGAGGTCGGCGCCGAACTCCTTGACCGCCTTCTTGGCCCAGTCGGCGGGATCGCTCATGACGTCCTCGTAGTGCATCTTGACGGCCTTAGCCATGCCGATCGGCATGTCGAAAACGTCGACGGTAACGGCGGGCCTGTGCGGCATCACAGCGTCGTAGAAGAAGGGCATCGCCTTCTCGCCGCCGATCTTGATCACGTGACCTCTCGATCCGCCCTCGGACTTGGTGGCCCCTAGCTGGACCTCCTGGATCTGAGTCTTCCAGGTCTTGTCGGCTCCCACCTCGAACTTGGCGCTCTTGAGAGTGTCAGGTATCTTGAAGGCCGGAATTGCAGCTGCGGCCTTGGCCAGCTCTTCGGGTGCGGGCGATACTGCCTGAGCCACCGCAACCGGCTGAAGCAGGCTGTCCACAGGATAGCCGAAGGCCTTGGCCATGTTGACCAGCTGGACCGCAACCTTTGCGACCTCTTCGCCGAAGTAGTAGGCGAAGAGAGGCCCGACGCCGCCAGCTCCAGCGTCGATCTCCAGTTCGATGTCACCCTCGATGGTGATCCCCTCGAGGGACTTTACGTCCATTTCCGCCAGTTTCTTATTTAAGTCGGATATGTTTAGTTTCTCTCCCATGTTCATCTCCCCTCATAGACCGATCTCTTTGATTATGCGCTCCTCCACTTCCACGACGGCAGGAGAGTCGTCTGGCAGGTCGACCAACGGGTCGCCGACCAGATCGAGCTGAGCTACATTCTCGTCGTAGGGAATCAAGCCGATAACCTTCAGGCCCAAACCGCTTGCGACCTTTTGGATCTGATCTTTGGACAGATCGTGAACCTTGTTCGCTATGACATAGAGGTTCCCGTACTTCAGATCGAGCTCGTCGGCGAGCTGTCTGATCGTCTCTGCGGTCTTGAGCCCCCTGCGAGATTCATCGGTGATCACGATCAGCGAATCCACTTCAGAAATGGTCTTGCGGCTCAGATGTTCAAGTCCCGCCGGAGAATCCACGAGAACCAGGTCGTAGTCGTCTATGGTCTCGTCCATGATCCCCTTCAGCAAAGAATTGAGATAACAGTAACATCCGGACCCTTCCGACCGGCCCATCACCAAAAGATCGTATCCTTTCTTCTCCAGAAGCGCTTCGAAGATCTTCGCCGCGAATAGCTGCTTCTTGTCGTAATCTGGCGGCAACGAGATCCGAGAATCCTGAATCTCCTCTCTTATGTCCCCCACGGTCATCTCCACATCATCCCCCAACGCGTCTGCAAGGTTCGCGTCAGGATCGGCGTCTATGGCCAGGATGGTGGTTTTTTCGTCTCTCTTCAATAGAGACCTGATTATAATCGCGGTGACCACGGTCTTGCCGGTGCCGCCCTTTCCGGTTATCGCTATAACTTTCCCCACGGTACTAGCCTTCTACTTGCCTTTTGCGCTCTTCGGCTTTATGACGACTTCCTTGATGGAGATGTTGGCGCCTTTTAGCTCCAGGACCATGCCGCCGGACCCGCCTGCAGGCATCGCAAAGGCGGGCGCTGATGCCGCCGCGGGGGCTGCTGCCTCGGGCTCCTTCTTCTTCAACTTAAGTGATAACTTCTTGCCAGCCATAATAATCTCTCCCTCTCGATTTCTCTCTCATCCTCTTCGAAACCAACCGTCACGCAGAAGGCGTGACGATCGGGACAATCCCTCTCACTTAAGATATAGGAGGGAAAAGGTGAGAGCTCACTTAGCGAGCGTCACCTTTTCGATGGTAACCTTTGCGTCCTTGAGGACCAGCTTGATCCCGCTAGACCCACCAGCGGACATCGCAAATGCGGGCGC
>Ga0265594_1000921_pt1 | contig 23758 bp, 23 predicted proteins | sample saktaG_11_FD_190147 | JGI IMG/M metagenome (GOLD analysis project Ga0265594, IMG submission 190147) | Saline water microbial communities from Sakinaw Lake, British Columbia, Canada - sak_2011_5_24_80m | ecosystem: Environmental > Aquatic > Non-marine Saline and Alkaline > Saline ... | reverse complement strand
CACACTTAGTGCAACCACTGTCACTACATAAACCACATCTCAGTTGAGGACCGCCAGAACAAGTATCTGTAGCACTACATTGAGAATAAGTATAAAACCAAGCAATGTCCTTGTAACAACTTCCTCCCCAAAGGAAATAAGAACAAGAGTAAGGATCAAAAACTTCTGTTCCCCTACAACCACTTGCATAACACCAACCATACCATGGTATAGTTCCACACTTACTAGAACAACCCCCTGTATTGTGACAACATGTATTACTTGGGGAACCGAGTTGTGATTGACACACAGACAATGGTAATTCAGCAGCTAGGACACTATGAGTTGATTTAAAGAACAAAAATATCAAAATGATTAATACAGAAAAAATAGATAAGAAAAATTTATTTTTATTTATCATTGGCAGTTAAGAAAGAAACTTTGATATTATTGAGATTTAAAAAGATATTTTCCCCTGTTTCCAAAATAAATTTTACTTCATATTTTTTATTTTCCTCATTATAAAAAACTTGCTCAACTGTATAACTAAAATTTAATAAATATTTTCCATGAAAAATTTGATCAAGTTCTGAATCTTTCTGACTGTTTGGATTAAGATCGTCAATTATTTTAAAAAGAGGTAATCCGAAATCTGTTTCAGATTGGAATCCTCCAGAAGTATTTTTAATAGGAGTTATTAGAATATCCGCGTTTCTAACAGAAAGTGACATATAAGCCCAATCAATTCTTTCGCTTTGTTTATAGAAAATCTTTTCTCTAAAATCTTCAGGTATAGTAAGTTGGAATAAAGATAAAGAATACTCTTTATCTTCAGAAATGTTAATCCCTGTATACCTGTCTTCAATCTTAGTTTTAATAGGCGAATAAAAAACTGTATCCTTAGGAGTATTTATAGCCACTAATGTAAATTCTTCAGCTCTTTTAATATCTAAACTTTTATTGGCAATTTCATTTTCTACAACCTCCATTGTTATTCCCTTATCCCTTTCTAAGTTAAAAGGAATGGGGAATTTTAATTCTCTATTCTTATTAAGATGATCTTTTTGCAAAACCTCAATTACCTCAGGCCTTAAGCCAATAGAATTTTCCATTTGTCCATTAAATTCAAAAGCATCTTTAACAAAAACGCCAACTTTGGTTTCAGCTTCTAATCCATAAGGGTTTCCTTCCACGGCAAAAAAAGTGTCGGTTTTAGCGTCATATTTCAACCCCTCAATAGCAGGAATCGTAACGCCTTCATCTTCTACAGGCCCTATTTCTCCGGCAGCAACTGGGTTAACATTTTCTGGAGCAGCTTCTTGCTCTACAGTTAAGGTAGATTCCTCAGTTGTTAGTTTTGCTTCTGTGGAAGTCTGAGTAGAAAGTGGAGTTTCTTCTCCCAAATCTGCAAAAACTTCTTTACCTTCTTTATTAAAGCCTAAAGAATATAAAATCTTCCCTCCAATTTGTTTCACTCCTTCTTTAAAACCTTGCCAGCCAATAACAGCAGGATGTTGAGAACCAGCTTGATCAGCAATCTCCAAACCTCCCATTGTTACTCCGCCAACCCCAAGGGCTGTTAAAGAAGACCAAGCTGCTATTTTTCGTTTCTTTTGGTATCTTTCTCTAGCCTGCTTGGGAGTCTCCTTATCTTTTCTACCACCGTCAATTTTTTCAAATCGAGGCCTAGAAGGTGGTGGCACATATTCATGTACCTTTCTTTCGGGCATGATGTTGGTTATAAATTCACCTTTTTCTGGCATCATTTTCCCCTATTCTTTTTGAAACATATCTTTTGATAATCCAATAAATTCACCATCTTGATCATGAACCCATAAAGATAAATTTGTTCCAGAACGAAAACCTAAACCACCCTTACCGGCTTTAGCCAAAATTTGACCAGCGGAAACCACATCTCCTTTTTTAACCAATGTTTCTCCTAAAATAACATAACTGGCCGACATTTTACCCCCTTCTTTGGTAAGAGTAATTTCATCAAAGGGAGAATCATTAGGGAAAGGCTTCTGATCGTAACTGATTTCTGTGACTATGCCGTTGAAAATAGCGTTAATTGGCTCATTAGGATCGAGGTAAAAAGATAAAACCTGAGCGTTTTCTTCATCTAACAAAGCTGCCTCAAAATATTTTTCAGCTACTGGCTTTGCTAAGGTTAATTTGTCTTCATCAGAAATCTCTTTCAGTTGAGGTAACCAATCTCGATCAGTTGGAATTGGATTAGTTGGTAAAGGAGCTGGTGTAGTTTCTTCTAAGATTGTTTGTTTCTCCTTTTTTGTTGAAATCCAATCACTTAAGAAAACAAAAACCGTAGAAGCAACCGCCACCAACGCTATCAAGGAAAGAATAATTTTAATAGCTTTATTCATTATATAAATATTGTATCATAAAATATTCAAGTCAAATAACTAAAATTCAACGCTCAATTTTTAAAATTTCATTTTGCCAATAACCAGGTTCATATATAAACATTAAATTATGGAAATCATTTTTTAGATAATCACTGCAATGCTCTGCAGAAGTTGTAAAATTAATACAAAAATTTAGGGCCTCGATTGCTTTTTCTTTTTGCCCAGAATAAGAATATAAACTAACTAATTCTAAATGGAAATAAGACCACTCGGGTAAAATATCTCTAGCCATAGACCACCAAAAAATAGTCTTTTCTAAATTAGCTTCATTTTTTAAATAAAAAGCCCCTGTAGAATAAAGATCTTTAGCTAGGTTGGCACTAAAGTAAGAAATATACCCTTGGTTCTTAAACTTTTTATGAAGATCGATTAATAGTTCTTCCTTTTCATCAACCCGCTCTTGATTTTCTAAAATATCAAACAAGTTTTTATAAACCTTATAACCTATAAAGGAATTAAATTCTAAAGCTTGTCTATAAAAATATTCTGCTTTTTTAAAATCTTTGGTTTCTTTGAAATAATCGCCAATCAGCATATTAACCCGGCTGTCTCCTTTATTAAAAAATAATAGTTGATTTACATTTTCTTCCTTTATTTGTTCAACAGATAGATCATTTTTAAAAAAATTAACAAAGGATAATTTGTTGATCCCAAAGGTATCTAAAATATTTAACCATGCAAATAAAAACAAACCAAAAGCTAGTAAAAAGAAAAGTCCGCTAATGGTTCTATTTATTTTTTCCATAATTAATCAAATTGCCTAATAAAAGCAAAAAAACCAAGAATATTGCTGGGAAATGCCAACCAAAGTCTAAAATTGATTGTAGACAAGAAAAAATTAAAGCAAAGAAAATCCCAATTAAGAGATAGTTGTCTTTACTTCTTATATTATCCCAGACTTTAGAAAAAGAATAAAAGATAAAGGTAATTAAACTCACAAAACCAAAAACTCCTATTTCAATTAAAATTTGTAAATAAAAATTATGAGCAAACCAAGAAAAGGCAAAGGGTAAATCCTGAAAACGTAAAGATACTATCCGAAATGTTCCCCATCCCCAACCAAAAATAGGTTTTTGTAAAAAACCCTGCCAGCCTTGTTGCCAATAATCTAATCGACCTTCATAACTAAATGGTTTAGATAAAACCTTTTTCAAAAAGGGATAATTTTGTTTTAAAAAATCGTTGTTTAAACTAAATTCAGAAAAAAAAGTGATAGCTATTAATAAAAATAAAGGAATCAAAAATAAGATAAATAAAAAAGTCTTTTTTCTTTTAAAATTAAATCCAAGATTTCTAATAAGCAGAAACAGAATAAAAGGAAAAAATAAGAAAGAAGTTCTGGAAAAAGTCAAAATCAAAATAACAAAGAAAAAAACAGATAAAAACCCAAATATTAACTTTTTCTTTTTATTATTTTCTGCTTTAAAAAATAAAGCTAGGCTTGGGACCAAAACAAATGGTAGATATTCAGCTAGATGGTTATGCCCATAGCCAATATAAAATAAGTTTAAGGCTGACAATGGCTTTTCGACAAAAGGTAATAAATGCCATAAGGCTAGGAAGGATAAACCTAAAGCCACCATAAAGATTACTACCATTACTAACTTTAATTCTTCTTTGTTATTTATTAAGCTCCTTGATAAGTGGAATAGCAAAAACAAAGAAAGTAAATTAAAAAAAGCTGGAATTGATAAAGCTAAACTACTGGTAAAGACTAATGAAACTGCCACCGTAGCTAAAAACAAAAAAGACCAGAAAAAAACCAAATCTACTTTTACTCTCATCCTATCTTCGGCTATCATCATTAAACACAAGGGCAAAGGAAAAACCCAAAGAAGTAATTGACCTTTTTCACTTGTGCCTCCATCCATAAATGGTAAAATAAGTAAAAGTAAAAGAAGTAAAGATAAAGACTTGTTTCCCAACAAGAAATCAATTTTCTTCTTAAAGATTAATAAAACTTTTTTCATTATTAATGTTAGTTTATCAAAAATCCATCAAAAGATTAATCGACTTTTTGTTAAGCCTTTTATTCTTTTTATTTTTATGGCCAATATTATTAATCATTAGTCTTTTAATCAAATTCAGCTCTCCTGGCCCTATTATTTTCAAACAAAAAAGAACTGGTAAAAATGGCCAGCCATTTATTATGTATAAATTTAGAAGTATGGTCAATGATGCTGAAAAATTAAAAGAAAAATATCAAAAAATAAATGAAGCCGATGGTCCGGTTTTTAAAATTGATAATGACCCTCGATTTACTAAAATAGGCAAAAAATTATCACATACTGGCCTAGATGAATTCCCTCAAATTTTTAACATTCTGAAGGGAGAGATGAGCCTTGTTGGCCCTCGCCCACTGCCAATCAATGAAGAAGCTAAAATCAAGATTAAATACCAAACTCAAAGAAGAAAAGCTAAGCCTGGTCTAGTTTCTTCTTGGCTAATTAAAGGAGGGCATGATCTTTCTTTTGAACAGTGGATGAAACTTGATTTAAAAGATATTGAAAAAAGTAATCTTGTTTATGATTTAAATATTATTATTAAAAGCTTGATTCTAGTGCTCAAACTATTTTTCAAAAGATTCTTTAACTAAAAAATTCTCTGACTTTTTTAATAACAAAATCAACTTCTTTTTTATTCATTTCGGGGAATAAAGGCAAAGATAAAATAGATTTAGCTATCTTCTCCGATTGAACAAAATTCCCTTTTTGATAGCCTAGAAATTGTAAGGACGGTTGAAAATGCAAGGGCATGGGGTAATAAATCCCTATGCTGATCCCTTCTTTTTCTAAAAAATCTTTTAATTGGTCCCGTTTTTCGGTAATCAATGTATAAACATAGAAAGATGATTGGCAAAGATTACTTATCTTTTGTTTCTCTAAAGGTAAATTTTCAAAAGCCTGATTATATCTTTCAACAATCAAAAGTTTCTTTTTTAACCTTTTTTTAAAATACTTTAATTTAATATTTAGAACAGTTGCTTGTAGATTATCAATTGTGCCAGTAAATCCAACAATTTCATGAATACTTTTATCTTTGCCCCGGCCATGATTACTAACCATTCTAATCTTCTTAGCCAATGATTTTTTATTAGTAACAATCGCTCCAGCATTACCATAAGCCCCTAACGACTTAGCTGGATACATTGAAAAACAACCAACATCTCCCCAACTACCAGCTGGTTTACCGTTATAAAGACTGCCTTCTGCATGAGCAGCATCTTCAATAACAAATAACTTCTTTTGTTTGGCAATTTTTAATAAGCCTTTCAAGTCAACACAAACCCCATATAAATGAACCGATATAATAGCCTTTGTTTTCTGACTAATTGCTTTTTTAACCTGATCCAAATCAATATTTAAAGTTCCAGGATTAATGTCCACCAAAATCGGTTTAGCTCCTACATTTAAAACCGCTTCGGCCGTAGCAATAAAAGTTAAAGCTGGCAGAATTACTTCATCTCCATAACCAATCCCCAAAGACTTTAAAGCAATCATCAAAGCTTGAGTCCCTGAATTAACCCCACAACAATATTTTGTTCCAGTTAATTTAGCAAAGTTTTTTTCAAATTTTTCTGTTTGTTTACCATAACAATATTCACCTTTTGCCAAAACAGAAAATAAAGATTTCTCAATTTCTTCTTTAATATTTTTATATTCTCTTTTGAGGTCTAAAAAAGGAACTTTCATAAAATATGGATATTAAAATTAAATTTCTTTTAAAACATTCTCTAAAACTTTTATCTCCGGTAAAACTTTATAACCACTAGTTAATGGCTCTTTTTTGTTTTTAATACTTCTGAGAAAATGATCCAAAACTTTTACCAGTGTTTCTCCTTTATTTTTAACCCTAATTTCTTTTTTTAATTCTAATTTCTTTTGGTACTTATATTTAAAAAAGAGAATTAAATCATTTTCAGCATCTTGTTTTTGCCAAATAAAAACTCCTTTACTCCCATAAAAGATCATTTCTCGTCGATTGATTGGCGCTACCCAACTAAAAAAAGAATTCGTTTTAATTTTACCGATTTTCAGACTGACTTGAGCTTTGTCAATTTGTTTTCCTAAAAGATTTGTAAATTCAACCATTCTTATCTTGATAAGTTTTTCCCCAAACAAAGTAAAGAAAATCGAAAGGTCATGAGGTAAAAGATCAATGATAGCATTAGAAAAAGGACGATTGATATTGCAAGAAAACCTAAAAGAATCGATTTGTTTAATCTTTCCTATATTACCCTTTTTGATTTTGTCTTTTAAAAACAAAAAACTCTTATCAAAAAGAAAAGTATTATCCACCATTAAGGTCAAGTTATTCTTTTTGGCTATTTCAACTAATTTTTTGGCTTGTTTGAATTTTAAAGCCAAGGGTTTAGCAACTAAAACATGTTTTTTAGATAAAAGACAATCTTTTGCAATCTGATAGTGACTATTTTCACCAGTAGCAATAATAACCGAATCAACTTTATCTAAAACTTTTCTAAAGTTATTAAAACAATCAATATGATAACTTTTGATTTTAGTTATTCTTTTCTTATCAACATCAACCCCACATAAATAATCAAAATTTATTTTTGAATTTTTTAGGGTTTTAAATATTATTTCTCCCCAATAACCAAAACCAATAATCGCTAATTTCATTTTAAAAAGGGGCAGGCTATAATTTAGAAAATGAAAAGTAAATTAACTACTTCCATTATAACTTTAACCAAAAACAGATCACATCTTTTAGAAAAGAACTTTGTATCTTTACAAAAACAGATTTTTAAACCCAATGAGATTATTATTATTGATAACAATTCAACTGATCAAACTCAAAATCTTATTAAAAAATATCGAAAAAAACTTCCAATTAAATCATTTAAAAATTCTCTGTCTGGTTATTCAGCACTTTACAATTTAGGCATTAAAAAAGCAAGAGGAAGCTTAATTTGTTTTCTCGATGATGATTGTATCGCTGACAAAAATTGGCTTAAAGAGTTGATCCAAAAGCATCAACAGTATCCAAAAAGTATCATTCAAGGTAATTCTTTTAGTTTACCTAAAAATAATATTTACGCCGAAATTATGGGCAACCATTATCAAAATTGGCTTCGATCTAATCTTATTGATAAAGAAGAATTAAGATTCTTGGACAATAAAAATCTTTTAGTTCCTAAAAAATTATTGGATAAATATGGTGGTTTTTCAATCAAACATAATATTGGCTCCGAAGATATTGAATTTGGTTTAAGAATGAGAAAAAACGGGGTTAAAATTATTTTTCAACCCCAAGCGATTGCTTATCATCATGAAAGAGATAACTTTAAAAGTTTTATCCAGCAACACTACAGAATTGCCCAAAGTGAATCGCATCTTGATAAAAAATCGAAAAAGAAAAAAATCGGAATTTTCCCTAAAAAAAAGACTTTATTAAATGTAAAATCAGCTTTCAAAAAGGAATTTTTCTATCTTAAAAAAGGTTATCTAATAAAAGCAATCCAACTCCCTTTTGTTTACCTCACTTTGGTTCTAATTAGAACTCTTGGTTATTTTAAAAAGAATGATTAATTTTTTTAAAAAAGTTGATAAAAATCAGATAACTTTAATCAGTTTAATTATTTTTATCTTTATCGCTTTATTCAGCACCTTTAACTATCTTTCTTTAGATAAAACTCCACCTCATTGGGACTACGCTTTACATCTTAAATACAGTCTTATTTACTTTCAAGCTCTTGAAAATCTAGATTTGCTCAAGCTTATTAGTACTTATACTTTCTACCCACCGCTAACTTATATCATGTTTAGCTTTTTTATTGCCATCATCGGTTATTCTAAATCTACTGTACTCGCTTTTAATCTCTCATTATTAACTATCTTGCTTTCCGTTGCTTATCTTTTTACCAAAAAACTTTCTGACAAATTTACTAGTTTAACCTTAGTTGGTCTTCTATTCTTTTTAACTTTTGGTTTACACCCTAGTAATATTTTTATTTGGGAGTTAATGACTGATTTTCCCTTAATGGTCTTTGTTTTTATAATCTATTGTCTTTTTTACCAAAGTTTCAAAAATAAAAACTTCACTTCTAAAAGGAGTTTACAACTAGGAATCCTTATCGCTCTCGCTTTGTTAACTAAATGGAGCGCAATTATCTATTTAATTGTACCAATAATTTTTTATTTAATTTCAATTCCCAAAAAAAATATCTCAAACAAGGCCTTTTTATGTTATTGCCAGTCTTAATCTTAGGGGGAATTTGGTATTTCCCTCACTTCAAAAAAGTCATTCTCGATCTTTTAAAATATAGTATCCATCAAGGATACCTTGAACAAGACCCGCAGTGGTTTAATGGCATTAATTTCTACTTCAAGAATTTTTTGGTAACCAGTTGGCCTGTTAACATAATTGTCATCCTTCTTCTAGCCACTTCGATGATAACCTTTTTAAAAAACAAAGAACTTTTTAAGCAAGATCAATTTCTGGGTATCTTTGATTGGCTTTTTATCACTGTTCCTTCAATTTTATTTATAATCTTTATCCCCAATAAAGACCCTCGCTATTTATACCCAATTATTATTTTAGCTATCTCAATTTGCTTTTGGAGAATAAGAAAATATTTCAACATTAATAAAGTTTGGTTTGTTATACCTCCCTTTTTCTTACTGATAACCCTGAATTATAATCAATTTTTGCCTTACCCTATGCCAGATTCCTTAATTGACCACTTAAAACAAACTGTTTGGGAGAGAAAACCAAAAAGTATAGCCTACTTCTTTGAAACCGATTCTCATCTTTTTAACTATGGCAATGTTAGCTTGTTCTATAAAGAAATAGAATATCTTTACAATATAAAACAAGTTTCCCATTCTTTCCTAAACCAGATGAACGTTGAAGACGATCGACGAATCCATGGCTGTTCTTATTTTGGAGAGCCAGAAATGATTGTCGTTTTTAGAAAAAAGAATCTTGCCGATATTGTTAATCCTAAATGGCAAGCTTCCTTTGAGAAAGACTGTCCTTTAAGTTTTAGAAATAACTACCAACTTGAAAATCATGTTGAACTTTTTGAAGAAGAGATTTTCTACCTATTTAGAAAATCTTTCTAAGAAAGTTGCCCTTTATCTCATTCTTAAAATTACAAATCATTAAACAATCATGGCAAATCTCTGATTGTCTTAAAAATTCTTGCCTTTTTTTACTAGCCCAAATATCGATAAAACCATCTTTTTTTAAATCACCTAATAAATAATCTTTAAAATGACAAAGATAAATTTTCCCATCAGGGCTTAAATAAAAAGAATCTTTACCAGCTCTACAATCAAAAGGCCTTTTACCTTTTCTTAAATAGTTAATCAATTGATGATAAAACCAGGCTTTAGCTAGATTTTTAAAGGAAGGTTTTTTAAAGAAATAATTCCTTACTTTTTTAAGATTATCTATTGTTTTTTTATTCTTTGGCCTTAAATTTACTTTTCCAGTTCCAAAATAAATTGGTGAGTCAAAGGCTAAATTTAAAGAAAAATGTAGCCTGTTATTAGAACAAAATGATAAAACTTTATCCAGTTCATTTTTGTTTTTGTCAATTAAAGTAAAAATAATACCTAAATCCTTAACTTTTTCTTTTTTTAAAAAAGCTAATGTTTCTTTTGCTATCTTGAAAGCATTCTTAACTCCCCTGATTTGATCATGAACATCACCTATCCCGTCCAAAGAAACACGAAAAGCCAAGTTTTTATCGATTTTTAGAAGCTTTGGAACTATTTTTTTAATTTTTGGTAACAATAATCCATTAGTTGTAATTAAAACTCTTGACCTTGGGCATCGATTTTTAACCATCTTTAAAATTTCTGTCAAATTAGAATGGAGAAAAGGTTCCCCGCCAGTAATGTCAATTTCTTTTAAAGACTCAGGTAATTTTTTTAAAACAATTGCTTGTAACTCTTTCTTCTCCTTTTTCCAAAAATCGCAAGTTAAACATCTGGCATTACAGGCTGAGGTAATTGCCAAAAAAGCTCCTTTAGGTAATAACTCTAAACCGTTAGTATAATTCTTTAAATTATTTATTAGTTCAATAGGATTTTTTAAAACAGTTTTATTTGAGTTTTTTTCTGGCTTTTGGAGATAGGCAATAATTTCTTTTGTTAAATTATTTTGATTAATTATAGCTGGAACTATTTTCTTTCTTAACAAGTGTTTGGCAAAAATCAATTGATGATCATTAACATGCTCTCTGTATTTAGCCATCCGCGGAATAATCAATGGTTTGTTCCTACTATACTTCAAAGCTAAAAAAACAGTTGCTGGTCCACCATGAGTAATAACTATTCTTGCTTCTTTTAAAAGTTTTACCATCTTTCCAAAAGAAATTTCTTTAAAAAATTGTGAATTATGATATTTAGATTTATAAGTAGAATTTCCACCTTGAATTATCAGTTTTTCTTTATAACCTAGTCCCATTAAAGATTCATCTAATATTTTGATTAAACGGTCGAAAGAAAACTTAGTGGTACCAATCGTTAAAAAAATCATAAAGTTGAACCCCAAAATTCAGCTTTTTTAAAAAACTTCTTTTGTTGATGGTTTTGAATCAAAAGCTTATCAGTCAAATAACTAACCATTTTGCCACTTAGACTTGAATAGGCAATAAAATCATAAGGCTCTATAAAAATAAGCTTACAACCCAAAATTTTACCTACTAAAAAAACCGGTGGAGCAATCCCCGCTCCACAACTTATTAAAAGATCTGGTTTTTCTTTTAATAAAATCTTAAAGCCTAAAAAAAGATTCCTAAAAGCATTAAATAGGTTTCTGCTTTCAGGAAAGTAGCCAAAATAAACTCTTTCCTTTTTAAGAAAAAATTCAAAATCTTTACCCTGACCGGTTAGCCAAAAACGATCATAACCCTGCCACCACTCTTTAAGCTGATACAATTGGAATAAATGTCCGCCCCTAGAAGTGACTATCCCTATCTTCATAGATTATCTTTCTTAATCTTATAAAAAATTCTACCTGCCTTATAGGACCAAGGATAGGCAAAAACCATTAGCCAAAAAATTATTTTCCTAAAAAAATTTAATTCTTTAATTTCACTTAAACAAAGCTTAAAAATTTTCTGATAATTATATATTAGAATTGGGCTACGACTGTTAATTTTCTTCCTATCTAAAATAAGTTCATTAGCTACTCCCTGAAAGAAGTTTTTAATCATTAACTCTTTGAATGATGACCAGTTATGATGATAAACAATAGCTGAAGGCAAATAAACAAACTTACCTTTTTTTAAAAGAATACTACCAGCGACATTATCAACATCGACACTATGGAATAAGACAGAAGGGTCAAAGGAAAAACCTTTGACTATCTCTTTTTTAAAAGCCAGGTTTTTAGTATCAAAAAAGGTATTTTTTGAACTTAATGGTTGTATCTTATTAATATTTTTAAAATTGCCTGTTAGCCAACGACAATAATAACATTGGGCAACACAAGCGTAAGGATTTTTTTTGAAAAGATTTTCAGTGCGCCCAACTAAGCCGTTAATTTTAGATTTCTTCTTAAAAAAATTATTGATGTTTTTCAACCAGTTTTTATCAGCGATACAATCATCATCAATGAATACAAAAATATCACCTTTAGCCAAGCTTAGAGCCTTATTTCTAGCAAAAGCTTCTCCTTTAATCTTTTCTAAAGCGTAAGTTATCGGTAAGTGTTTTTTAAAATCATGAATTACTTTTTCAGTTTTCAAGTCAGAAGCGTTATCAACTACTAAAACTTTATTTGGTTGATAAGATTGTTTTTTTAAAGATTCAAGACAATCTTTTAAAAAAACAGAACGGTTGCAAGTGACAATTAAAACACTAATCTTAAAATCTTTCATAAATATCAAGATCATTATACATTAGCTTTCTAAGCTTGTATAATTAAAAAAATGAAAGTAGCTTTGATTCATGATTCTTTACAGGAATTTGGCGGGGCTGAAAGAGTATTAACAGAGTTGGTTAATATTTTCCCCAAAGCCCAAATATTCACCAGTTGTTATCAAAAAGAAATAATTAAAAAATATCTGCCAAGTTTAAAAAAGAATCAAATCCACCATAGTTGGTGCCAATTTTTCCCCTATAAAACTACCACCACTATTCAATTCCTTGCCCCTTTAATTTGGCGATTCAAGTCGATTAATAATTTTGATTTAGCTATTACCAGTTCTGGCTATTATTTGTCTTCTTTAACTACTTTAAAGCAAAAAAATGCTGTCCATTACATCCACAGTCTGCCTAAAAACTTATTTGGTTTGGAGAAAGAAAGCTATTGGCAAAAAAAACTTAATCTTAATTACCAAAAAAAACTTTATCTCCAATCTTTAAAAAATTCTTTTGGTTTAATTACTAATTCTAAAAATATTCAAACAATCGTTAAAGATAAAACTGGTTTTAATTCAACCATTATCTATCCTCCAGTTAACGTCCCAACTAAAAAACCTAAATTAGGTAAAAGGCAATATTTTTTAATTATTTCTCGAATTGACGAAACTAAAAAAATAGAAATAGCTATTAAAGCTTGTAATTATCTTAATTTACCGTTAAAAATTGCCGGTACCATTAACAATCCTGATTATTTAAAAAAACTAAAAAGTATCGTTGGTAAAAAAACAAAAATTTTAGGCCCAGTAACCGAAAAAGAAAGAGAAAAACTTTACCAAAATGCCTTGGCTTTTCTTTTTTGCTCTAGAAATGAAGATTTCGGTATTGCTCCAGTCGAAGCCATGGGGTATGGTTTGCCAGTTATTGCCTATTTTGGTGGTGGAGTCAAAGAAACAGTTAAAGAAGGGCAAAATGGTCTTTTCTTCTATCAACACAATTGGCAATCATTAGCCAAAACCATAAAGAAATTTGATTACCGTAATTTTGATTCAAATAAAATCTATAAAAATGCTCAAAGGTTCAACCAAGAAAATTTCAAAAAGAATTTAATAAATTATCTTAAAAAGAAAAAGATCTCTTTTTAGGCCAAACATTTTTAACTTCTTCTTATATCTCTTCTATCTGGGTAACTACTGGATAAATACTAATATTAGTAAAGTTTAAAGGTAAAATTTGATTAATCTTAAGTTGGATATCATCAAAGAAATAATATTCATTGTTAATTTTCCTAACTCTAACTTTTAAAGTTAAAAAAACATCTTTCTTACGAGGGTCAAATTTTTGATAAACATTGCCTCTATCATCAAAAGTATTTTTTTCAGCTGGTAAAACTTTCTTATCTAAAATTTCTGCTATTGCATCACCATTTGAATCAAAGATTTTATCACCCAGATTAAGGGCATCGGCAATAAAAAGATCTATACCAGTTGTTTCAGTAAAAGAGATATTTTGGTTTTCCATTAAACGAGCTTCCACTTTAAACCAATCGTATCCAAGTTGATCTTTTGTTTGATCAACACCGACAATTAAACCTTCGGCTAATATCCCATCTAGATTGACCCTTAAAGATTCTCCTACTACAACTGGATTCCCCTTGTATTTATATTCCTGGGAACGACCATTATAGGTAGTCTTAAGGCTTAAGGTTAGATAAGCAGCTTTATGAGCTGGAGCCGTATCATAAAAGTAAACATCTAAAACTTCGGCATTAATTCTACCAAAACCATCCTTCTCACTCATGCCTGACTTAAAAAGATAAACAAACCAAGAAGGTGGTGTTGAATAGGCATACAAAACATTTTTTTCAGTAATTTTTAATCTAACCGTCAATTGCTTACTCTGGCGAAAGAAAAAGGCAAAAAACCCAATCGCTAAAATCAAAAAAATTAAAATCAAAAACCAATCAAAAATCTTTAATTTTCTAATTTTTTTTAAAAATAATTTCATTTTAAGCCAATTGTTTCAATTCTTCCTGACTGGTAAAAAGTATAGTCAAAAAAACAATTTCTTGCAAATTAGGAATAAAAGCTTGAAACAAATTATTAAAAAATAAAGATATAATTCCTAATGAAACTGATAGTAAAATCGCTTTATGTATTATGATTTTAGTCTTTTTAATAGCCAGAAAAAATTGTCTAAGTAGTAAGGTGCAAGTAGTTAAAAAGACAGCAAAGGCAATAAAGCCAACTTGAGAGAACAAATACAAAAAGCCGTTATGTACTGCCTCTGGGAAATAAGAAAAAACACTTGGGGCTGATTTTATTAAATATTGTTGGAGCAAGTATAAATTTTCATTATTAACACTCACTCCTGAAAAAACAAGCTTTTCCAAAGACTGCTGAAATGAATAAAAAACATCCATTCCTAACCCAACCCCAAATAAGGGAAATTGGTTAATAGTTTTTAGAGAATCCTTGACTAGTTCCCAGCGAGTATAAGCCCCACCATAAATCTGGAAACTATTAAAAGTATTAATTAACCTTGGGAAAACAAAACCAATTAAAATTAATAAAAACAACGGCAAGATTCTCAGACCAAGTTTTAAAAACTGTTTTTTAATTTTTAACCTTAAACCCCATCTTTTCTCTAAAATAAAAAGCCAAATCAAAAAACCAATTAAAAAAGATAACCAAGCGGCTCTACCTAGAGTTAAAAGAAAAACCCAAAAACCAAAAACAAAACTCATTGCTAAAACTTTATTCAGCTTTTTGAGAACAAGAAACAGAGAAGGCAAAAAGATAAATAAATAAGGCAAAAGAAATTGTGCCAATTCATTAGCATGATAAAAAGTAGCCAAGGGTCTGAAAACAAAAATATTCTCATCAATACCTAGGCTTAAAGGTAAAAATTCATGCGAAATTTCAATAGAAAGACCCAAAGTCCCCTTTTTAATAAACTGCAAGGTTGCCAAAAAAGAAACAACGATAATCATTGAGGTGAAAATAGCCAAAGAGGGAAACAAAATTTTCTTTTTAACCAAACAGTTTTTCAAAAAAAGGTAAAGGATTAATGGTTCTAAGGCAAACAAACTTAAGGTTAAAGAAATTTCTGGCCTTAAAGAGCCAAAAATTGATGACAAAACCAAAAACAAAAAATTCAAGAATAAAAAAATGCTTATCCAATCAAGCTTAAATGTTTTTAATTTCTTTAAAACTAAATCTCTTAACAAAACCAAAAACATTATTACTATAAAAATCTCTCTAATTGAAATCACAATAAACTCTGAGATCCCAAAAGCTCTATCCGTATTAATCAATTCATTGGGAGAAATTAAGGGGATTTCGTAAGTTTTGCCAATTCTTAATGGCCAACTAGCCAAATAAGCTAAAAAAAGTGATTTTCTAAAATCACGCGTTAAAAGATAAACTACCAAAAGGTAGATCAAAAAGAATAAAATTAAAGTTTTATTATTAGGATTAAAAAAAAGAAAAAAGAAAAAAAGTAAGGTTGTAAAAAAAAGAGCATAAAATTCTTGTTTAAATAAATTTTTCTTTAACCAAGAAAAAAACCTCTCTAAGAAAATGGATTTTGATGTTATAATATTAAAAAATGAACTACTCATTTTTAAAAAATAAATTAATATTAATTCCCTTTAATTTCCCAAAAAACTGGTCAGCTGATTATATCACGCAAACAGCTTTCCTGCTTTCAAAAGAAAATAAAGTTATTGCTTTTCTCTGGGAGGACGCTCTTTCTTTAAGAGAAATTATGATGAAAAAATTTTTTAAAAAAGAGTCTTTTCCGTTTTTCCGACAAGAGGGTAATCTTTATTTTTTAAATCCTATTCATTTTATTCCTTTCAAACGGTTCTTTTTTATCACCAACCTCAATCTTTTCTTAAATGTTTTTATCTTAAAATTAATTATCAAGACTAAAAAACTTAATACACTTCCTCAGATTCTCTGGCTTTTTCACCCCTGTTTTTGGCCCTTAATTAAGCTTTTTGGTAAAAAAACAATTTCAATTTATGATTGCGCTGATTTTTTTATTATTGGCAACAAAAAAGAAAAAGAACAAATCAAAAAAGAAGAAATTAAGCTTTTAAAGTCAGTTGATAAAGTTTTCACTAATTCTTACGTTCTTTTAAACGACAAGAAAAAATATCGAAAAGAAATTTTTCTGGTTCCTCAAGGTTTTTCATTTGAAGCTTTTAAAAACCCTCAACAGTTGCCCAAAAACAATCCTCTTTTAGAATTAAAAAAGCCGATTATTGGCTATATTGGTGGGATTAACCATCGTCTTGATTATCTCCTGATTAAAAGGCTTACAAAAGATAATCCCTCCCTAACTTTTCTTTTAATCGGTCCCCTACAGAAAGATTTTTTCCAAAAATTTGAAAAAGAATTAGAAAAATTAAAAAAAATAAAAAATCTTCACTTTATAAAAAATCAACCCCGTGAACTTTTAGCAACAATTATAGATTTTTTTGATATTTGTTTAATCCCCTATGATATTAGACAAGATTTTAATCGATTTTGTTATCCGATGAAAATTTTTGAGTATTTTTATGTTGGGAAACCGACTGTTTCCACTGCCATTGAAGAGTTAAAAAGACTTCAACCTTATGTTAAAATCACCAAAGATACTAATGAATTTAATAAAGCAATTAAAAATATTCTTAAAACAGCTTGGCCTAAAAAATACAGCCAAAAACAAAAACTATTAGCCATTGCTAATAGCTGGGAGGCTAAAATTAAAACAATTGATAAGATTTTAAATAAAAATTATGGGAAAAAAAATTAAACTTTCGATCATTACTCCGACTTATCAAAATGAAGATTATATTAGACAGGTCATTGATGAAATTTTCAAAGATATCATTAAGCGTTTTAAAGAAAAATGTGAATTAATTATTTATGAGTCTGGAAGCACTGATAAAACCCGAGAAATTTTGATTAAACTACAAAAAAAATACCCTTTCGAGCTCATTAAAACACCACAAAGAGTTGGCTATATTAATCAAGTCAAAAAATTATACCAAGAAGCTAAAGGAGATTTAATTTTCTTCCTTGATTCTGATGGCGAATGTCATCCTAAAGATTTTTGGAAACTTTATAAAAAATATCAAAATGGGAATTTCGATGTTGTTACGGCTTTAAGAATAAAAAGAAAACCAATTTACAGACTGATCATCACCAAATTTGATAATTTTTTAATCAGAAAGTTGTTTGGTTCGAAAAATCATGATGCCAATTGTGCCTTTAGACTTGTTAAAAAAAATATTGGTAAAAAATTGATTGAAAATTGTGGCCATTTAAAACATAACTTCAATAGTGAACAGCTTATTCTAGCCCATCAAGCTAAACTTAAAATTGGAGAATTGGCTGTTATTCATCGGCCGAGGAAAAGCGTTGTTTCTCCTCCTGGAAAGATTTTATGTCAAATTTTTAAGGCAACTTATGAGATAATCAGATTTAAATTTAATCATGAATAATTTTAAAAAAAAATTCTTAAAATCTTGGGAATTAACCTTGGAGATGACCAAGAATGAGATCAAAGCACGTTATAAAAATGCTTTTTTTGGATTTTTATGGTCTTTTTTAAATCCTTTAATACAAATGCTGGTTATTGGTTTTATTTTCCAATATTTTATTAGAGCACCAATCCATAATTACTTCCCCTTTCTCTTTATTGGTCTCCTTGTCTGGAATTTTTTCTCATACTCTCTTAATAAAGTAACCCCTTCAATTGTTTATGCCAGAGACCTCATTCATAAATCGAGTTTTCCTCGAGAGTCTATTCCTCTTTCAATTATCTTTTCTAATTTTTTTAATTTTCTTATCGCTTTTTTTCTTTTCTTGACTTTTTTATTAATCTTCAAACAACCCTTTGTTTTTTATCAATTTTCCTCTTTAATCTTGATAATCGCAGCTCTCCTATGGATTATCTTTTTAACGAGCGGTTTGTGTCTTTTATGTTCAACACTCAATGTTAAATATCGAGATATTAATTTTATCATTCAAGCTTTAACCGTTTTTTGGTTTTACGCCACGCCTATTATTTATTCATTAGATATTCTTCCTAAAGGATATCTAGGAATTTTTGCCTTAAATCCAATTGTCTATCCATTAGAAATACTAAGATCCATAATACTTGGAGTGAATCTCCCCCCAGTATGGATTTTTTATGGCAATTTCATCATAACGTTAATTTTAATTATCAGTGGTATTTTAATTTTTAAAAAAGAAAGTAAAAACTTTACCGATTGGCTATAAAAAATGAAAAAAGAAAAAGATTTTGCCATTAAATTAACTCATATCTCAAAAAAATATATTCTCCATCATCAAAAACCGACTCTAATGGAAAATATTTTTAGATTTGGCCAAAAAGAAAACTTTTGGGCTTTAAAAAAAATCAATCTAGAGCTTAAAAAGGGAGAAAGCCTGGGGATTATTGGCAATAATGGTTCTGGGAAAACAACCTTTCTTAAAATTATTTCTGGTATAACAACTCAAACATCGGGAGATATTAAAGTTTGTGGCCGAATTGTTTCATTGATTGATGTTAACTCAGGCTTTAACCAAGAACTCACTGGAGAAGAAAATATTTATCTAAACGGCATGCTTTTGGGAATGACAAGGAAAGAAATTGAGAAAAAATTTAAACAAATTATTAAATTCTCTGACTTAAAAAAATTTATTGATGCTCCTTTTTATACTTACTCTTTCGGCATGAAATTAAGATTAGGTTTTGCCATTGTTGCTTATTCTAATCCAGACATTATCCTGATTGATGAAGTTCTGGCTGGTGGAGATAAGAACTTTTTAAACAGAACTTATCGGTTTATCAAAAATTTTTTAAAGGAAGGCAAAACACTTATTTTTGTTTCTCATTTTCTCCCTATACTCGAAAAGTTTTGCCAAAAAGCAGTTTTTCTAGAAAAAGGGGAAATAAAAATGTTTGGCGAGACCAAAAAGGTAATTAATAGTTATAAAAACAAAATTGGTAAAAATAATCTATAATTAGAAGAGTATAGTCTACCTACGAATTACATCCCCAATATCTCTAAAAAAATATTTCCAGGTCTTTAAATTTGTTGCTCTTACAAAAATCCTTTTAGGGTTATCAATAATACGCCCGAAACGACGCTTTATTTCCAAACGAGCATTAAGACGAGCGTTAAGTGAATTAGCTTTTTTTTCTGCTTCTTCCCACCCAGGAATTGATAAATTCAATAAAAATAATCTCAGTTAATTGATCCAACCATAATGTTTTTTTTCTGTCTGGACCTTTAAACTGCCAAAAATGACCAACTTTTTCCATAACATTTTTTTCTATTAAACTATAAATTTTTGAAAAGCTGAACTCTTTTTTAACAAGCTTATTTTTTTTATTTTCTTCAAGTAAGAGATTAATAAATCTTTCTGAAAATAAAAATTTAAAATTAGTTACAACTTTCCTAAAGCAAATAATTTGGTCTTCGGAAATATTGTTTAATAGTAAAATCAAGCTTGATTCATTGATTTTTAATCTTAAAAGTGAAGTTAAATTTCTAATTAAAAAGTCAATTTTTTTAATATCTTTGTATTGTAATTTTAGAAAAAATTTAAATAAAGTAATTATTAAATTAACGTTAGTATTTCTCTTAATAAAGCCCATTAAAAAATCCAAAAAATTTAAATAAGTTATAGTTAAAGAAAAAATATATTTTAATTTTTGATAACTGTCTGATTTTTTTAGATTAACCGGTTTTTTATCTAACTTTTCTTTTGCTTTATTAAAATAAGGGATAAATTCGGCTCTAAATTTATAAAAATCTTTAAGGGCGATTGTTAAATATTCTTTTTTTATTTCCTCAGGAACATCAGAAATATCCAATTGAGATGAAAAGCCAATAAAATGTCTTAAAGACAAAACGGTTCTGGAAAGAACTACAAACAGGTATTCTGGCGAACCCCCTTTAAACAAACCACCAAAAACTTTATCATTCGAATCAATTTTCGCTAAAGGTAAAAAAACTTTTTTTTGAATAATTAATCTTTTGATTTGTTTTAAATGGTCTTTTTTCTTAGGCCTAATATCTAAATGATAAGCAAAATTCATTAAGCTCATATGTTTAGGGATTATTGAATTACCTTTCAGATTAAAAGTTAAAGCTCCCGAGGGATCATAATCATTTGCTGCCACCATTGTTTGAACTCTGGAGTCACCAGGCGAAAGAATAACTCCATCCTTGCATTGAGGGGAAATAATGTCTATTAGTTGATTCCCTTCTTTGATTAAAGGACCAACAGGAAAGATATTTTTTTCATCTCTTATATGGAAGGTTATTAACTTATCATACAATTCATTTATTTTTTGAGACAAAAAACCTTTTGATATTAAATAATAATACATGAACAAAAGAGTCGCCTCGACTCTTTGAACGTTGTGCTTTGTTAAAGAAATCCTGATTAAAGGCCATCTAATTAAGCCCTTGGAACTATAAACCTTAATAATTTTCTCAAAAAAGATAATAAAATTCTTTAATGAACCAGGAGCCAAAGAAGTAGAAAGATATCTGGAAAACCTACTAGTAAAAGAAGCCACTGTTAATTTATAGACATCAAAAAAAATATAATTTCCGTCTTGATATAAAAATGGATCGCCATTCCAATACAACAAAACATTATTATCTGAAGGAATATCAAATGGAAAAAATTCATATTGATGGTAAAATCTGCTAACTAATTTCCATCTTATTTCTTCAAAAAAATCTCTTCTTTTAGGTATAAAACGTCCATATTTTTTATAAAATTTTTTGATTGATTTAAATGAAAACTTTTTCTCTATTTTCTTTTTAATACCATAAGCACAAAAAAAACATCCACTAGTACAACCAAGAGTTAATTCTAAAGCATAAATGTTTTTTAAAATTTCCAGTTTCTGTTTTTTATTAAACCTTTCAAAAAATTCCACAAAATCAATCGTTAAGGCCCCTTCTGATAAGTCTTCTTTCTTTACCAACCAAATTTTGTCCAAATAATCAAGAATATTCGTTTGTTTTTTAAGGTTGGCTAGCAAAAAGGCAATTTCAACTGAAGATTTTATTTGCCATCTTTTTTCTCTGATTTTTTGGATTTCACCAATAACTCTAGGGATATTTTCTTTTTTATTTTCCGCTAAAAATCCTTTTTGACCTACAAAAATAACTGATCTTTCTAATGATTTAGAAAAAAAGTTCAATTTAGCTGATCTTAAAATTTTTGTCATGTTAAGATTTAGGTATCGGAATAAGTTTTCTATTTGTTTAGAGGTATGATAGTAAAATTTAAGACTTCTCTTATCTTTCTGACCATTTTTATTGGTAATTTCAAAGTTAATTTTTTCAAAACTTTTTCCGAAATCTATTTCTTTTTGACAAGTAACATTAAATCCAGCAAATTTACGTTCTTTTTCTATAATTTTAGATTTGTTTAAACCGGCAATTTTTTTACCCCTTTTCCTATAATCATTAATAAGCTCCTCCTCATCTGTAGTAACCAAAATTAATCTCCCGTCTGGTTTTAACATTTTGGCTACTTGGTAAAGAATTTTTTGAGCTGTTTCTTTTTCGAAATAAAATAGTGCAGAAAAAAACATCAAAATAACATCGAATTCACCCAAATATGGCAGATCTCGAATGTCACCCTGTAAAAAATCGACTGAAACATTAGCTTTTTTAGCTTTTTTTCTGGCGTTCCGTAAAAAAGGCAATGAATAATCAAAACCAGTTACTTTATATCCTCTTTTGGCCAATTCAATTGCATGTCGCCCTAAACCACAACACAAATCAAGAATCTGATCATTTTTCCTAATAAAAGCAATTTTAACAATGAGGTCAATCTCTTTCTTTGATTCCTCTTGAGAGAAAAATTTAGAATAAATAGTAGCCCAATTTTGATTATAAAGGGATTCCCAGTTAAAGGTTTTGCTCATAAAAATCTATATAAGATTAAAACAAAAAGAAACTATTTGTTTTAAAATCTGTTAAAGTATATCATTATAGCATAAAATTTTATTAAATTTGTTGAAAATGAATCTAAAATCGCTTTTACCCCAAAAAACCAAAAAGGAAATTTTGAAAACTTTAAAAAGAAAGAAATTTGAAAATATTGACGCTATTAAAACCATAGAAAAATTTTTTATTAAAAAAAGAAATTATGTCTTCAAAATGCCACCGCCATCAACTCCAGTAATACTTCTTCTATCTGGCGGATTGGATTCAACTATTTCATGGGCTATATTGACTAAAATTTATGGTCTAATAGTCTATCCATTAGTAAGAATCTCTCCAGAATCAGGTAATGAGCTTAGAAAAACAAAAAAAACACTTAAATTTTTTTCTAAATTTTTTAAAAAGGAATTTCCTAATTTATTCAGAAAGCCTTTCTTTTTTAAAGATATTTCATTAATTCCAGAAATACATAAAAAATATTTAACTAATTTGAGAACTGATAAGAATAAATTGTTTAATTTTATTACCTCAAATAACGAATTTCTTACCGAAATACCAGATTTTATGAGTCGATTTATATCACCAGCTCTCCAATATAAAAACCTAATTTATATACGGGAAAAGAAAAAAATTAACACTGTATTTCTAGGTCTTGTTGCTTCTGACGGAGATGCAGTTAAAGCACAAACCTTTACTTCATTAAGATCAATGATGTTTAACGCTTGCAACACAACTCAAGATTATAAACTACAGATATCTTCAATCGCAATTGAAAAAGAATTGGGTCATTTTCTGGCTGGTAAAGATTTAGTCAAAATTGGTTCAAAATTAGAATTTCCAATTGAAAAAACCTGGAGCTGTCAAAAAAATGGTAGCCGTTACCACTGTGGCAAATGCCCCAACTGTGGGAACAGAAAATATAAGTTTTCTAACGCTGGTGTTGACGATAAAACTATTTACCTGAGTAACTATAAATCTTCTTTAATATTTTTTTACTATAAAAAATATTTTCAGCCTTATTTTCCCCTCTTGCATAAAGCATTAAAGTATGCTTACAATAAAATTATTCATTAAGAAAGGGGGTTACATATTATCAAATGAAAAAAAGATATTCTGCACCGAAAATAAAAAAAATAAGCCTAAAAGCATTTTTGTACACTAGCTATTAATTCAATCATTCTAAGAATAATCAACCAATAATAAATGTGTTTAACTTTACTTCTAAAAGTATATCTCTTGAAAGAAAATACCTAATTCTTAGAAAAGACAACATTAGTTCAAAAAAATTTGTTAGTTCTTCTAGCGTTAAAGTTTTTCTTAAAAAATCAGAACAACTATTCTCTTTTGATGGCGTTGCTTTTGATATCTGGAATTTATTAGAAAAAAAAATTTTATTTGAAGATTTAATTAGAAAATTAAAAAATGAATATAAAACATCCGAAAAAAAACTAAAAAAAGATGTTATCCAATTCATTAATGAGCTCGAAAAACATCAAATGGTCAAAATTTTAGAAAAATAACTTTAAATCAAAACTTTCCCT
>Ga0265594_1000918_pt1 | contig 23812 bp, 26 predicted proteins | sample saktaG_11_FD_190147 | JGI IMG/M metagenome (GOLD analysis project Ga0265594, IMG submission 190147) | Saline water microbial communities from Sakinaw Lake, British Columbia, Canada - sak_2011_5_24_80m | ecosystem: Environmental > Aquatic > Non-marine Saline and Alkaline > Saline ... | reverse complement strand
AGCAATCATCGCAATGAAACACGCCGGCGAAGACACCGAAGTATCAGAAACATGGCTACTAAACCATCAAAGAACACCAAGAGACCTAATATGGTACCTACAACAAGACTCTAACGTCGCAACAGAATGCCACATCGGCTACGAAACAAACGACTACATAATCAACATCGGCGCAAACAAAAAAATCGACAGAAACGCCGGAACATGCCTAACCCGAGCCCAATCAAACTTCTGGCTACAAATAACCCCAGACTGCTACGAAAACGAATTTTCAATCGAATGCGACCAAGCATTCATCGCAAACCTAATATACAAAAACAAAAATTCCCCAACGATATACGTTCTCGGAGGAACAGATTCAGAACCCGCATTCGGCTCAATAAAACTCAACGTCAACTCAAAATGCTTCGGCGAAAACTCATGCAATTACGAAGCAACAGCGTGGGCAACACTCGCATTATTAGAAACAGGACACGACGTCGAAGAATTCATCCCTTATGTAATCGCAATGTCCGACACGAACGAACAATACCTCCCAGAAGCATTCATCTACATACTAACAAACTACGAGGACTACGCAACCCAACTAATCGCCGACCAAAAATTAGGCAACTACTGGGAAGCCACAACCTCAGCATACAACAGATACTACGACACATCAATGGCACTCATCGCTCTCGGGAGTTCATCATCAGAACAAATCACAAAAGCAAAAGACTGGCTATTGTTCTCACAAGGCACAAACGGATGCTGGCAAAACTCGGTCCGAGAAACAGCAATAGTTTTATGGGCGCTAACAGGAAAAAGCGGACGACTGCCAAAAGGCGGCGGCGTAACATACTGCTCAGAAGCAGGCTATTTTTGCATCCCATCAGCAGACTGTCCATCATCCGAAGACGTAGGCAACAATTACTTCTGCCCATCACTATCAAACACATGTTGCCAAAACGAAAATCTAAAACCCTGTTCTGAATACAACGGAAAAGAATGCTCAACTGAAGAACTATGCGTCGGCAATTCAAGAAAAGCCACCGACTCAACAGATTGTTGCACCGGAGAATGTAAGCCAAGACCACAAGAAACCGAATGTGAAGAAAATTTTTACACATGCATGGACCAATGCTCCGAATTCCAAGAACCAATAGCAACATACTCATGTAACACACCAAAAGTTTGTTGCCGAACCAAAACAACAAAAAAAGGCACAGCCTGGTGGATATGGGTCCTGATAATCCTAATCATCGCAGCTCTCTCCGCAATAGCATACATTTTCCGACACAAATTAAAATTATTATTATTTAGAATCAAAAGCAAATTCAAAAAAGACAAAGACAAAGGCAGCACACAAGGAAGAGGCTCAGGCGGACCACCAAGACCAGGATTCCCACCAGTAAGAAGACCAATGCCACCGGTAGCACCAGCCAGACGAAAACCACAGCACAGAGACGCAGCAATGTCAGAAACTTTCAACAAATTAAAAGAAATGTCCCGTTAAAATGAGAAGATTCTATTTTCTATTTTCTATTCTCTACATTATATCAATAACATCAGCAACCCCAACTCTAACATTCCAACACAACCAAACCCAACCCGGCGAAACAATCATCGCAACAATAACAACACAAGGAGAATTCGCAGAACAAATCGAATCAACTGACATCACATTTCTCGAAGCCCGAAAACAAGTCTTCTTCGAACACGACATCACATTCTACAACAACACCCACTACCTCTACATCTACACAACACGCGAAGGCAACTTCACAATCAAAATCGGAAACATCCTATTCAAAGAAACAGGAGAACTCCAATCAAAAATAATCCAACAAAATTTCACAATCCAAGACTCAACAAACCGAACCCAAATCCTATCAATCAAACCTGGCTTTATATTCACAACCCAAAACCCAACAATAAAACTAACAAACAAAGGAACAGCGATGCTAAATATAACATACAACGAAACGACAATCTCAATCCAACCATTAAAAACAGAAGAAATAACATTCACCCCAACCAAAGTTTTCTCATTCACAGAAATCTCATCATACAAAAAATTTTCAATCCCAACAATCTACCCTCCAGCAAACGGAACATTCCAAGCAAAACCACAACTCGATTTAAAACCAAATCCTGAACTTCTCTTCGTCGAACTTTTTACAAAAACAAAATCCCAAGAAACAATCCAGTTATTTAACTTCGGCGAAGAAATAATAACAAACATAAAAATAACATCAGACCAAACATTCATCGACGCTAAACTAATAGAAAACATATCAGCAAAAGAAGTCTACAATCTAACCATAACATTATCCCCACAAAACCCAGGCCACTTCCAAGGCAACATCAACATCACATACACTCAACACGAAAAACAAAACACACTCCAAATCCCATTAAGCATATTCGTCCTCCCGCAAGGAAGCACACAAGAAGACTTCCAAATACAAAAAGAAACATGTGAAGAAAAAGGCGGAATCCCCTGCTCAACCGAAGAAATCTGCGACGGCAAAGCAACCTTCACAAAAAATAACGAATACTGCTGCATAGGAACGTGCCAACCAATCAAGCAAGACAAAAAAGATTTCAGTTACGGCTGGCTAATCGCAATAATAATTTTCATAACACTAATCGCCGGCGGATACTATTTCTACAAAAAACAAAAGAAAATAAAACCACAAACACCAGAAGAAAAAATCAAAGAAACATCAGAAAAATATTCCAAAAGAATTCAAGGCGGATTAGCAAATTCCTAATCACTTCTTTTTAACTTTCTTCTTAGTAGTTTTCTTTTTAGCAACCTTCTTCCTAACCTTCTTCTCAGAATCCTTCTCTTCCAACTTCACAGTAAGCTCTTTCTCCCGCTCAGCCATCTGCTTCAACCTAACCCCAGCAATCTTCGCAATCTCATCATACCGATGCATCCGCCCAGAAATATTGTTCAACAAATCCGTCGCCTCAGTCATAGTCAAAGTCACCTTAGCCGGCTCAATAACCTCAACCGACGACGGCATAAAATCAAACATCGTCTCACTCAACCGCGCAAAACTATCACACTCAAAATCAGCCTCGGCAAAACAAGTAAACATCTTCTCTTCACCTTTCTTTTCATTAATCCCCCCAACTACAATCTCTTTCGGCTCACTAAGCTGAATAGAATGAACCGTAATATCATTAACTTTATTCAAAACCCCAATATGCTCACCCAAAGCCACCTTCAAATGCTTAGCCGGCCGCCCAGCAACCTCAACAATCATTATCGCCCTTACCATAACAACCTAAACAAAAACCCTCTTTTAAAATCTTCCCCCACTACTTCACCAAGCTCCGCGACGAAGTCGCAACCATCGGCGAAGCCAACCATCGTTACGCAAAGCGGAACAACCACCGGCACTAAAAGAGTGCCTACCCTCGGTTCCAAAGGAGAACCCCAATAACAAAAATCAAAAACACAGCGAACCCATAAGGCAACAAATCAACAACCCTCGAATCCCGCGACTCATAAACAACCTTATTATTCAAAACAATCTTATTATCAACAACATCACTCAAAACAACAATCTCATCATCACTACTCCCAACTTCCACAACTTCGTCCCCCAAAACCCTCGACGCCCTCACAACAAATTCCCCAATCTCAAAATACTCCCGCTTATCTCCCTGCCTCAACTTCAAAACCCCATCATACCTCCCAACCTCAGAAACCTTCAATCTAACATCAACCTCATCCCCATCCTCAACAAACTCCCTCAAATAATAATACCCCGACAACCACTCACCTCCTTCACTATCCCAAATCTTCAAAACCGAATCCCTCTCCGTATCCAACTCAACCTTCACATCATAAACCCCATCCCCATCAAAAACCTCCAACGAACACTCAAACTCCTCACCAACAAAAATCCCACCCGGACAATCAAAATCAACATCAACCGCCGAAACAAATCCAACCATCAACAAAACCAAAATAACCCACCTCATAAAATTACATAACGCCAACATTTATAATTTTATCCACATCTCTAAATTGTCAAATCTTTTTTAGAATATCCCTTTCCAACTAGTTTTTCAAAGACAGGCTCCATCATTTTATCTAATTTTTCATTAACCAAAGCTCCTTCTTCACACAATATTTCTTTCCTTCTTTCTTCCTCTAAGGTAAATTCTCTATTTTCTCTAGCAGCCATTTTCCTAGCCAAATCTAAGACTTCATGAAATATATAAGCTGTCCCGCCTCTCAATCTTTGATATGTATGAATATCAAAATTCATCTCCTTCAAAGCTTCATCAATATCTCTTATTAATTCCGGAGAACTTTCTCTTTTATCACACATCCCCCCAACTCTATAAAACCCTTCAGGGAACCACCCATGAAAATTATTGAACTTTGTACGATATTCTTCCATCTTAATTAATCACAGAACCCTTCTTCCCTTTCAGGTAAACAACCCAAAGTTTAATCCTTTATAAATTTTACTCAACCCCGCATCCTCTTCCTAATCTCCAAAAAACTAACATACTCCACAGACACCCGATTCCCAACCTTCCTCTTAGAAGCAACCAATATCTCACTAAACACACCCTCAGACAAATAAAACTTACACTTCTCCTTCTCCACCCTCGACAAATTTCCATTCATCTTAACCTCAACCCCAATCACCTTAAACAAATCACCACGCCGAGAAAAACAAACAAAATCCGGAAACCCAGTCCCAATCGTCATCACCTTATTGAATGGATTAAACTTCCTCTTGCATGGAATAATTTTCCCTTCAATCAAATCAACATTATTCGACCACTTATTAACAACCCAACCCTTCTCCTCCAAATCCTTCCGAACCCTCGCCTCAAACAAACTCCCATCCGCCCGACTCTTCGCCCCCCCTTTAATCTTACTCTTCTTCTTCGAAACCCCAATTCTTCCAGGCTCAATCCATTCAGTCTCATATTCCTCACTATTAGCCTTTTCTATTTCCTTAAAAAAATCCTTTCGGCTTAATTTTTTTTCTATTTCTTTCGACTTCAATTCCATAATATAATAAAGTTTTCAGCAATTATAAATCTTCATAAAACCTACAAGTTGGACAAGCCAACAAATTAAAATTTTAGGCGCAGGGTCGTTGCAAAGCAATGACAAAGCCGTTAAGAAGTTTTAATTTGCAATAAATACTTTATTATAAAATTGATTTTCCATAAGAAATTGATTTTATGATAAAGCTAAATAAGAGGGTACGCATCCGAGGGAGATATCTCCCTGGGATACAACATTCCCATCATCCCCAACACTCGCCTTAAACTCACTCTCCACATCAGCACTCTTCAATTCCATAACAAAACAAGAAAATCCAAAATTATAAACCTATTCACTTATTATCCAATCCATCCAAAATTCTGGCAAGTCCTTTTTCAAAAGTTTCTCTTATGCTACCAATAGTCACCAAATTACCGCTACCCAATCTATCATCATATAAACGCATAGCAAAGTCTTGTGCTTCATAAATTGTAGCAACAGTTCTATCAGTTTTAGAAATATCATTCTTAAACACAAAAACCAATTCTCCATCATATCCCAAGCCATTCGCAGTATCAGCAAGAGTAGAACACCTTTCCTCTACTCTCTCTAAATCAGTAACCAAAAAATAAGCAATATCAGTAACATTAGAAAACAATTTTTTAATATCACTATCTGTGATGACTTTATTTAAATATATTTTTAAATTATTATAAAAAGCAGTTCGCTTCTCACTTTCCTTATCCCTCTGATATTCCGAAATTTTATCTTGTTCCTTAATAAAATCCAATCTTTCTTTAATTCTTTCCCTAATCCCCCTGCCCAACACTAAATCTTTTTCCATGTTCATAAGAATTAAACAGCATCTTTATTTTTAAACTTTTCCATTTGTTACCATTTCAAAATTAAACACCCTAATGGCTAAAATCTAATAGCTAAAACCTGACACTTCGTGATCTACAAATCCCGCGCATAAACCGTCTTCCTACCATTCGCCCTCGCCCGCTCCTCAGCCTTCTTCAAAATCCCATCAACTTTTTTCTCCAGCTCAATATTAACATCCTCCCCAACATTCATCTCAACAACCTTCTTCACCTTACTCCAAACAACCAACCCCATCACCTTATCTCCTTTAAAATCTTTTTTTTCAAATAGGGAGCAAAATAATCAAAATATTTTTCTTTTAACTTAGGAAGTTTCCAATCTTCAGATTTTATTACTTTTCTACAATTAGGTGAACCACAATTACATTCAAACTCAGGGATTTCAATATCATACATTCCATAATCCATTGTTAATTCTTCTCCTTGCTCAATATCTCTTATCGCCACAGCAACAACATCCCCACTCCATCCAACATTAGGCTCACAAGAATGATTAAATGCCCCGCCTTTCTCAATCTCTTCTCTTGTCGACGGCACAATATAAAAATCTTCAGTAACTCTTGTCCCAAAATAACCTACTTTGTCCCAATATTTTTTTATTTCAGAAGCGGGAACCACAATTCCGCCCACAATCATAATAATTTCATCTTTTCTAATATCTTCAGTAGCAAAAATTCCAATTCCATCAATTAGAGATTTTTTACAAATTGCCTTATCTGTCAATCTTCTATGTGACCACCGATCATGCAAATCTTCCATCTTATTTCCCCTTACTCTTTTTTATATTCAGAGTATCCTTAAGTTCCATGGTATCCTTTAATCCAATTTTAATCTCCGTCCTCATGAAAGGAAAAAATATAACATCCCTAACAGAATCCTTCCCCGTCAACAACATAACCAATCTATCAATTCCCATCCCAAACCCAGCCGTCGGCGGCATCCCATGCATCAAAGCATTAACAAAATCATCATCAGCCGGCATCGCCTCATCACAACCTCCCCGAAGCAACTTCTCCTGCTCAGCCAATCTCTTCTCCTGCTCAAGCGGGTCATTCAATTCATCATAAGCCTTAACAATCTCAGCCCCATCAATAATCAACTGCACCGAATTAATCTTCGACGGGTCATCCTTATTCCTCTTCGCCAAAGCAATCATCTCAACCGGATAATGAGTCAAGAGCGTCGGCTGAATAATCTTCGGTCTAACAATCCTCTTATAAACTTCGTCCAACAAACTCCCATAATGTTTGCAATTAGAAATATCAATATCAATACCCTTACTCTTAATCGCCCCGAAAAACTTCTCAAAATCATTCGCAACATTAATATCAATCCCAATTTCCTTCTTAACTAAATCCCTAAACTTAATTCTCTTAAACGGCGTCTTCAAAGAGATTTTCTTCCCCCGATAACTAATAGAATTCCCAATTCCCAAATCTTTCTTCAACTTCTCAAAAAACCTCTCAATAAAATCAATATGATATTCATAAGTTTTGTAAGCAGCGTAATACTCCATCATCGTGAACTCAGGGTTGTGTGCAAAATCAATCCCCTCATTCCTAAAATTCTTACAAATAGTAAACACCTTCTCATACCCCCCAACAATCAACCTCTTCAAATACAACTCCGGAGAAATCGACAAATAAGCATCCATATCCAAAGCATTAATATGAGTCATAAACGGCTTAGCCGAAGCCCCACCATAAACCGGCTGAATCAACGGCGTCTCAACTTCCATAAAACCCTCACTCTCCAAAAACTTCCTCAAAACACCAATCACCTTCGACCGATAAACAAAAGTCTCCCGAACATCCTCATTCATAATCAAATCCAAATACCTCTTACGATACCTTTCCTCCTTGTCCTTAATCCCATGCCACTTCTCAGGCAACAGCTTAATCGACTTCGACAAAAGAACAATATCCCTAACCAAAACAGAAAGCTCACCCCTCTTCGTTCTCATCGGATTACCCTTAACCCCAACAAAATCCCCAGCATCAATTTTCTTAAATATACCAACAGCACTCTCAGGACTCTTATCTCTCTGAATTAAAATTTGAATCCTCCCACCATCATCCTGAATCGTCCCAAAAGAAATCTTCCCCATCGACCTTTTCAACATCAACCGCCCCGCCGTCACAACCACATCCTTAGAAACAGATTCGTTCTTCAACTTAGAATATTTACTCTGCAAATCAACACACCAATCTTTTTTCTCAAAATCCTGTGGATACGGCTCAACGCCCTCACTCCGCAAAGCCTCAATCTTCCGAACCCTCTCACCAACAATCTGCTTCTCCCGACCACTCACTTCCATAAAACTATATCCCAACCATATTTATAAAACTATCAACAAAATTTAAAAACCCAAAGGCCCTCAGTATAATATGGGAATACTTCCTCCAAATCATGCTGCAAGAAATCTTGCTAAGCTTCTTTCTCATGATAATCCAACTTCTGAAAAATTAAATACCGCTGCAGGACGAGTAAATGTAGCCGTATGGGCATTCGCCCCCCGTCGAACAACAGTTAGAGAAAGATACATTCCATTATTAAAACAAGCTATGGAAAAAGTATCGGGCAAAATATCAAATGCAATGAGTTACAGAATTAATAATCTACAAAGATATTGCGAAGTGTTATCTCCAATAAAATATAGACCCCAACCCTAAAACTTCAAAACTTTAAACTCATCAAAATCCCCAGTCTATTATCATAAATAAAATCACATAAATTCTTTTAAACTTCAAAAAAGGTATTTTCCAATGAGAAAGAGTAGGCTATGGGTTTCATTAAATGATAAAGGATATAGTGTAAATTATAGATATTGGCACGAAAATTCTACAGGTATTGGTAGTGAATTAATTTCACCACAAAAAAGAGAAAAGTTCCCCAGGGTAATCTACTTATTAACAAAAAACCTAGGGAAAAATTTTTATCACCCGGAGTAATAGTTCGTTTTGACAGAGATGCTCCAGCGAAAAAAATTCCGGAAGACGAAAAAGAAGCAATTAAAGCATGTGCACAAACAAGATGCGAGAATGCAAGAACAATATCAAATCTTCAAGAAAGATTAAAAAGAATAATTACAGAAGCCACAGGATAATACTAAAACCTCAAAATCTTAAACTCCCCAAAATCCCCCGACCACTTCCTCTCCTCAACCACAACATCCCGAATCTGCGCATGCTTCGGCCCAACACGAACCCGAGCCCTCAACCTCTCAATCGCATCATCCTCACCCTCAACAACAATCTCAACATCACCACTTTCCAAATTTCTACAAAATCCCTTAAGCTTCAACTCATCAGCACCTTCCTTCACAAACTGCCTAAAAAAAACTCCCTGCACCGTCCCCCTCACAACAACCCTCGCGCCAGCTTTCATCCAGTAAAAACCAAACTCAACTTTTTATATATTCCTATTCAAAGGTTCGTGTACGTTCGTGAAGTCCGTGGTTAAATTATTCCTTCCTATCCAACTCATTATTCACAATCACAGCAACCTGACTTGCAAAAAGCATCCGAGGCCCAACATTAATCTTTCTAAAAGGAATATGTTTCACCCACTTCAACTCATTCTTAGGAATCCCATCATGATCACCAACAACAAAAACCGCATCATCACTAATCGAAACATCCCGAATATCATCCCCCCGCTTATCCAAAATATAAATCTCCTTCCCATCCCCATGAAACTCCTCCATCAACTTCACAAAACTTTTCTTCTCAGCACTATACCCTTCCCCGATCTCAACCTTTCGCCCCTTAACATACTTATACAACATCCTCCTAATCAACCCAGCAACATCTTTCTTACTAATATCAATCTTCCCCTCGACACCACCCAAATTCTTCCCTGGAAACAATTCCAAATGCTTCGGCGAATCCGGCGGCCCCATCAAAATCAAATGCACCTTAACATCATCTCTCATCTCCCGCGAAACAAACAAACTCTGAAGAATAAACTGACACGCAATATCAATCCGCCCAGCCTTCATCAAATCATCCTTAATCAAATTCCCAGCCGTAACCCCGCTCGCCGAATAATAAACAAACTCTCTCATTTTGATTCTAAAAGAGAAATGATTGAAGATCTCTGATTTACTTTCATACAAAAATTAAAATACTATCAAATTTAAACCTATCCTCTCAAGCCCACTCGAAAAAACTTACCAAATGCACTATTAACTTTCACATCAACACCCATTTTTTTATTAGCAACTTTTTCAGTATACCTAACTAAACTACTATAAGTATCTAAAATTTCCCCTTCTGTCATTCTCCTAGGCAACCCGCTCATCTCCCTATACAACCTCTCAACCCAATCCCTTTCTGTTATCGCAACATTATAAATTTCAGAAGCAGAAACAACATCCCCATCACTTTCTATTTTCTCCCGAATTTTATTAATAACTTCCTTATTAATTCCCCTATATACCTTTTCGTCAAAACGTGAATTACACCCCTTTATCCTAGTTCTTCTAGCACAACCACTAAAATGTGTTTCTCCAACAGGAACTTCATAATGCCTATCTGTCCCATGATTATAAATATTCAAATGTCCTTCCCCCATTCTAGCCGTAACAGAAGGAGCTCCGGCAACCAAATCCTGAACATCTATATCTAAGTTATTCCTATCAACCATAAACAATAACCCACAAAATATCCCTTATAAACTTTATTATACTAAAAACGAAGCGAACTTCCCCAATGCTCAAGCGCATCTTTCAACTCCAAATGCTTCTCGGAATACTCACTCAAACTCTCACCTTCCATAACCGCATCAACAGCCTGCCTCATAGCCGTCGCACCAACCTTAGTCCCAGCCGGATGCCCATGAATCCCACCACCAGCCTGAATAATAATATCTTCATCAAAATTCCTAATCAAATACGGAACATGCCCCGGATAAATCCCCCCCGAACAAACACTAAACACCGACTTCAACCCACCCCAATCCTGCGCCAATCGATGCTTCGTCTTCTTAACCCGACGCATCTCAATCTCCTCATTAATCTCACTAACTTCCCGAACCCCACCTTTCATCTTCCCAATCCCCGTCCCAATATGCAAACTATCAACACCAGCCATCCTCGCAAAATCCGCAACACACATCATCGACAACCCATGATTAGGATTCTCAGTAAACGCCCCATGCATCGCCCGATGCGCATGAATCCCCAACTTGCAATTCTCCCTCAGCGTCTGCAAACTCGCAAACCCCGCCGTAATAATATCATGCATCACAAACTTCCCACCAAGCTCCTTCGTCAAATCAGCCCGCCGCAACATCGTCATCGCCTCACTCGTCACATTAACCAAATAACCCTTTCTCTCCCCAGTCTCCTCGGCGGCCTTATCACACATCTCCAAAGTCTTCGCCGCCCTCTTATCAAAAGGATTAAACTTCTGGTTCGCAAGATTCTCATCATCCTTAACCAAATCACAACCACCAACCCAAGCATCATACGCAACTTTCGCATGATCCTTAGTCTTCAATCCCAACTTCGGCTTAACAATCGTCCCAACTAACGGCCGTTTCTTCACCCTCAAAATTTTCCGATAACCATCAATCCCATACCTCGGACCAGGAAAACTCTTTAATAATTTCTGCGGAAACTTAATATCTTCCAACCTCAAACCCTTAACACATTTCATCCCAAAAACATTTCCCGCAATAGAAGACAAAATATTCGCAACACTATTCTCCTCAAACAACTCCTGCGGATACGCAATCTTAACAAAATTCCCAGAAATCCCAAACGCCTTCGCTCCCAACTTATTCACATAACCCTCATTACTCTTAACATCACACCAAGTCCCAACCGAACTCTCCGACGCAACATTATTCACAGCCTCGTCAAACCCCATCCCCGCCGGCGTCACACGAAACAAACAAATCAAATCCCTTTTCGTAGGCTTATACCCCTTATCAATAAACGCAAACTCCTTCACCATCTTCAAACTATAAATATTTCTAACTTCTTAAACTTTCTCCAACTCAAACCCATCCCCAGCATCCTTAACCCTCCACCCCATCTTCAAAATCTCATCCCTCATCTCATCACTCTTCTTCCAGTCCTTACTCTGTCTAGCAATAAGTCTTCCACCAGAAAGAGTTAAAACCTCCTCAGGAACAACAACCTCATCTCGAGACAACAACCCCATCCCAAAAACCTCATCCATCTTTTTCACGGCCCCAACCTTCCCACTCGCCTTCTCATCTCTCAACATCGACCACAAAACAGCGACAGCACCAGGCATATCCAAATCATCATTAATCCTCACCCCAAATTCCTTCAAATATTTCCCATTAACCTTCCCATCATTCTTCAAAAAACCAACAACATTCTTCAACCTCTTATAAGAATCAACCGCACTCTTAATCCCATCCTCACTCCAAGTCAGCGGCTTCCTATACGAAGCAGTATAACAAAAATACCGATAAGCCAACGGCGGAACCCCCTCGCTCTCCAACTCCGAAACAGTTTTAATCCCACCAACAGACTTCGACATCTTCCCACCCTTAATATTCAAAAACGCCCCATGCATCCAAAACCGAACCCAAGGCTTCACACCAAACACACTCTCCGACTGCGCAATTTCATTCACATGATGAACCGGCATATTATCCTCGCCCCCAGTATGAATATCAAACTGCTTCCCCAAATACTTCGATGCCATAGCCGAACACTCAATATGCCACCCCGGAAACCCAAGTCCCCACGGCGACTCCCACTCCTGCTGCCGAACCCCCTTCTCCAAAGAAAACTTCCACAACGCAAAATCACTCTTATTTCTCTTCTCTCTCATCCCCGTCCTTTTTCCCTCCTCTAAATTCTCCAAACGAAGTCGAGCCAACGCCCCATAATCCTTAACCTTAGAACTATCAAAATAAATCCCATCCCCAGTCCGATAAGTAAACCCTTTCTTCTCCAAAATCCTAATCAAATCAATCTGCTCCCGAATATGCTCCGTAGCCCAAGCCCACTTAAACGGCTCAATCAAATTCAACTTCCGAAAATCCTCAACAAACGCATCAAAATAAAAATGCGAAATCTCCGACGCTGTCTTCCCCTCTTTCTTAGCAGAAACTTCCAACTTATCCTCACCTTCATCCGCATCCGAAGTCAAATGCCCAACATCAGTAACATTAATCACATGTTTCACATCAAATCCATTATACATCAAAACCCTCTTCAAAACATCCGCAAAAACATACGACCGCAAATTCCCAATATGCTGATACCAATAAACCGTCGGCCCACAACTATAAACCCCAACCCCCTTACCATTCAAGGCCACAAACTTCTCCTTCTTTCGCGTCAGACTATTATACAACTTCAACATATCTACCCTAAAAACCTCACACTTTTAACCCTTTTCTTTTCAACATCAAATTCTTTTAAAGAAAGATTCTTGAGATAATATCCAGATAAATAATTCGCTAAAAATTTACTAGGTCTTTTCCAAGTCTTCGTATATTTCCATTTTCCATTAACTTTCATACATTGTTTGTAAATTACAAGATTTTTATTCAAAAGTAATTTATATGGATTACCAACCCTACCCATATCGAATTCTATTCTTTTTTTATCATTCCAATCAACACCCTCTGTAAGTTCAGATATTGTTTGCCCAGAAATAATCCTCACACTACCTTTTTCTTTAAAAATTCTTAACATCTGTAATAACTCTCCTTTAAAAGAAGCACCCTCAGAAGTATCAACATCAGTATAAATAATAAAATGCACCAGCCCCTTATTTTTATATTTTAAAGGTCCCCTATAAAATGAATAAGTTAAATTTTTCTCATTCCTCATAAACCTATCCATAATATCATTTAGATTGTTAAAAAAAGCCTCCCTGTATTTATTTTTCATTACAATAAAAATATCCAAATCAGATTGAGGAGTCAACTTTTCAGGAACCGAACCTGCAACAAACATAGAAATATAAAACTTTTTCTCCAAATTCTTTTTTACAAAATTAATAACCTCTTCAGATGTCCTCATCCTTACTTAACAAACTCAACCTTCTTAACTTTTCCCCTTTTCTCATCAAAATCAACAACAACACACTTCCCATCCAAAGCCGCCCCACTATTAACAACAACAGTTTCACCAATCCGACAACGCCCCTGATTCTCATGCATATGCCCACTAACACAAAGCACCGGCTGATATCTATCAACAATCCTCCGAACCAACTTCGACCCATAATGCTTTCCCTTCACAATCGCCGGCGCATCCTTACCCCGAACAACATCCAACTTACAATCATAAGGAACATTATGCGTCACAAAAACAACCCGCCCTTCACGATTCTCCAGCGCATACTTCCCAAACAACAAGTCCAACTTCTTCCGATACTTCCGATACGCCCGACTCTTAACTTTCCCAGGAGAAGACCCTCCATAAGCCCCAATCAAAACAATTCCACCAATTCGAACAGCCCTATAATCAAACCGCTTAACATGAGGATATTTCCTTATCATCTTAGCAAAAAAATCCTGAGCCGCCCATTTCCAACCAACCTTATCCCGACCACAAGAATCATTAACAACATGATTATCATAATTCCCAACAATACTCAAAACAGGCACATCAAAAGAATTCAACTTCCCCATAACATCCTCACCAGTCTTCCAATCCTTCAAAAAAACCCTCTTATATTTCCCCTTCCCCATAACATCCCACAAATCCTTATCCGTCCTATAGCAATGCTCAAAAAACAACTTCTTCAAACTCCACTTCGGATAATCCCCCAAACTAACAATCAAATCAACATCCTTTGTCAATTTCTTCAACTTCGCAGGAAACTTACCATGGAAATCCCCAACAACCAATATCTTCATAATACCAAAACAAATCTTTAATTAATAAATCTACCCCAAAACTTCTACGTCAAAAAAATCAGTAGCATAAGTCACGCCATCCATCTTCACATCAATATGGAACCTCACTGTGCAAAGCGGCGCATTCTCAGGAATCAAAAACCTAACAATCCCAGCATATATCTGCCCCGGCGCAATATCCATGGAATCACTTCTCCCCGTCGTAATCCAACCCTCAACATCTCTCTCTCCAACCCCACACTTTTGTTTAACATCAGGGTCTGAAACCGTCACATCATAACTAAACCGACCAACATCAGCCGTTCCCCTCGCCAAATTCTTAATCCCAAAAGCAACGCCCCAATCTTTATTCTGCTGAATTCTAGCAATCTGATTCGGCAAATAAACAACAGTCCTTTTATCCTCGACAAATAACTTATTTATCTGGTCCTTAACCTTATCGTTCATCTGCAAAATATTCTCCGACGACCCACTAAAAATATTCTTAACCAAAACCAATCCCAAAATCAACATCGACATCGCCAACACAATAATCACAATCGTCCCAATCGACAACTCAATCGCCCCTCTCTTCCCTCTCATAAAAAACAATAGCATTCCTTATTTATAAAAGTATTCATATCAAAGTCAACTCTGGGACGACGAGTAATTCGCTTTGAGGAAAACAAATATTAAAATATTTTCTGAGATGCAAATTGCGAGCCAAGGGAATCGAACCCTGCCATTTTTTCTTCAGAAAAAATTGAGATGAGGACTTTCAAAGAAATTCCGAATAAGGTTCGAAAATGGGGCGAGAGGGAATCGAACCCTCGACACCATGAGCTTCAGTCATGTGCTCTCCCACTGAGCTACCGCCCCATCAGAAAAAGAATTATAATAACTTTTTAAGCTTAATCATAACAAATAAAAACAACAAAAACCAACTACCAACAACTAATAACCAACAACTAATCAAATGTCCAAACTCACATTCGAGGCAAAAAGAAAATTCATCCACCTCCTTGGACTTGGCTACGTCCTATTATACTGGCTCTCTCTAAAAATCTTCGAATCCCACATGATCGCAATTCTAATTCTCCTCGCAACCCTAATCCTCTTCATCACAATAGAATTCTTCAGAGTAATCGAACACAGAAAAATCCCAATCTTCCACTTCCTCTGGCGACCAAAAGAAGAAAATACCCTCGGCGGCCAAGTCTATTATCTACTCGGACTAATCATCGCATTATCAATTTTCGAATTCCAAATCGCAATCGCAGTAATTCTAATGACAATCTTCGGAGACATGGCAGCCGCAATCTTCGGCATAGCATTCGGCAAACACTGGCTCAAAAAAATCCCCAACACAGCATGGGAAGGCATCATCGCAGAATTCGTAGTCGACATAATCATAGGATATTTTATTATAGGCAGTTGGGCAATCATAATCCCAATGGCAGCCATGGCAACATTCGTCGAAACAGTTTTTCCTCACATCGACGACAACCTCGCAATCCCAGTCTTTGCCGGCTTCATCGGCCAAACACTTAAATTATTATTTCCATAATCGAACAACCCACAACCCAACGCCCACTCCCCAATACCCCACCGAACAAAAAAATAAAAAGAGTGAGGGGTAGGCCACGTTCTGTCAAATCCAGAATCTTATTCTGACGATTTGCGCTAACATCTGACTAAGCTCACAAGCTGTGATTGCATCAACCAGGGTGCTCGTTCCATCGTAACTAAATACGCTCGTCTCTATACCAGAGCCACGCCTCACGACGCACTACTTTCGTAGTTGGTTCAAAAGTCTCAGCGAACTAAATCACTAAGAGATGCGCGGACCTTCCTCAACATCCAGAAATCATTAACATTTCTTTTGCCTTTTAGACAGGACACCGACGGTTAGCTTCCCCACTCATAGTAACAAGTTACTACAACAAACAACACAAGAACACATTTATAAATTTAATTACTCTACAAATTAAATGAAAAAACTTTACCTAATCCACGGCTGGGGAGGCTCCCCCTCAAGCGAAGGCTGGTTCGGCTGGCTCATAAAAGAATGCAAAAAAAGAAATATCAAAATAGAAATCCCAGAAATGCCAAACACAAACGAACCAAAAATAAAAGAATGGGTCGGCAAATTAAAAGGAGTAGTCGAAACTAATAATGAAATTTATTTCGTAGGTCACAGCGTCGGGTGTCAAGCAATTTTAAGATATATAGAAACGCTAAATCCGAATGTCAAAATAAAAGGAATAGCGCTAGTGGCCCCCTGGATGCACTTAGACGAACAAACAATAAAAGAAGAAGGCGAAGAAGTTGAGGCAATTGCTAAGCCCTGGATGGAAACACCAATAGATTGGAATAAAGTCAAATCTCATTCAGATAATTTCATCGCAATTTTTTCAGACAACGACCCATATATTCCACTGTCCGACGCCGATCTATTCAAACAAAAATTAAACGCACAAACAATAATAAAACACAACGAAGAACATTTCAACGAAACCCAAGAAATCCCAGAACTTTTAAAACTATTCAAATAAAATAAATCACAACTTCCGTTTCCTCCCCCTATTCTTCTCAACAATATTTTTCACCTTAAAAGAAAACAAAAAGAACCCGAACATCGCCAAACCATAAAACAAAAATATAAATTTAAACGGCAAAAACAACAACAACAGCGACGGAAACAACCGACTCACAAAATGATTACTATCTATCGTAGTATTATACGGACCATAAAATCTCAACTCTTCTTTCCCCTTCAAAATATCAAAAAAGTAAGATTCTGTAGTCGCTTCTAACATCGACAAACCAATACTCGCAAACGCCAAAGCCAATAAAATCAAATAAATATTCCCGACAAAAAAACAAATAATTGCCATCAAACACGGAATCAAAAACCCAATCTTAAATATTTTTTTAAACCCAACTTTCCCGGCCAACTTTGAAAAATGATATGAAAAAGCTATCAAGGGAACAGCAACCGCAAACAAAAAATACCCAACCCACTTTATATGAAGCCCTTTCTCGACGATAAAAACCGGAATAAAAATATAAATCAACGACCACCAAAAATTAACACCCCCACCAAGAAGATACGCCAACCTTCTATCTTTGTCCTTGAAAAAATCCCTAAAATTCTTTAAAACATCCGGATGCTCTTTCTCTCTAATCCCCGGGTCCCTTATTCTCGATATCTTAAAAAACAAAAGAGAAACTAAAATAAAAACAGCAGAAAGAACAAAAATCAAACTAATCCCATACCTCTCAGAAATAATCCCCGCAATCAAAGGACCAACCAGCCACGCAAGATTCATAAAAGTATACATCAACCCCTCATTCCTCGAAAGCTGTCTCTTCCCAGAATCCTCCTTAACCAAAATCCCAAAACTCGTTATCCTCAAAGTATGCAACACCGTCACAAGAACCGCTATCAAAACCACAAAATAAAAATTAGTATTAATCGCAAACAACAAATAAGAAACAAAAAACAAAACAAGCGAAAACGAAAACAACTTAGTCTTACTCGACCTCTCAATCAGCGTCGTTATAAAGAAAAAAGAAGCAAACGAAACCAAAGTCAAAAACGCCGAGATAAATCCAACAATCGAAATATTATGAACAAAACTATCAAGATAAACCGCCCAAATCGTATCCGTAAAAGAAAAGGCAAGAGACAACACAAACAAAACAATAGCAAGTTTCGCCATCTTCGTAATCACCATCCCCCTCTGCCTCCTCAAAACAAAACTCATCTCTAAAACAAAACAACCAAGATTTTAAACCTTTAGAAACAAATTCAAAACAAGAACAGTATAAGAAACCACTATAACCATCCCAAGATAAATCTTGAAATAGATAATCTAATTAAGCAAAAACAATATAGCTTTTAGTAGACGCGAACTGAACAAATCGCAAAAGCTCAATGCTTACATTCCGTCTCTATCAACGCGGTCTTCTACCGCGGCATACGTTGATTCGTTTTGCGGTCCGCTTCGTGCTTAGATGCTTTCAGCACTTATCGGTTATAGCGTAGCTGCCCAGCCTGCTCATAACAACTGGTAGACCAGAGGCTACGAACCCACGTTCCTCTCGTACTAGAGGGTCCTTCCACTCAATCAACAACACATCTAGTAGATATCATACAAACTGTCTCACGACGTTCTTAACCCAGCTAACGATCCCTTTTAATGCGTGAACTCCGACACCCTTGGATGCTTGTGCACATCCAGGATAGGAAAAGCCGACAGCGATGTACCAAACCGCCCCGTCAATGTGAACTATCGGGGGCGACAAGCCTGTTATCCTTGAGGTACCTTTTCTGACATTTACTTGGCCCATTAAAAACCATAGTAAGTTCGTTAAGCCCAACTTTCATTCCTGCATTCTTTGCTTTTCAAAATACAGTCAGATAAACTTTTGCCTTTACACTCCACTCCAGATTTCCGAACTGGATGAGTTTATCTTTGGGCCCCGCAGATATCTTTTCTGCGGGGTGCCGCCCCAGCCAAACTGCCCGCCAATTGCTGTCCCAAAAAGGTTAGCGGACTTATTAAAATTGGGTAGTGTTACACTTTTGCTCCACTTGAGCCGAAACGCAAGTTTCAACGCTCCTACCTACTCTAAGCAATCATAATAAATTCGCAACAACAGGTTGCAGTAAAGGTCTACAAGGTCTTCGCTTCCCACTAGACGACACCGGCCTTTTCACCGGTAAATGATTTCGGAGGGTGCAAGTTAGGGACAGTGACAACATCGTTAAGCCGTTCATGCACGTCGCTATTCAAACGACAAGGCATTACGCTCATCTGTTAATTAGAATTCTGCGTGAATTCATCTCTGCACGTCGCCGCACAGTTCGGACTCTATCTTCACAATTTAATGTCTTCTATAAAATCTTGTTCAATTCTCAAAGTTCGACTCGCAACCTTTTTCAAATAATGCGAAATTGATTTTATGCTACCAATAGCAACATAAACAACTTCTTTCTCAAATCTTTCCACAACCGCCTTAACAGCCCCAGAAAAATCCCCATCATTCGATATAAGATATGCTTCATCATACTTTCCACTTTGAGCATCTAACATAATATCAAGCGCCAAATTCACATCAGTCGCTTTCTCAACAAAATAAGTTTTCCCATCTCGCTTTCGCTTCTCAAGTCTTCCAAAAATAATTTTCAAATTATTTATCTTCTTTAACTTATAAAAAAAACTTTGTTGTTGAGCATACATTCCAGGATTATTTATCTGTTCAACCGGCGCAATATAATAATTTATCTTGACTAAATTATTATCACCGGCTAGTTTTCTACAAAATTTTTCTAAATCAATTTTGCACCCAAACTTTTTCTTAACAGAAAAATAAAGATTGCTCCCATCAATATAAATAGCAACCCTTTTCATTTTATAAAAGATAATCATGGGATCCTTTTTACAGATCCCATGGACTTAATTATAAAACTGTAGAATCTAACACTTATATAGTTTTCCATTAAATCACGTCGAGCGTATTAGTCTCTGAGGATTCTAGAATTAACTGTTCCCAGAAAATTTAGCAAAATAATTTTGTATCCCTCGTTCTACAGAATCTTCAATACCCTTATTCCTAATGTTTGAAGGTACGCTTTCTCTATAACGAGTTAAAGCTTTTTTTACTCCTCCAACATCATATGATGATTAAATTTCCATACGATTAGCAGATAATATTCTTTCATGCTCATCGATAAATGAACGTACTTCTCTTGGAGTATAATTATTTTTATCTTTCATAATCACAAGATAATTTAAAATTATTTAAATCTTTCTATTTGTTGCCTTTCTAAAATAACAACTAATTCTAGCCTTTCCTGCTGATTGTCCGCACTTGAAACATTTTCACTTACTCGTAAAAGTAAGTAGTCCAAGATACCCGGATGTTCCAGCATATAGCTCGATTTTCTTCATTCGACTTAACATTTTATTCCCTCACACAACTACCTGTAACTACAAAGCCTGAAGCATTTTTTACTCACGCCAAATAAATTTGTCGCTCGCAAAAATGTAAGGCAGCATTCTACCTTAAGAGCCTCATAGTTAGGCCCGCCGTTTGATGGGCTTTCAACGGGTTGAAACCCGCGTTTAGACACCACCACTGGGCAGACTTCACCAAGCATACTTATCCTTTCGGAGCTGCGCTTAGCTACGTTTTTGGTAAACAGTCGTGCCATCCTTGTTACTGAGATCTACTCCCCCCCACAATGAATCATGGAAAAGAATAGACATCCCTTCTACCGAAGATACGGGACTATTTATGCCGAATTCCCTTAACTTGATTAACCCTTCACGTCTTAGCCTTCTCAGCTAGAGTACCAGTGCCAGTTCTTGGTACTGCTCGACTCTTTCTATTTCGAAAACTTTTCACTGACTCTTGGACTCAGCAGATTCACGAGAATTCGCAAGCTTCTCTTTATTACAATCCACAAGCTTCTTCTTCGCTATACCTCTCGGCATTCCACCTATCCGAAAGCGATTTTCAAACTTAACAAAAAAGTCAAGTACAGGAATATTAACCTGTTCCCCGTCGTCGTACTCAGTTAAGGTACGACTTAGGTGCAGACTAACCCTTGGCTAATTGATAGTGCCAAGGAAACCGTACTCTTTCGACGTCTTTCGGTTCTCAGAAAGATCAGATCCTACTCCCGCCAGGATTCGCATTACTAGTCGTTCCACCCCAACTTACGTTGAAACTTCAACACAACTAATACGCCTGCTTACCATAACATCCAACTGGATGTATCCGAAGTATCGGTAATTTGCTTTAGCCCCGTCCATTTTCGAGGCCCTCATTCTCAATGGGTGAGCTGTTACGCTTTCTTTAAATGATGGCGGCTTCTAGACCTACATCCCCACTGTCTCAGAATGAAGACTCTCTTCGTTACACTTAGCAAATATTTTGGGACCTTAACTTCGGGCTCCCTTGTTCGGGTTTCGTAACGGCATCTTACACACCGTCGCTGTTTCGAGCATTACGCAGTTTACAGGTTCTGAGTTAGAAAAATTTCCGTAACAATTATGCTCTGCAAAATTTATCTGTACTTTACCCCGTAAACAAACTGTGCTCAACTATACCTAGGCATATTTCAGCAGGAACCAGCTATCGCCAGATTAGAATGGCTTTTCACCCCTATTCCCAAATCATCCGAGTACATGCACGTAACACCGGTTCGGACTTCCATTTCTCTTTCAAAAAACTTCATCCTGTTCAGGAATAGATCATCTGGCTTCAGGTCTTACCCTTGTGATTATCGCATTTTCATACTCGCTTTCGCTTCGGCTTCCTTAATTAACCTCACCACAAAAATAAACTCCCTGGCTCGTTCTTCAAAACGCACGCTACAACTCCGTAGAGCCGTAGCTATTTTGTAACTATTAGATTTCAAGTCTTTTAACTCTCTTGTGAGAGTACTTTTCAGCTTTCCCTCGCGGTACTCGTTCGCTATCGGACTTAAATTACTATTTAGGGTTAGGAGTTAATTCTCCCATATTCAGACGACTAATCCAAGTCGCCCTACTCTTTTAATGGCTCAACATATCAGCTTCGTTTACGGGGCTATCACCCTCTAAAGCGTTACTTTCCAGCAAACTTCAACTCGCCAACTTAGTCAAGTACCAAACCACATCTCTAACTTCTTTTCAAAAGCAGATTCAGCTTGCCCTGTTTCCTTTTCGCTCGCTGCTAATAAGGAAATCATTATTATTTTCTTTTCCTGCCGGTACTAAGATGTTTCAATTCCCGGCGTAGCTTTGCCTCTCGGCATAAACACGTTTCGCATTCGGAGATCTCGGGGTCAAAAGTCGCATGCACCTCACCCGAGCATATCGCAGCTTGCCACGTCCTTCATCAAAATTTAAGCCAAGCTATCCACCTAATAGTTTGATCTGTCTTTACTTAATCAAATCATTTACTCTATTTTCATAGAGTGTCTTTAGTGATTTCTTATACTGTTCTCATCGAATATAAACCCCGTCGCCAGGGTATTCTCAAACTCCCCAAGCCAACAAGTTGAACTCGGTTCATCGTTTTGGTTTTACAAGTTTCCTTCTTACTTTTCCGCAAATGCGGTTGAGTATAAATGGACCCACCGGGAGTCGAACCCGGACCTCCTCGGTGCAAGCGAAGTGTTCTACCATTAGACTATAGGCCCTTGATTTTGGCCTATTGTCTTCATTTCGAAAGCTTTTCGAAATCGCTCCCGAGTTAGACTATAGGCCCATACATCCAGCACCAGAGTCTATCTCGCACCAGACACAAAATGAAACTAGATGACCATTCAGTTGCTTAATATAATTTAAAGTTAACAATTAGTTAACATTTTTTATTTATGCGATGAAAGTTCGCAGCGTAAAAAAATGCGTAGCGTACAAGCGTACGTGAGCATTTCTTTTACCAAGAAATTTTTAGCAGAAATAAAAAATAGGAGGTGATCCATCTGCAGGTTCCCCTACAGATACCTTGTGACGACTTAACCTACCTTGTCATGAAAAGGTTCTTCCCAAAAGGGCTTCACCCCTACATAACTCGGTTGGTTTGACGGGCGGTGTGTGCAAGAGACAGGGACTTATTCACCGGACGATGCTAACATCCGATTACTACGAATTCCAACGTCATGAGGGTGGGTTGCAACCCTCAATCTGGACTGAGATATGCGTTAAGGGATTAGCTTCTCCTCTCGGAGTCGCATCCCATTGAACATACCATTGCCGCGCACGTGTAGCCCAGGGGATTAGGGACATAGACACCTAACGTAGCCCGCACTTTCATCCTTGTTGCCAAGGCAATCTCGATAAAGTACCCATTTCTGTAGTAATTAACGACACGGGTCTCGCCTGTTACCTGATTTAACAGGTCACTTCACAGCACAGGCTGAAGTCGGCCATGCATCTCCGCTCAGCGTGTCAGGTAAGCCCTTCAGACTGACCTTCATTCTGCTGTCGCTCCTGGTAAGGTTCTGAGTGTAGAATCTAATTGAACCGTACGCGTCACTCGTTGTATGTCTCCCCGCCAATTCCTTTAAGTTTCGATC
>Ga0265594_1000917_pt1 | contig 23834 bp, 26 predicted proteins | sample saktaG_11_FD_190147 | JGI IMG/M metagenome (GOLD analysis project Ga0265594, IMG submission 190147) | Saline water microbial communities from Sakinaw Lake, British Columbia, Canada - sak_2011_5_24_80m | ecosystem: Environmental > Aquatic > Non-marine Saline and Alkaline > Saline ... | reverse complement strand
AAGGTCCTTTAGATCCCCTTAGGGACCTTTCAATGTTTTTTCAATTTTCCGACATCCCTATTACCTTTCCAAAGACGTTCAGGAGGTCAAAAGTGGAGAATAATATATTCAGGATAGGGGTTGATGCTGGTTATGGGGACGTAAAAACCGCCGTAAACTTCAGTGAAAGGACAGAGTATTTTAAGTTTCCAACGGCAGTTGCATACGCAAAAAACGGACTTGTCCTTGGTGGGTTCGGCACTGAAAATGCGATTAGGGATTATGAGTATAACGGCAGAAAGTACAGGGTTGGACACTCCGCTCTCAAATGTTCCGATTTATTTTATACGAGGGACATAAATTTTCTTCTCACTTATGTGCCACTTCTGATTTATGCCTCACTGGAACGAGTAGCAGACACATATTCAATCGAATCCGATGAGTTGATGGTCGCTGCCAAACAACTGTGTGTTGGGCTTCCCCTGGCCTATTGGGAGGAGTACGAGTCCAAATTTGCGGATATGCTTACGGACTTTCAGGTTGCGGGACGTCATGTCCATTTTGATGCCGTGGAAGTTCTTGCCCAAGGGCAGGGAGTTCTTGTTGATTTTGTTATTAATGATGCCTGGCATGAGGATGAAGAAAGGGCAAACAGCGATATTGTCATAGTCGATATCGGATTTAATACCATTGATGTCCTCTGCGTTGAGGAAGGGACATGCAGCAAGGAATGGTCTGATATGATCGAGGGGGGAGGCATTTGCAGAATATGCGACAGCGTTAACAGCAACCTTCAGAAGTCGAGGATATATCTGCCCGAGCAGGCTGTTAAGGATGTCCTGATGAAGAAAAAACTTACCATTTACGGTCAAAACAGAGACTTTTCCAGTGTAATCAGAAATGCTTCCGAGGCTTACACAGACAAACTTGAGCAGGAAATCAGATCAAGGTGGTCCAGCTTTTTGCAAAGGGCCGATAAACTTATCATAGCCGGAGGCGGAGCATATTATCTGTCTGAATTTAACGGGTATCCACCCGACTTTATTTGTGTTCCGAACGACCCTGAATACAGTAACGCAAGAGGGTTCTTGAAATATCTGACAGGATTGGAAAAATAAATGACAGGGAGAATATATAAATTCCGTACCCGTTCTCCTAAAGTCATTGCCTTGCTTGACAGGCTTCCCAGAGGTTTCCGAACCCCTGTAATTGAAGTTGCACTGATCTTATACACGGCATCCAGCGAAGGAGAAATTTTCCTTAACCAGCTGGCATCTGAAGACAAAACCGGGCCAGATTCAGCCAGGAAAAGACAGGGAACAAACACTCCCGCCAAAAAGAACAGGCAGGAGGGGGAAAAAACAGGCACGGTCAAACAAAATAGCTTTTTAACAAAATTCAAAGGAGATTTTATTAAATGAAAACGTACAATTACTTAATATTTCTATTGATTGTGTTCATCGCTGCAACGTGTTTCTCCCCGTCGGCTTTTGCAGGGAATGTATGCAAAACGGTGGATATTGATTTTATGCGCCGCCATCTTAATATTCCGCAACACACATTAATTGCTTCAAAGGTTCCCGTTAACGGTCTCTGCCAGGTTATTTTAAATATCGACGGCCGTTATTTCACCGCCTACGCCTCCGATGACAACTATGTGATTCTCGGCAAGATGTATTCAAATCAGGCTATCCAGGATAGCGGGGAATTAAGCCGCCTTCAAAGATCTAATTTTGCAAAGGTAAAGCCTGAACTGGATAAGTGTGTTGCCATTAATTACAAACCAAGGGCTAATGTTGAAAACGTGGTCTATATGGTTACTGATCCACTCTGCCCGTACTGCAATACGGCCACCGGAAAAATAAAGAAGTTTGCCGATAATCACAACATTGAACTGAAGATAGCTTTTTTCAGTGTGCATGGGACGGCAGGTGATAAGAAGGCAGTTGAAGCCGTGTGCAGAAACTTCACCCTTTCCGAGTATATGCAAGATGATTGGAAGAAAGGTGATGGTGAAAAGTATCAGTGCGAAAAAGGCAAGACCCTGATTAAAAAAACCCGTCCCCTTGCCCGGGATCTCCATATTCAGGGTGTCCCGACTTTTTTCCTGCAGGATGGAACACAGGTTGTAGGCGCTAATATGACACGCCTTGAAAAAGCATTGAGAAAGTAACAGTATGCAACTTATGCAACCAATGAAAATTGTTTTTATATTTCTGGTCTTCTTGATACCCGTTGTGTTCTCTCAGGCAACGGTTCATGCGTATTGCTTTGAAAAGGCGGGAAGATATTACGACATATCTCCTACACTTCTCAAGGCGATATCGCTCGTGGAAAGCAACTACAAGCCTGATGCCGTTCATCGCAACATGGACGGTTCTGTTGATTACTGCCATATGCAGGTTAACTCCTATTGGAAAAAACATCTGTCCTATAAATGGCAATATCTTTCCGATCCCTGTTACTGCACAATGGTCGGGGCATGGATACTCCGACAGTGCATTGACCGGTACGGGTACAACTGGAATGCCGTTGCCTGCTACCATACAGGAAAATCACCAACAGAACTTAAACTCCCCAAGAAGCGGCGGGCGATCAATTATGTCAGAAAAATTCAACATGCCCTCTCAAATATTGAATAGCGAGGCCTTAATATGCGTTTTTTATACCGCTTCATTGTTTTTATTACCCTGCCCTCCTGCCTTTTGACCGGCTGTTGCCATTTGTGCGAATGCCGCAAACAGGAACCTCTTCCCATTGTAAATACGGCGGTTCAGGAAAAGCATGATCTCCCCTCTTCTCTGTATACGGTCAGCGATAAATACACATATAAACACGGAAATAATGTTAACGGTACTGTACGTGAAACGTTTCTGGTAATTGATACTTCAAACGTTGATCCACCACCCGTCAGGTCAAAGCCAAAAACATTCGTCAATGTTCCCGTTTCCCGCTTTCACAGGCACAAATCCAAACATAACACCATCATATATTTTGACCTGAATTCGTATCGGATAAGAAAAACGGAGATTGAGAAGCTTGAGAATTTTGCCCGGCAACAAAATGGGGAAAATGTTTCCGTGACAGGTTATACGTGCTGGAAGGGGACCCAAAAACACAATGATATTATTGCCATGAAAAGGGCGCGCTCTGTTGCCGAGTATCTCAAAAAAATGGGAGTTGTTGTCAGGTCTGTTACCGGGAAAGGCAAAAGCCGCTATAAATCCAGAACAAACATAGCACTGAACAGAAGAGTGGTAATTATGTCATGTACAAAAAAATCATTTTAGGTTCGATACTTATTATCTTCGCCCTTGCCGTGTTTGCGGGACTTTTTTGTGAGGATTATGTGCGAAAATATTATCCAGAGTTTACATCCATCAACTTCGCCAGCCTAATCATTATCCTGATCGGATGTCTGTATGCTTTCGTTCGGAGAAATATGATTGTTCCTGTTATGTTTGTTATCATTGCGTGCGCTTTGCCGTGGGTCAAGTACTGGATTGTTACTTACTGGAACAGCGTCTATCTGCCCTGGTGAGCTTATATATGAAAGGAGCTGTATGAATAATTTTATTGTTACTGTAGGAGACAAAATTGCGGGATACAACACTGTAACCTGTTACGGTTCTTTAATTGTGCCGTCTGTGGGAGCTGGCAGCATTATCAAAGACTGGTTTGCAAGATTCACCGATTTTTTCGGCGGGAGGTCCAAGTCGTATGAAAAAACATTTGAGTCTCTGATTGCAACCGGTCTTGATTCAATGGTTCAGCAGGCTAAATCTGTCGGCGCAAACGCAATTTTGAATTTACGGATTGAGAGTACGAATATTTCAGGAAAGTCAATCATTGGTATGCTGCTCTATGGTACAGCGGTTAAAATCGAACAGGACAAATAGATTATGCCTGGTGATTTAGAAAGTGCATCAGGCGGGGCAACCCTCATTGACAGCAGTGATCAGCCTGTCAGAAAAGGCAAATTCCCCAATCTTCTTTCAGCCGTATCGCAGATACAGCGATACGCTATGATTGAGAGGGAGGGGGGTGAAATACCCGTTGATTTTCTAACTATTGAGGGCCAATTAAACTTTTTTAATGTCGGCCTGGTATCAGGCTTTGTCCACGGACTTTTTTTCCTGCTTTTCACCATAATTGCCTTGCCTGTAATCTCGGATGATATCCTCCGCACCTATGTATCGCAATATTTCCCCCTTGCGGAATACAAATCTTTTCTCTTTTTCATCAGCCTTACCCCTGTCATGTATTCGGCTATAGTGTGTGTTTATCTCAGCCAGTACCATATAGGCAAGCTGACCCGCAGGGCGATAGATAACCTGCTGGTCGGGAGGCTTGTAAGCAAGGTGGTACAGGGACTAATATACTTTATTATCTTTATAGTACTTGCAAAGTTCCTCAACCCTGAAAATGTCTGGAAATTTTCTTATAATATCACCTTCAGAAGCTACGATCTTGCCCACCAGATTTACAGAGTCATCATGAACACAAGGCCTAACATCCACAATGCCGCCTTTGAAACGCTCGGTATTTTTATGACAGCCGTAATCGTTCCTTTTGTTACCATCTGGATGTTTTCGATTGTTAGAAAAATAAGAAACATCAGACAAAAAATGTTCTGGAATAACTAACAGGAGGTTGCGTGGCTAATTTTCGCAAAGGTATTACATACATAGGTGATGGAGTTGATCTTGGTGATCATACAGGCAAAATCAAAACAATAAAACTGCCCGATGAGGATAGAAGAGGGCATTTGTTTTGCTTTGGCGCAACAAGGGTCGGCAAAACCAGGCTGATAGAGTCAATGATCGAACAGGATATAAGAAAAGGGTACTCCGTATGCTTTATTGATCCGAAGGGCGATATAGACATCTTTTCAAAGATAGTTCAGGTGGCTTTGGAGGAGAACAGACAGGATGATCTGTGTCTTGTTACCCCCATATTCCCCGGCTGTTCATCCAGAATAGACCCGCTGGCGTATTACTACATGAATGAGGAAATTGTTTCCCATGTTGTTTCCGGGATAAAAGCAAAAGAGGAGTTTTTTGTCAATGTTGCCTATGAAACAACCCTTGTTATCGTGCTTTCACTCCTTCTTTTTAAAAAGATCCGTGGCGATTCGGGTGAAGAAGCAAGAATAAACTTCGATGATATAAAAAACAGGGCTTCACATGCCGGATTAACCTCGCTGAAAAATGAACTTGAGGTGATAAAAAATATTGAGCCTGGGGCAAATGAGATTATCGAAAGCCTTAATCAGATACTTTCGTCTCCCCCTGATTACTTTGCAAAAATATCATCTTCTCTGCGAACCGTTTTGACCTCAATATCAACCGGCAGTGTTGGCACAATAATCGGACGGGCAAAGAGTAACAGGTTTATAGAACGTCTTGAAAATAACCAGAAGACGATTTTCGTTGTTCAGACGGGAAGTCTTCTTACCCGGAGAACCGCCCATATTGTTGGAAGGGTGCTGATATCTATGGTCCAAAGCTTTATCGGCAGGCGCTATGCCTCCGGGAGAAAGGTATCGCCTCCCCTATGTGTATATATTGACGAAATGAGCAATGTTATCTATCTGGGTATAGAAGATTTATTTAACAAGGCGGGTGGAGCCGATGTTTGGGTTCACGGTTTTACCCAGTCCATTGCGGATCTCGAAGCCGAAATGGGTCCCGCATACGCCAAAAAGATTCTCGATAACACAAATACAAAGGTTTTTATGAGAGTTAACGATCCATCAACGGCAAAGTATATATCCGATTATGCCGGCATAAGAGACAGATTTTCACCCTTTCTATCCCTGTCAGGCGGCATTACTATACGCGAGGTAAAAGAATATGAGATAAAACCAGAAGAAGTCCTTAATCTTAAACCGAGAGAATTTTATATGTTTTCTTTTAATGCCAGGTGCAAGGGCGTAACCAGCTTCACAGAACCAGCCTATATTCGTGTTAAATATCCCGAAGCCAATATACAGTGAAAACTTATTTTTTCATTATCATTCTTATATTTGTCTTTCTGGCTATTGTTTCATTGTTTTTGAGGTCAGGCCGTAATGCACAGAAAAGAAAGACCGCCTTTTCCAATCTGGACAGAATAACTGATTTAAACTCGAATGGTTCTGAAAAGCATTCCGTATCCGAACACAAAGATGAATTGTCTTATGATGCCGTCCGCAGAGATTTCAAACATCCCGCGTTGATCTGTCCTTTCTATGAACAGTATATCGAATCACACAAACAGGTTCTTACATTCAACAATTGCTATGAACCCGTGCTCAGGCTTCTTATCTGTCTTGACAAGCATGGTGATTGCTCTTCAGTTGTCCATGATGGAAGTGAATCCTCTTATTCACGTTCTGAAAATCTGTATAATCTCCTGGGAAAAATATCACTGCTTGAACACTCGTTGAATGTGGCAGGCGAGATAATATCAATCGTCAACGACGGGTCCGGGCAGGATTCCGACATGAGAAGGGGCATGCTGCTTATCGCATCTCTTGGCCATGACCTGGGCAAAATACCGGATCTCCGCAAAAATACCAGTTATGCTACAGGCGACCATCCAATTATATCACAAGCGGAACTCAATCGTATTATGCCGTATTCAGTCCCGGAACGTCAGAAAATACTTGATGCCGTCAGGGATCATCACCTGAAAACCAGCCAGCCCCTTACCCTGATGCTGAAAAAAGCCGATCATCAGGCAAGAGCAAAAGAAATCAAAATGCTTTCACCCACCGTCAGCAATAAAACTAAAAGCAAAACGCAGATGAATATTTCATCTGTCAATGCACCAACCAAAACAGACCTGTCATGGATGGATATTAATGTTTTGAAAGAGCGCATAGAAGAAAAAATAAATGTGCTTCACAATAACAAATTTAACGCATTTTCCATGAGAAACGGCCTTGTGTATGTCATGCCCGAACTAATTTCTTCCATTGTCTATGATCTTGCCGAGGCTGAAAACCGTCTTGATGTTATTAATGAACCGAAACGTAATATCGAACACACTGTCAGATTTTTATTTAAAGAGTATATCCCGTCAAATATAGGACAATCCTACAACGGCAGACGCTACAATCTTTATAATAATGGCAGGGTAATCCTTAAAGGGTTTTACATGCCCATAAAGGTTGAAGCCTTTACTATTTCAATCGCTGAACTGGAAAAGAAAAAGTCCGGGCATCTGAAAAAAATAACCCGGGTTGAAATTGCGTCCTTCCCCTTAAAGCCGTGATTTTCCAGCTTCGGCTGCCATTTTATCCCCTTCCTATTACTCAAGTAAGCAAACAGTTTAAGGAGATATTCATTAACAAGTTTAATCACACGTTGTCCGGCATACTGTTGTCGGCGGGAATTATTACCGTGAAATACCCGGTGATTGAAGTGAATCTTCTGCATCCCTCGGTCCTCGAATCAGCTATGCCACTTGCCGCAGGTGCGCTTATTGGGTCAGTGTTCCCCGATATTGACATTCGCATTCCCGGACTCGAGCACAGGACTATTACTCACTGGCCTGTTATTTACGGGACAGGCCTTGTCCTGTCATATTTTGCAGGATATTTGTGGCTGTTCTTTTTCTGTATCGGCTGCCTGGTTCATGTTCTGCTCGATTCATTGAGTCTCATGGGTGTGCCGCTTTTAAACCCCTTTGGAAAGCGCAGGGGATTTAAACTCATGGTGGTTGGAGGTTATGCAGAGGCTCTATGCTCGGTAATTATATTGATCGGAATTTTCTGTGTGTGGGTAGAGGCACACAACAATAATATATGGAGGTTAATTTATGATTAAGAAGACTGCCGATAAAATTGGGAAGATTATTGATGTGGCCCTCATTGTGATTAGTTGTTTTATGATTATTGACGGCGTTACATTCTTTGTAAACACCATGGGCATGGTGCGGAGCACCGAGTTCCAGATGCTCATTAGTCTGGTTCATATTCTTGCCGTGATCATGATCTGGATGTCCGTTCTGACGTTCAGGCAGATCATAGTCGGCATTATTACAAGGATTAAATAGCTATATGCAACACCAACAAAAATACCAGTAAAAGGAGATGTTTATGAGAAGGTTTAAGAGAAAATTATCAAGAAAGTACAATGACATTTCGTTCAAACTGATGTCCAGCCCTAAAGTGGCTCAGGGAATGGGGATTGCCCTGATAGCGGGTGGCGCAGTTCTTGTCAGCGCAAACATAGCTTCGGCGATTACAGCCCCGGCAAGCGGCAGCTTTGCCTATGATATTTACGACATAGCTGTAAACGATATGGTTAAAGGTCCTATCGGTTATATCGGCGGCCTGGGTGCAATGGTATGGGGAGCCTTTTCAGCAATCCAGCAAAAACTTGGTATGGCTGCATGTTCGATACTCGGCGGAGGCGCCCTTATCAAGGCGGATGCAATCACACAATCTCTGGGATTGATTTTTTAGATATGCCGACAAGATTTCCCCAATATTTATCCTCGCCGATACAGGTTCTCTGGTTTGAGGCTGATGAACTCGGCATTATACTGTTCTTTTTTACACTTGCGTTTCTTTTTGGGAATATATTCTACCTGTTAATGTTTCTGGGTCCGTATGTGTACGCTAAAGTTAAAACTAAATATCCGTCAGGGTTCTTACAGCATCTTTTTTATTTCACCGGCCTCACCAAGCTTAACTTTTACCCCGATTCTTTTACCAGGACATTCATAGAGTGAATTGAATGCGATTGAATTTTTTTGTTGATAAATTTGCAAACATGAAGGCTGAAAACCGCCTTCTCAAATTTGCTGTGGTTGTTGTTGCCGTTTCATCCGTTATGTCGGCAATCGTTTCATACAGCGCCTTGAAATACCAAAAGGTGGTTATCCTGCCACCCGTTGTGGACAGGCGAATTGAGATTTCTGGAAATAACGTCAATGACGATTATGTGAAACTGTTTACGAGGTATACGATGGGTCTCATGTTTAATTACACACCCCACACCTTTCGCGGGCAGAGCAATGAGTTACTTAAACTGGTCACTCCTGAATTTTATAACATTTTTCACGGTAAAGTAACGGTTATGGCGGGCAATATCGAAAGGCTGCTGATTTCCAGCGTTTTCTATCCTCAGAAACTGTCAATTAACCAGGCAAAAAAAGAAGTGACGGTTCAGGGACTCAGACAGCAGCGTGCTCATGACTCACCGATTGAGGATAAACAGAAAAAGTACATAATGCGGTACAAGATAATAAATGGGAGATTCTATATAGATGACATTAAAGAAATTGATTTATAGGCTTTTTGTAACTGCTATGACGCTTGTTGCTGCTACCTATGCGGTTGCCGCGGATCTCAATCATTCTGTTGAAGTTATGCCCGAAATTGTTACGAATGTGGATTTTAGCAACAGAGATGTGAATAGAATTATGTGTCCTGCAGGACAGCCCGTTAAGGACGTTATTTATTCCCAGGAGAAGGGTGTCACCGTTAAGATTGACGGGAATAATGTCTTTGTGAAGTTCCTCATTAAAAAAGATCCGGCAACGGGGGAAAATATTTATATCAAAAGACCTGTTGAAATGTATGTCGTTTGCGGAAATAAAGGTACCATTTATACCCTGATATTCAACCCCCGCAACATTTCCGCACGATCCGTCAGGCTGATAGGAGACGCAAAGAAAATCAAGAAAAACCTGTCGTTGTTTAAGGATATGCCAATTGAAAAGGCGGTAATAATGATTGTTAAAAAAGTATACGTTGATGATGTTCCTGATAGTTTCACTATCAAAAAGGTTAACCTCAGGATTGATGTGTTCAGGGATATTGATGTTGTATTTAATCGTGTGGTTGTTGCCGAGGGGGAAGGGATCAGACTTAAAGAATATGTCGTTCAATTGAAAAAATCATACAAAAAAGACCGTATGAAGGTATTGGAAAAATACTTTCTGATTCCGGAACTGGCACAAAATCCTGTCGGCATAGCTCTTGAGACACTTACCCTTGTTAAGGGCAAGCCAACGAGACTCTTTGTCGTTGAAAACAGAATTGATTCATAAGGAAACATATTATGCTTTACGGAAAAACAGAAAATACCAGTCAAGATAAGCCTGATATTCAGGGCAAGCCTCAATCAGAGGATAAATCCCAATCAGGGCAAAAGCTTGATATCCCAAACTTCACGCGGCGTGCATGGGACGGCATTCATCCTGATAATAAACGCAGAATCGTAATCGCATGTCTTGTGTTTATTGCAGTTGCGGCGACGTTGGCCGGATATAAGTTTTCAGGACGCTCATTTAGTGGGGAAAATGTTCAAAAGCCTGTTGCTGAAAATAAGATGCGTGAAATTGATCTGGATAAAAAAATGGTTGAAAAAGGACTTTACGAGTCTACCCGGAGTTCACTTGCCCATCAGAATAACGAACTGGAAAAAATAAAATTTGAACTTGAGAAATTGAAAGAAACACCGCCTGTTGCCCATAAAGCCGTTTCGGTTGCTGCCTGTACGCCTTCTCAAGATTCGCAACCGGTTAAGAAGGAGGTTAGCATACCGCCTCCGCCTAACAGACAGCCGATAAAAGAACAAAACAAAAGAAAAAGCATGTATGAGTCCCCTCCTCCGCCTCCGTATGTTCAGGAAAGTGGCTTTACAGGGGGAATATCGTTTGTTTCAAATAATGACCCTCAAAAAAATACGCCGGACGAGGGTAAAAAAAAAGAGGAGCAGACGATATATTTACCCCCTTCTTTTATGGAGGCAACTCTTCTTTCAGGATTGGCAGCCCCTACTACCTCGGCGGGCAAGAATAACCCCCTGCCGATCCTCATGAGAATTAAAGATCTTGCGGTTCTACCAAACCAAATTAAGGCAAACCTCAAGGGCTGTTTTCTGATTGCGGAGGGCGTAGGCAATCTTGCAGATGAAAGGGTTCATGCAAGGCTTTTAACTCTTTCATGCCTAAGCAAAAAAGGTTCGTGCCTTATAGATCAGTCAGTCAAAGGTTTTATAGTCGATAGTGACGGGAAAGTCGGTCTCAAGGGCATGGTTACGGCAAAGATGGGATCTATGCTTGCGAGAAGCGCCCTTACTGGATTTTTAGGGGGTATCGGTGACGCAATTGACCAGTCAAGCCTAACAAGCTCATTCAGCACGGCAACAGGGGCAAATCAGCAGTGGTTTACAGATACGGATGCGAAAAACATATCAAGGGCAGGTGCGGGAAAGGGGATATCAAACGCCATGAAAGACCTTCAGAAGTTTTATCTCCAGCTTGCCGAACAGACTATGCCGGTTATTGAAGTCGGAGCAACCAAAACGGTAACGGCAGTAATAAGTGAGGGCGTAATGCTTAAAATTAAGGAAAACCCTAACCCCGGGGGGGCATGAAAATGAGAAAAACTGTGACGTGCGGCGTTCTGATTTTGTTTTTTATATCTTTTCTCGCCGGGTGTGCTGTGTTTAACCCGTACAGCGATGAGTTTCAGTGTCCTCATGTAGATAAGGGGGAGTGTACCAGTATGCAGAACGCGTACGAAAAAAGCATTTCCCCGGAAGCAGATGATATTGGTGATGAATCGCATCTGGAACGGGCAGACAAATGTACCAACTGCGTAAAAGATAAAAAAACCGCAGCGGGTGAGAAGAAGGAACAGAAGGAAGATGCCCGCTATGATTACCAGAAAAAACTTTACAATAAAATCTCGTCTTTAATAAAAAATCCGCGATCTCCCATGGTTGCCGCCCCCAATGTTATGAGGGTTTTGATGATGTCGTACACGGGACCCGGTAATGATCTTTACAGTTATCGGTTTGTTTACATCTTTGTCACCGAACCCAAGTGGATATACAGCACAACTCAAATTGATTAACAAGGAGATTTGGATTGGTATTTAAGGAACTTCTATTCGGCAAGAATTGCGGGATGACAAAATCAGAGCTTCGGAAAATGACATTCAGGAATTCGTTTTCCGATTATCTTCCTTATGTCGCATACGACCCCGAAACGGAACAGTATCATAACGCCGATAATTCTGTCGGATTCCTGTGGGAATGTACCCCCCTTTTATACGGAAACGATAATATATTTAATAACCTCAACGGACTGTTTACGTCCGGCCTGCCGGAAGGCAGCGTAATGCAGTTCATTCTTTACGCAGATCCCAATATAAGCAGCATCCTCAAATCATACAAAAACACAAAGACGAGGGAATCAGATCTTATCAAGGAAAGCGTAAACAACATAGTGGACTACTATGAAAAAGGCACAAAGGGGTTTGATAAGCTTCAGAATATCCCTGCCCGCAATTACAGGCTTTTTGTGGCGTTAAAAATTTATAAGGATAAACACCTTTCCGATGAGGTTCTCTCCGATATTAAGGAAAATATTTACGAAACATTGAAGGGCGTTTACCTTAACCCGAAGCCCATGTATCCGCATAGCCTGATAAATGTCATGTCAAGGCTGTTTAACGATCCTCCCCCGGATGATATGCCCTATGAGGAACGCACCCCTATTAACCGTCAGATTATCCTTTCGGAAACCCCTATAAAAGCGGAGTGGGACAGACTCATAGTCGGCAACAAAATTTTAGGATGCCAAACGGTTAAAAAAGTCGCGAGTGAAATCGATCCGCTCACCTTTAATTATTTAAGCGGAGGTGTATGGGGCGGACGTGATGACGGGAACCAGCTTAACGATCCTTTTATCATCACTGTCAATATTATATTCGAAAACCAGAAGGCAAAACTTCACGGTAAGTGCAATTTTGTTCTCCAACAGCAGGCTGTCGGCAGTTTTGCCCCATCCCTGAGAAGAAAACAGGAAGAGTATATGTGGGCAACCGGCGAGATTGAGAAAGGAACCCCCTTTATTCGGATCATGCCCATTATGTGGCATATATCCAGTACAGACTCGCGATCCAGGGAAACAAGCGCAAGAGCAAAGCGAATGTGGGAATCCCAGGGATTTGTTGTTCAGAAGGACAGGGGGATACTCAATGTTCTTTTTATTTCCTCCCTTCCGTTTGGTCTCATAAATGTTGGCAAAAATCTGAAATTTATTAACAGAGATTTCATCTGTCAGCCTGAAGTAGCTGTGAAGTGTCTTCCCATACAGGCAGATTTTTCAGGTTCGGGAACTCCTGTAAATCTGTTTGTCGGCAGAAAAGGGCAACTGGTCACAATGGATATTTTTGACAAGCGGGCAAGCAACAACAATGCTCTCATCTCTGCGGCCTCCGGTAGTGGAAAATCGTTTCTTATGAATTCGCTTGTTTTTAATTATTATTCCACGGGATCGCTTATCCGCATCATTGATATTGGACAATCATACAAGAAACTCTGTTCTGTTCTTAACGGCAATTTTATAACCTTTTCAAAAGAGTCCAATATAACACTGAACCCGTTTACCAACATAATAGATATTAACGATGATATTAGTTCTATCAGCTCAATACTGGCGCAAATGATCTATTCAACTACCCAGGAAGTGCCCGATGAGACAGAGATGACACTTATAAAGAACGCTATATACTGGGCATACCGTAAATACAGCAACGAGGCTGACGTGGACAGAATATATGACTACCTGAAAGGGTTTCCCAGGTACGCTGACGATTTGCTTTATTCTAATCTTGAAAAGACAGATGACGATTCACACTTTATTGGTAATCTCAGAAATACATCAATTAAGCTGGCATTTAACCTGCAAAACTTCACGTCCCGCGGCACTTACGGAAAGTGGTTCAACGGACCCTCTACACTCGACATAGCGAGGGATGATTTTGTTATTCTTGAGCTTGAGGAACTTGCGGCGCAACCGGAGCTTTTCGGTGTAATTACACTTCAACTTATCAATTACGTTACCTCAAACCTATACCTGTCTGACAGGTCACAAAAGAGACTGATTATTTTTGATGAAGCATGGAGGTTTTTTAAAGAAGGCTCAATGCTTAAAAATGTGATCGAAGATGGGTACAGACGTGCAAGAAAATACGGTGGCAGTTTTACAACAATCACCCAAAGCCTCCTTGACCTGAAAATGGCCGGTGATGTCGGGGATGTCATCCAGGCAAATTCGGCATATAAATTTTATCTTGAGTCGTCCGACTTCGAGAAGGCAAAGCAGGAAAAGATTATAGATTATGAGCCGTTTGTGATGGATCTGCTGAAGAGCGTGCAAAACCGGAGGCCGAATTATTCGGAAGTATTCGTGGATGGTCCCGCAGGCCTGGGCGTGATGAGGCTGATCGTTGACCCATATTCATACTACATATACACATCTGACGCCGATGACAATGCAAAGATCAATTCCTATGTTCAGAATGGAATGTCCTATGCCGAGGCGATAAATAAAATGGTTGCGAACAGAGAGGTGTAGGCAGTGAGCAGAGTATCGTCAGTTTCCAGAAGATTGTTTCCTCTTGTCAGCTTTGCAGGGTTGATATTTGTTACGGCTGAACTGGTCATGCAGTTGCTTTCCTCTTCCCTGTGCGGAACCGAAGGGTGCAGGATAGTTGCCAGCCATGCTCGGTATGGTGATATAACGATGCTGTTGCCGGGCATAGCGGTATTTTCGATCCTCGCTTCGCTGTCAGGGATTAACCTTTTCCTGCGTGAAAAGCGTCTTGATCTTCTCATTAATGTTACCTTGATAACGGCCCTGCCAGCCGAGGGGTTTCTTGTCGGCTACCAGGCATTCAGGATTCATACTCCCTGCGTGTTCTGTCTTCTTGTTTTCACGGTTTTTGTAATTCTCGGCGTCATGCGTATTGCCGGAGGACACAAGGAAGTCATTTCAGGGTTTGCCGGTTTTATCATAACATTCAGTCTGTTTTATCTTGTGCTGCCTGCCGCAAATAACTGCGATTGCATACGCAATGGTCGTCTTATTCTGTTTTACAGCGAAGTCTGCGAACACTGTGAAGCCGTTAAAAAGCTGTGCAGGGATTGCGATCTTCAGGTTAATCAGGTTCCGGCAAAAGAACATGGTGGATTCCTCAAGGCCATGAACATAAATGAAGTTCCTGTACTCTTCGTAAATGACGGAACTGAAAAAAGGATTCTAATAGGTGAGGCCAGGATAAAGAAATACCTTCTGTATATTGATTCTAACAAAAAAATGAGTGAATGGATGTCCGAGGTATTTTCATCTTCGGCGCATGCAAGTACATGCAAAATAGGCAAGCCATGCGAAGATTGATCAGATTATATTTGACAATCTTATTTTCTTTCTCCTGTCTGGCAGTTCCTTTCGCGGCATTGGGATCATCACCTGTTGTATGTCCAAGGGATACTGAGTGTCAGGTATCAATATACAGAAGCGCCCTTCCCTCGGACTTTGCAATTCATAACATCGTCTTTACCCCGCCGGTTGACGGTAACGGCAGTATTATCCCCATTGCGGGCAACCAAGTTATATTCAGGTATGATGGGGCTTCTACCCAGGTTGTGTGTGACGGGTCATGGCATGATTTCATTCCCGATACATCCTATAATGAAATACTGAACAGGGTAATGTGTACGATAGGAGACGGGGGCAAGTCCGTAAATGCGTCTTTCATGCTTTATGATCAGGATGTTTATTCATCTCCTTATACATATTGTCCTGCGTTGGGCTGCTGTCCAGAGTTGACGGGATCAAGCAAAGCATCTCCTTATTGTCATACGGAGGATGACGATTCGGCGTGTAAATGGCAGCAACAGAATGTCAATAACAGTATTCTAAACCAACGAAACGTACCCCTGAATAATTGGGTGGTTTACGGAAAAACAACGGCAAATAACCTCACCTTTATAAATAATGTTGAAAGCGCGGCCCCGTACAGCGAGTCGGATTATGTATGTGCCTATGACACAAATGGTAACGGGAATATAGACATGGGAGAGATGGGTGCCTGTATTCAGATAGAACAGGCGTATTTTTGTCCAGTTGATGCGGCTGACTGTATAGCCACTTATGAAGATCCGATCTGTCCCGATGGAAGCACGCTTAATACCGGTACAGATAAGTGCGAATCCGATCCGAACATAAGCTGCCCGTCAGGAGGCTATATATACAATTCGGACATTGATACATGCGCTACGGATGTGAATTGTCCTGACAGCGGGGGGCTGAATCCCGATTCCGACCTGTGTGAAATAGTCGTTACAAGTGATTTATGTCCTGCCGGACATGCCTATAACGGCAGCCTCGATGCCTGCATAAAAGAGGTAGTTTGTGCGGAGAGTGGAATATATAATTCCAGCACTGATAAATGTGAAATAGGCTACACTCCCGCCTGTTTAGACGGATATGTTTATAATTCATCAATACAGAAATGCGAACGCGATCCTGTCTGCCCGAGCGGATCAAGTTATAACAGCACATACAACAAATGTCTTAAAGCCGTTGCATCAGTAACCTGTCCTTCAGGCTACAGCTATAATTCATCCAGCCGGAAATGTGAAAGCAGCCCTGTATGTCCAAGCGGAGGCTCTTATAACACAGGTACAAACAGGTGCGAAGCTGGTGCAGGGTGGTACTGTTCTTCCAATGGAAACACATATTCAAGCCAGTCAACGTGTAGCAGTAATTGTGCGCAAACTGCCCAGTGTACACAATCTACACCCGCTGTATCCATATCCGGCAACAACTGGTATCAACGGTGGATACGGGGGGCGTATGTATCGGGTAACACTTTGTATTTTAGAGATTACGATGGCGCATTTGCCTCTGCTACCTTTACCAATACAACCCCCTCTATGTCTTCGTGGTGGAATCAGAACAGGCCGATAAACAAGATCATCGCTTCCGGAAATCAGATGTTCCTCCAAAGCTGCAAGTGTACTAACATGAACTGTGTAGGCTACGGGATGGACATGACGTGTACCTGTCTCAGCATTTCCTGCGATACTATGGCAACGGTTAGCTTTACCAACGTTACGTTGTCGGGGGAACGGCCTTACACTTACCCAAGCACTAATTATAACGGCGATGTTATATGCGGTGGCGGTGCTTCTGGTAATAGCTTGCGTTTTTTAGGCACGGCTCCAAATCATTACATTACCTTTACTCATAATGCCGTTGACGTGTGTCCTCTCGGCAACTATGCCTGTACGGGCAGTCCAATGACTTGTACCAAATCGGGATCATGCTTGGCAACCTGTCCTTCCGGTTACTCTTACAGCGGAGGAATTTGCATTGTAAACGCTATGTGTCCTTCGGGCGGTACGCTCAATACTTCGTCCGATAAGTGTGAATACACGCCAACCTATAATTGCGATTCAGGGTTGAACTATGATCCGGCAATAGAATACTGTACAGGAAGTGCCTCATGCCCCGATTCCGGCATTTTGAACACAACGGCTGATAAATGCCAGCTGGCTTTTAATCATTCCTGCCCTGCGGATTATAACTATAACAGTCCCGCCGATACATGCCAGAGTGATCCTGTCTGCAACTACGGCTATTTCGATGGTTCAATAGACATGTGCAGGCTTTCCGCTTCTGGAATATGCCCAGGCACATACACCTACAATAATGATCAAAATAAATGTCTGGTTAACCCCCCATGCCTGTCAGGGGCTGCATACTCGACCACTCTGAATCAGTGTTCGATTGATGCGGTTCACGACTGTCCGGACAACACATCGTATTCATCCCCCTCACGTTTGTGTGAGGCGTATCCCGTGTGCCAGATTGGATCTTATAATGCCGATACAAACAATTGCTATGAGGGTGACAATACCTGTCCATACGGCCCTCAGTATGCCTGTTTGAGCTACCAGGGCAAAAACCAGTGCAGTGCCCAGGAGTGCGCACAGTATGGCAGTTCTGCCCAGGATGAGGGCACAGCGCAGGGTTCAAATGACAAGCATGATGACGGGGAGGTAGATGACGAAGGAAACTGCCTCGGCACGGTATATATTTTTAATGGTCATGACAGACGATGCAGGAGTGATGGGGCTACTATTGGTTTTCAGAATTGTTGTGCTGATGAGGACTACTTATTTGGGCTTGCGCAATGCAGGGAGGAAGAAAAACAGCTTGCACATTTAAAGGCAAGAGGAATGTGTCATTACATAGGAGAATATTGTTCCAAGACACTGTCCCTGCTCTTTACCGAAATTTGCATTGAGCATTCCAAGACATACTGCTGCTTCAATTCCAAGCTGGGTAAAATTATACAGGAACAAGGCAGACCGCAGTTGAAAACATTCGAGGGTTGGGGTCAGTCCGAAGGCCCGAATTGCAGGGGGATGAAGCCGGAAGAATTTGAAATGGTCGATTTTTCCAGAATTGATCTTTCGGAATGGTACGGAGATATAGTTGCAAAATCCCAGGAAGAAATTTCAAGCAGCATGCAAAACAAGGTGCAGACATTCTATGACAATCTCGAACATTAAAAAAATCATTTCTTTAGCTACTTTCGCGGGCCTTGTTTTAACTGTTCAGCCCGTATCCGCCTCCGTCCACAATCTGGGTGTTTTGGGAAACACCTATTCCATAGCCGAAAGAGACGCCCTTGAGGAAATACAGGAAAGGGCAAGGGCGGTTGACTGGGAAAAGAAGATGGACCGTAAAAAGGCGGAGAAAAGGATAAAGAGTTACAAACCCCGCAACCTGTCAAAACTGCCAAGGGCTTTAGAGGATAAGACCTCCCTCGTTGATATGACCTATACACTTGATATTGACATACCGAACGGGAAAGGCGGCATTCTGTATCCGAAGGGCTACACTTTCAATCCCCTGGAGCATGTTCAATTTCCCAATACCATAGTGGTTATAGATGGAACCGATGAAGAACAGGTTAATTGGTTTTTGAAATCGGATTATGCAAACGATTATAAAACGACCTTTATGATTTCCGATGGGTCTTATTATGATCTTATGAAGAAGTTTAAAAGACCTGTGTACTTTGCGGATGATCGTATCATCAATAGATTCAAGCTTAAGGCTGTGCCGTCTGTTATACGTCAAAAAGGCAATTACATGGAGGTATGTGAATTTGGGATTAAGAAAAAAACTGATGATAAATAGCCTCGCCCTAATCATAATATTAGGTATAGCCATTCCTGTGAAAAGCTTTGCTGTCTGTGCAGGCGTTCCTCTCAATCCCGTGACGGATGTATGCTGGTATTGCATGTTTCCGATGAAAATAGCGGGCAAGGAAAGCGTGGCCGGGTTCCCAAGCCCGCCGGATATGGCAAATGCCCCAACATGTATATGTCCTGCTCCGCCGCCTGTGTTTGTGAGAATCGGAATTCCCGTTAGCTTTTGGGAACCTGCAAGATATATTGAAACGGTAAAGGATCCCTATTGTTTCCCCGCCCTGGGCACGGGTTTCCCTACTAACAGTATTATGGGGGCCGGTGATACCACCCAGAGAAAAGAAGAAGCAAACTCTTTTCAACAGGCTCACTATGCAATATTCCCCGTCTATGCAATGATGGAGCTTTTTGTTGATTTCGTCTGTGTTGAACATGCCGGATTCGACCTTGCATATATAACAGAGGTTGATCCTCTGTGGAACGACGACCTTCTGGCTTTTATTATTCAGCCCGAAGCTCTTCTTTTTGCCAATCCCATTGCCCAGCTTGCCTGTGTCGCCGATTCCGTGGCTTCCAATGTGCTATACCCCATACCTTTTCTCTTCTGGTGCATGGGTTCGTCCGGCAGCGCATACCCCCTTACCGGTCATATCAACAGCGCCAACTATGTTCAGGTAAACCATGGAATAGCCGCCCGAATGATTTATAAACTGGGAAGAGAGGGCCTCTTGTGGGACCCAGGAATATGGATCTGCGGAGCCGTTCCAAGTTTTATATGGACCAAGTGGAATTACCGCCTTCAGATAGCAAAGCCTGTCAGGGGTCTTCTTTGTCCGCCAATCGGCCAGTCCTCACTTATCTGGGGAATAGCTAAAAATCCGCCGACAGGAGCCGGAGACAACTTTTTGTTCATAGTTTTCAGAAAGAGGGTGTGCTGTGCGTTTTAAGGTTCTTGCAATGCTGGGTTTTTTACTTTTTGCAATGCCCTCCTGTGCTTTATGCGAGCAGGGAAACGTAATGGATAATCTTCATTTATTAGAGAATACGGTAAAGAAATATCAAAAATCCATCAAGCTTCCCGACACCGATAATAACACCAGGGCGAAGGAGGCCGCAAAAGAGGCAGCAAGGATGGTTTACTCCCCTGAATATCAGGAGAGGATAAATAATGAGCAGGAACGGATCAAGGAAGAAATATTCACGGATTCCCATGACGCATATAAGGACTACACCCCTGTCAAAGATACAGGGAATAACCTGCTATCGCCCGGTGAAAGGATTTACATCTTTATATCGTCTTCCGTTCCCATCTCGACATTGCGTAATTATGCTCAAGATGTGGATACAATAGGCGATCCGGGTATAATCATGGTCATGAGAGGATTTGTAGACGGTGTGAAATATATGAAACCCACACTTAAATTTATCCACGATATTATTACTAAAGATAGAGTGTGTGAATTTGATCAGAGATGCGAGGCTTTCAATGCAGCAGTTTACATCGACCCGCTTTTGTTCAGGAGATATGACATTACTTCTGTTCCGGCAATCGTGTACGCAAAGGGAATCGATGTAAAAGATCCGGGTAGCAGTGAAGGGCTTACAACGAATACAAAGGTTGAGGATGAGTACATCATTTACGGCGATGTTTCCATTGAACATGCGCTTGAGAAGGTCAATATGAAAGACAGGAGCCGGGGTCTCAAGAAGGTTCTGAAAAAGCTTAAAGGGGGATATTACAATTAACAGGTGTATATCATTATTTGCCGTTGTTTTGATCAGCGCAACCGTGTCAGTTGGATCTTTGTATTATTACCACACACACTTCGCTTCCAGAATTATTGCGTTCGACTCGGCAAAGTATATCAATTCACTCAGACAGCAATTAATCGAGAAAAAAATAGACAAAGAAGAACGTGATAAAAGGATAGCTAAACTGGGGGTGTTTCTCAAGTCGCAGCCCGACAACATGGTGATACTTCCAAAAGCTATTGTGATTGGCAATGTCGAAACAATCCGGCCTGAGTAAACTGAAAAACCCGAAATACCTGGCGTGCTTTCTAATTGCGTTTTGCACATTAGTCTATGCCGGCATTTCAATTCCGGGAAGGCTGGCGTTTTCTCCGACCGATTCTGTTGGATATCGGGTATTCTTCATACGCGGAGAGATCGTAGATCATCTAAAGAATGATGAGTATGTGCTTTTCCCCCTTTATACAAAGATGGTGCCGAACTGCCAGCCGTGTACCGTTGTCAAGAAGATTGTGTGCATTGAAGGCGAACATTTAAAAGTTAATCATCGCCATTTTTTCTGTAACGGAAAGGATATCGGAACAGCAAGAACACATTCAAAAGATGGGGCTCCCGTTAAAACGTTCAGCTACAACGGTGTTATTCCCACAGATAAATTATTTGTAATGGGGGCATGTATTGACAGTTATGATTCTCGATACTTCGGTTTTATCGACAAAAAAGATATTAAGGCAAGTGTTGTCCCTATCATTTAGCATTTTGCTATGCCATACATCCGCAATGGCGCAGGGGAGCGTATGCCCTTCCGGGCACTGTCCCGCTTCCAGTCTTTCTGATCCTGTAACGCAAGCACAGGATTCAGTATCTCCGGTAAATGAACAGGATAATGAAAAACCCTTCTTTTCTGACAGAAAGCATGGATGGTATTGGTATGAAAAGGAACCCTTCAAACCTGAAGAGAAGAAAAAAAAGGAGGGGAAACCCCCTGGAAGAGTAAATGTGAATCTTGATGATTACACATATCAAGAATTGTGGAATATGTATCCCGATGACTTCCAAAAACTTTTAAATATAGTTATGAAGCAGGCCGTGCAGGAACCCACGGTTAAAAACGTCAAGGATTATCTCACAATGCAGGACATTTCCAGACGCAAGTCCGTCATGTTTGCCAACGTGGTCGGCTATGTGGGGCAGACAAATCCCGACTTTTCAATCAATGACACATACCCGATTACGGCCCCCGGCAGAAGATCGCTAACAGCGATGGAATTTGAAGAAAAAAATAACACTATTAGAGATGCAAGGGATCAATTCGCCCTCATTATGTTCAGTGAAGAGGGATGCAAATTCTGTGAGTCTCAGAGCGGAATCCTGGCTTATTTTGAAGATTATTTTAATTGGCCTATCAGAAGCATTGACATTGGCCGTCAACCCAATATGGCCGCCCGCTTTAATGTTGAGAAGGTGCCGGAAATCATAATCGTTTCCAGGGATACAGGAGCCTATATGCCCATTAGCGTAGGAACAATATCAATGAATGAGCTGAAGGACAGGGTGTATAGATCCATCAGACTGATGCAGGGAGGAATAAGCCCTGGACAATGGTATCTTCACGACTTTGAGAAAAACACGAACATGGATCCTTTAAAAGTTGTCAGGAGAGATCCGGCAAATACTACAATTCGGAGTTCAGAACAGTGAAATATTCCAAAGTTACGATTTCAATTATTACAGCAATTTACTGTTTATTTCTGGCAGTACCAGTATATCTGGATGCCGATGAATACAGCCAGGGAAACGGTGCAGGCAATGAAGCGGGAAACAGTATCTTGTCCGAAATAAATTCGGGTGATGCGATAAATCAGAGGATGGCAGTTCCCATAACATCTTCTGATACCAAAATGAAAACCTATGGGCCGGAGGATCAAAAGGGGGAGTTTACAGCACAAATGTCCGCTCCTTCTTCCGATGCGTTTTTCGTATTGTTCGTCCAGCCCGCGGCGGGAACGGGAGACCTTTCCGTAGTTACAGTCAGGCAGGATCTCAATTATGACGGCGAGCCTGATTATGTTTATACCCTTTCATCTCCCGTTTCAGGAGTGTGCGCCAATGGAGTCATAAGCTGCACTCCGGGTACATGGGGCAATTGTCATTATTTTACCTGGGCCACCGATAATAACGGCAAGGTTGCCTTGACTGAGGTAGAGTCGATAAAGAGTCTTGCGGGTTGCTATTGTATCAACAGCAGTTGCGGCAGTAATCTTGTTTGGAACAATCTGGCTATTGTTTTGAAGGATATGGGCGGGGCAGCCGTGGCAAGTGTTCAGAATAACGATCCGCACCTTACCATAACTTCTGTAAGAACTTCCGATAACGCAATTTATTACTACGGTCAAAAGACATCCGAGGCGGGAACAGCTTCCCAGGGGGATCAGAATTATCTTTCCGGGTCCACCACGCCTGAACAGTATTATGGGGGGAATATTCCCACCGACGATGAGGTTTTCAGACAAGATCAGGACACCGACAGCTATTATTCCCTTCTTGTGAATTCATCAGCGGCACAAGATTCAAACGTCAGCATGTACACCTGTACCGCAAAGCACAATATTGTAGTTGATCAGATACAGTGCGATTCGCAACCACCTATATCCGTATCCGGCAACAACTGGTATCAACGGTGGATACGGGGGGCGTATGTATCGGGTAACACTTTGTATTTTAGAGATTACGATGGCGCATTTGCCTCTTCTACCTTTACCAACACAACCCCCTCTATGTCTTCGTGGTGGAATCAGAACAGGCCGATAAACAAAATCACCACTTCCGGGAACCAGATGTTCCTCCAAAGCTGCAAGTGTACTAACATGAACTGTGTAGGCTACGGGATGGACATGACGTGTACCTGTCTCAGCATTTCCTGCGATACTATGGCAACGGTTAGCTTTACCAGTGTTACGTTGTCGGGGGAACGGCCTTACACTTACCCAAGCACTAATTATAACGGCGATGTTATATGCGGTGGCGGTGCTTCTGGTAATAGCTTGCGTTTTTTAGGCACGGCTCCAAATCATTACATTA
>Ga0265594_1000914_pt1 | contig 23852 bp, 16 predicted proteins | sample saktaG_11_FD_190147 | JGI IMG/M metagenome (GOLD analysis project Ga0265594, IMG submission 190147) | Saline water microbial communities from Sakinaw Lake, British Columbia, Canada - sak_2011_5_24_80m | ecosystem: Environmental > Aquatic > Non-marine Saline and Alkaline > Saline ... | reverse complement strand
TTAGCCCGGATACTATTTGCCAGAGTGATGATTATGAAATAACAGGAACACAACTATGGTTTAAATTTATTGCTGACACAACCAGTAGCATAATAAGTGTTATATTACCACAAAATACTCCTGTTGCTAATATCAGGGACTTATACTTATACCATGAAACCTGCGACAGTTTGCAGCAAACAGCACACAAAAGTTTAGACAATGGAGACAGCTTAACCATATCTGCAAATAATTTAACAACAGGCAATACATATTATATTAAAGTTGAACAACAACAGGAAGTTAATGGCTATTTTGGGGTTTGTGTTAAAGATGTAAAAGCAGAAATGAAATTGGATATTACAACATCACGATTAATAATGTATGATCCTTTAATTTCACAGGGATATATAGTACTTAATGATGAAAATTTAGACGTATATTCCTGGGAAATAGAAATTATTCAAAGGTTTTATACTGATTGGACTGATTGGAACAAATATTATGAAGAAACAATTGATAACTATAAATTGATTGATAAAAACTATTTTAAACTAAAAACTGAATATTATACATCAAAAGAAAATACTTATTTAATTAAACTTAAAGGATTAAATAGTAAAGGCATTACTGTAGTTAGTGATGGACCTGTTTTATTAACACCGATAAATCCTCCCACTTGTGTCGGGTGTGGTGCCTATGATGAAATATGTAATTGGAAGTGTAATGCCATGTCTTATGCATGGACAATAAGTTTATACAGTAACGGTAGTAATTCATATATGTCGTTAGGTAGTAATTATGATGAATATGATGAAGATTTAGGTATGGCAATACCTTACTATCAATATGTATCCCGAAATAGATATGATGCACTCTGCGACGATCCAACAGATTTTTTATATCCTCATTACTTAATACAAGGATGCTGGGAACCTTGGCTTTCTAATGGTATAAGCTTTAAGCCCAGTGGTGAGAAAGTTGGTATAGCAAAAGCAGAAGGGTATTGGAATCACTATCCACTACAAACAGGTTTATTAACTATTGGTGAAGCAGATTGCGGTCATCCTATACAATGGGCAATTAATATGATAAATGCACATAATATTATTCCTGTTCCTAATGGTTTTCTACCATTAGAATGTGCTCCTGGTGACATAGTTCCTAGTCCCTCTTTAGATGGCACTGTTGCTCAAGATTATTTAATAATTTGTGATAGTGGTATGTTTCAACATGAAACTGATAATATCTATGATTTAGTTGATTTTATTAATGAAGACTGTTATGGTATTGCCGCTAATGATGCTTTTTGGCCTTTTGATCTTGATGAAATTATTATTACTCCTATAAATTATGCTGGAGATATAATTAAATTTAAAAAAAGTGATGTTTTTGCTCCGAATGGCGAATTCATTGCTCCTCCCTTTAAATTGCAAGCCGGATTATATAATGTAGGTTTAAGATTTAATGATAATTCGTTTCTGCCAATAATTGTTGATATAAAAGAAACTATTATTAATCGTCGTGATTTGTCAAAATTTCTTGAGCCAACTATTTATCCTGTTCCAATTAATGGCAATAGTTTCTATATAAATTTGAAAGCTTCTGCTAAATTAAAGTTCATGTATTATTTATATGATTCTTATGGAAATAAAATATATAGTAAAAATTTTGTTATAATGAAAGATCATATCAGAGATTATCAAATAAAACCAAAAAAAGGTATGCCTTCCGGTATTTTAGTTCATAGGTTTGAATTTAAAGATGGTTCTTTTATATCAATTACTACTAATAAATTTTAATTTTTGAATTTATGAAAAATATAAAAAGCAATTTATTAATTTTACGGTTTTTATTACCAAATATATATAAAAAAATATTTTTAACTTCTGCATTACTCATATCAATAATTGGTACTTTCGCACAAACAGCCGGCTCACTTGACCTCTCCTTTGGCGGAACTGGGATTGTTACTACAGATATGGCTGGTAGTAGTGATGAGGGAAAGTCTGTGGCAATTCAAGCTGATGGAAAAATTGTTGTCGCGGGATCTTCAAATAATGGTTCAGATTATGATTTTGCGTTAGTAAGATACAATGCCGATGGAACATTAGATACTACTTTTGGATCAAGTGGAAAAGTAATAACACCTATTGGAAGCTCTGATGACGAAGCTCATTCAGTAACCATACAAATTGATGGAAAAATTGTTGTCGCGGGATCTTCAAATAATGGTTCAGATTATGATTTTGCACTTGTAAGATACAATACCGATGGAACATTAGATAATACTTTTGGTATTAATGGAAAAGTAATAACTCCTGTCGGAAGTTATCATGATCGTGCTTTTGCTTTGGTAATTCAAACTAATGGGAAAATTGTTGCAGTAGGATATTCATATGATGGTGCACCTGCTGATTTTACAGCTATAAGATACAATAGTGACGGAACATTAGATAGTACTTTCGGAACAGGCGGTATAGTAACAACCCCTGTCTGTAGTTTATACGATGCTGCTCAAGCAGTAGCCATACAAACTGATGGGAAGATTGTTGCCGCAGGAGGTTCAGATAATGGTTCAGATTATGATTTTGCACTTGTAAGATACAATACCGATGGAACATTAGATAATACTTTCGGAACAGATGGAATAGTAATAACTGATATTGGAAGTATTGATTATGCTATTGCAATGGTAATACAAGTTGATGAGAAAATTGTTTTGGCAGGATATTCATATATTGATATTGCAGTTGTAAGATACAATACCGATGGGACATTAGATAATACTTTCGGAACAGGCGGGCAAGTGATAACTCCTGTCGGAGGCTATTCAGACGCTGCTCAAGCAGTAGCCATGCAAACTGATGGGAAGATTGTTGCCGCAGGAGGATCATCTAATGGTTCAGATTTTGATATTTCGCTTGTAAGGTACAATACAAATGGAACATTAGATACTACTTTTGGAACTGGCGGTATAGTAATAACTCCTGTCGGAGACTCTTGGGATGAAGCTTCTGCAGTAGCTATACAAACTAATGGTAAAATTGTTGTAGCAGGTAAATCTGATAACGGCTCAAATAATGATTTTGCAGTTTTAAGATATATGGGTGTAGTTAATAATATTCCTGAAATAAAAGGATCTGATAATTTTGTAGTATTCCCTAATCCAACAGATAATAATTTTACCATAGAAGCATACATTTCTGCAGATAACAAAGGCATAATAAAAATATATGGTTTAAAAGGAAAATTAATAAAAGAATTTGTCCTTAAAAAAGGCGGTAACAAGACAATAGTTAATACATTGGGCTGGAGAAAAGGAATTTATATCTGTAATCTTATTATAAACGGAAAAGTAATTAAGAGTGAAAAGATGGTGCTGGTAAGATGAAAGAAAATTATAAATTATGAGTTATGAATTACGAACTTTGTGCTTTTATCTTGTGTCTTGTGTCTTGATACTTAAAAGTTATGAGTAAATAGTGTCTGTTCATAAATGTTTATTACAAAGCAAGTTACATATTTTTTATCAAATATATAAGTCCTGAATAATCATTTTTATTTTTAGCTGCTGATATATTAGATTTTAGTCCGTTAAGAAAGCCGTTTATAAATTTTGGTTTTCCTGTTTTATATTTTTCGCTAAGTAAACTTATATAAAAAGAATCAAATTTTAAAGGAAAGATTTTCTCAACTTTAAAATTATATTTTTCAAACAAATTTTTAATACTTGATTGTGAAAAATGGTATAAATGTCGCGGTATATCATATCCTGCCCAAAATTCTTTATAAATATCAGCATCTAATGATTTATAATTTGGGACAGCAATAATTAAAATGCCATCTTTTTTTAAGAGTTTTTTTACTTCTGTTATCCTTTTATTAAGCTGGTGTATATGTTCCAATACATGCCACATTGTAATTACATCAAAAGAATTAGCTTCTAATTTTAATAATTCTTTTTCATCTTTAATATTCAAATTATAAAGAGAGACAGCATGGTTACGAACTTTTTCGTTTGGTTCTATACCATAAGTGAGCCAGTTATTTTTTTTAAAAATGTTTAAAAAATCACCTGTTGCACATCCTATATCAAGAATTTTTTTTCCTGATGATGTCTTATATTTATTTATAAGATTGAATTTTTGTTTAAGAGAATATTTTTTTATTAATTGATACAAAAAGTTTATAATTCCTTTTTTGCTGTGAGAGTAAGATATATAATCTTTAGATTCATAATATTTGAATATATGCTCAGCCGCAGGTCTGGGATTAGTAAATCTAAACCCACATTTTTTGCATTCTGCAATATTAAATGTCTCTTTTGTTAAGAAATGGTCTTTACAAGTTAATACAGTGGTAAATTCGTTTGAACCACATATAAAACATTTATCAATTTTTTCCATAAAGAATATGTTTGTCTTGTTTATATTTTTGTATAATATCCTACGGCATTTATATTTTCGTATAACATTATCAGTAGTAGAGACGAGTCGCGACTCGTCTCTACTTTGTTCTAACGCGTCTCTACTAAAAAATTATAATCAGTATTTATTCGTCATAAATGTTTCACATGAAACACCCATGAGCTAACGCACACACAAGGGGATGATTATATAACGAAACTTGAAATTTGAAACTTGAAATTAGGAAAAAACTTTCTATATACACCAAAATTTCTAATTTCCAATTTCTAATTTCTGACAATAAATTTTTTTAAAATTTAAACAACTAATAATCAGCTAATTACGAAAATATAAACACATGAAACATTAATTTTTATCTGCCAAGATATACCAAAAGAACAGATATATCTGATGGCGAAACGCCACTTATTCTTGATGCCTGTCCTATTGTTATCGGCTTAATTTTTAACAATTTTTCTCTACCTTCAAAGGATATTGATTTTAACTTTTGATAATCAAAATTTTCACTCAATGCAATATCTTCAAGTTTAGATAGCTTATCGGCTACTTCTTTTTGCTTATCTATATATCCCTGATATTTTGTTAATATTTCTGCTTGTTCTATGCTTTCCTCTTTTGTATCACTTTTAAAAGAATCAAAAAACTCAGAGAGGGAACTTATATGTTTTATAAGAGAGTTAATAGAGATTTGCGGACGTAATAAAAGTTTGGATATTTTAATTTTTTGTTTAACAGCAGGAGTATTTATTTGCTGAAGCAAAGGATTTATTTCATTTGGTTCTGCATTTTTGTTTTCTATAAAGTCAATAATTTTTTTAATTTCTTTTTGTTTTTTAATGACTCTGTCCATTCTTTTTTTTGATGCAAGTCCTATTTCATATCCTTTTGCTGTTAAACGAAGGTCAGCATTATCCTGACGTAGCAATATTCTGTATTCTGCTCTTGAAGTAAACATTCTGTAAGGTTCATCAGTACCTTTTGTAATTAAATCATCAATTAATACCCCAATATATGCCTGATAACGTTTTAGGATAAAATCCGAAAGATTATTTAGTTTTCTGTAAGCATTTATACCGGCAATTAGTCCCTGGCATGCTGCTTCTTCATATCCTGTGGTCCCGTTTATCTGTCCTGCAAAGTAGAGATTATTTATAAGTTTTGTTTCCAAAGTATATTTAAGTTGTTGCGGTGGAAAATAATCATATTCTATTGCATAACCGGGTCTGAATATTTTGGCATTTTCAAATCCTGGAATCTTTTTTAATGCTTTATACTGAACTTGTTCCGGTAAAGAAGAAGCCAATCCATTAGCATATACCTCAACAGTTTCCCATCCTTCGGGTTCAACAAATACCTGATGTCTTTCTTTATCAGCAAATTTTACAAGTTTATCTTCTATTGAAGGGCAATATCTTGGACCAACACCTTTTATAATTCCTTTAAAAAGAGGGGACTTGTCAAAACCTGTTCTTAAAATATTATGAACTTCAGGATTTGTATAAGTAAGAAAACAGCTTTTTTGTTTTTTTAATCTTGGTGTGTCAGTAAAAGAAAATTTCTGTGGATTTTCATCTCCTTTTTGTTCGGTCATTTTTGAATAGTCAAGAGTTCTTCCATCAACTCTTACAGGCGTTCCTGTCTTCATTCTTTTTGCTTCAAAGCCAAATTTTACTAATTCTTCTGTCAGTCCTTTTGAAGCCGGTTCTCCTATTCGTCCTCCTGTTGTATGTTTATCGCCAACATATATTATTCCATTAAGGAAAGTGCCGTTTGTTAAAATAACTGCTTTTGCTTTTATCTTTATACCTAATTTAGTGATAACGCCTTTAACGATATTATTTTTTATCATTAAAGAAATCACATCATCTTCTCTGAAATCAACATTAGGAGTTTTTTCAAGCATTAATCTCCATTGTTCCGAAAATTTCAATCTGTCATTTTGAGTTCTTGGGCTCCACATAGCAGGACCTTTGGATTTGTTGAGCATCCTGAATTGTATCATTGTTTTATCAGCCACTATTCCTGAATATCCTCCCAAAGCATCAATTTCTCTTATTATTTGTCCTTTGGCTATTCCGCCCATAGAAGGGTTACATGACATATTTGCCATTTTTGTCATATTCATAGTTATGAGCAACACAGAAGAGCCAATATTGGCGGCTGCAGCTGCGGCTTCACAACCGGCATGACCTGCTCCTACAACAATTATGTCATATTCTTTATACATTTTTTTTATTTATGTTCCACATGAAACATTATAAAGTAATTTTTAAAAAATTATTTATTTTTTTGTAACCGTTCACACTCTATTTTTTATAATTAGATTTAGGCGCTTAAGAAAAATTTTTTACCAACATTGTTGTCTATAATATAAATTTCTAATTGCTCTAATTACTCTAATTGACCTAATTGACCTAAACAAGTCCTAATTTCCAATGTCTAAATTGGGGCATTGGTCATTATTTTGGTCATTTTGCATTGGGTATTTGTCATTTTTTAGGTCAATTAGGTCAATTAGAAATTAGGTCAATTAATTAATATATGTTTAATGATACAAACAGTTATAAAATAATAAGCTGTGAACGGTTACCATATTTTTTTATCCATAAAAAATACCGAAGAGCTTTTTTTTTATTTATGTTCCACATGAAACATTAGGCAGTTGCCTGACCAAAGAGAATTACTATTTTAGATTTAATTTGGACACACAAGTTAAAAATTCCGTTATAAATCCCGCATTTATCGGGGTATCTATCGGGAGGAATGATTATACTTTAGTAATAAAAAAATTGCTAAATTGTAAATTTCAACCCGGACAGGTCATATAGCACCTGTCGACTTAAAAACAGATTTTTTTTAATAAACATTTAAATATATACCCAACAGGAGTTACACAACCTGTCGGGTATTCATCCCTAATTTAAAAGCTAAATGCTAATAGCCAATAGCCAAAAGCTCAAAGTAACTGAATATCAACTAAATACCAAAATATAAACAGATGAAACATTATAAATAATTTTTTGGGAACAAAGATAAATAATAATCCTCTTTTTGTGTCATAACAGTTTTTTCTTTCTCTGTTTTATCACCATAATCTATCAGATGTAAGATGCCATGTATCATAACTCGTTGTAACTCGTTGTAAAACAGCACATTAAAGGTTTTACGGTTTTTTTTTATCCTGTCAATGCTAATAAAAATGTCGCCTGATATTTTATTGTCTTCAGAATAATCAAAAGTTAGTATATCTGTGAGTGTATCACGGTTTAGATACGTTTTGTTTAAACTTAAAAGATCAGCATCATTACAAAATATATAATTTATAATGCCTAAAGATTTATTTTCTTTATTAATAGTAGAAAATATCCATTTTCTTATTATTTTTTTATTTTTTAATACAAAAGAAATATTTTCAGAAAAAAAATTAATGTTTGAATTATGCATTGTTCTTTATTTTAGTTATTCGCTAAAATTATTTTTTAATATTTTTTATTCCCGAAGAAATTCTTTTTAACATCTCATCTTTACCTAATATTTCTGCAACATCAAGCATATTTGGACCTTTATTATCTCCTAATACAGTTAGTCGTAAAACGTTCATAACCTGTCCAATATTTAAATTATTTTTTTCAAGAAATTTTTCAAAAACAGGTTCTATGGTTTTCGCATCAAAATTTTTAATACTATTTAATTCTTTTTTCAAAGAGGATAAAATAAAAGGAGTATTTTCTTTCCAGTTTTTCCTGATTGCTTTCTCATTATATCTGACAGGAGATTTAAAAAAATATGTTGACTGCCAAAATAATTCTTTAACAAAAGAAACTCTTTCTTTCATCAAGCAGCATACTTTTGAGAGATATTTATTATTGATTATGTCTTTATTTTCTATAATTTTAGAAATGTCTTCTTTGTTTATATCCGTATTATATGCTTTATTCAGATGTTCAAAGGTCTTATCTTCTTTGGTGTTTAATGTTTTTATATAAGATAGTAATAAATCGGCTAATTCTTTATCATCTTTTTTTATAAGATATTGTTTATTAAACCATTTTGCCTTTTCAGGATTGTATTTTGCTCCTGATTTTCCAACATGTTCAAAAGAAAACTTCTGAATTAGTTCATCCATAGTAAATAATTCCTGTTCAGTTCCCGGGTTCCAGCCAAGAAGAGCAAGCATATTTATAAATGCTTCTGTAAAATAACCGGATTCTTTATAACCGGATGATTTTTCATTTGTCTTAGGGTCAGTCCATTCTAAAGGAAATACAGGAAATCCTAAACTGTCGCCATCACGTTTACTTAATTTTCCATTGCCGTTTGGCTTTAATAATAATGGCAGATGAACAAAATAAGGCATTGTTTTTTCCCAGCCAAGATATTTATATAACAAAACATGTAAAGGAGCAGAGGCAAGCCATTCTTCTCCTCTTATAACATGCGTAATTTTCATTAAATGGTCATCAACAATATTTGCGAGATGATACGTAGGCATGCCATCTGATTTGAACAATACTTTATCGTCTATTTTTGAAGAATTAACAGTGATTTGTCCTCTTATAAGGTCAAAGACCTTTATCTCTTCGTTTTCCGGTATTTTAATACGAACAACATAAGGATTTTTGGAATCAAGTTTTCTTTTTACTTCTTCTTTGGATAAAGAGAGAGAATTTTTCATCTTTAATCGTGTAAAAGCATTATATTGAGACATTGCAATATCACTGGTTTCTGTGTTACGCATCTCTGTTAGCTCTTCCGGAGTATCAAAAGCATAATAAGCTGTGCCGTCTTTTAACAATTTGTCAACATATTTACGATAAAGATGTTTTCTTTCCGATTGTCTGTATGGTCCGTATTGTCCACCTTTATTTACATCTTCGTCAAAATCAATGCCACACCATTTAAGGGATTTTATAATATAATCTTCTGCTCCTTGCACAAATCTTTTTTGGTCTGTATCTTCTATTCTTAAAATAAATTTTCCTTTGTGTTTTTTAGCAAACAAATAGTTATACAAGGCAGTTCTAACGCCTCCTATATGTAAAGGTCCTGTTGGACTTGGAGCAAACCTTACTCTTATTTCCTGATTTAACATAATAATTTTTTCCTTTGTTTTTGTGAAGCAAACTTATATTTTCCGATTAAATTTTAAGTAAATATTTAAAATATTGGCAAGAGAAATAAGGGGTTTAGGATATCCATTTTTTTATATCGTCAATTGCCGGTATAGGAATTTGTAGTTTCATTTTTTTCCTTAATCCGCATAATGTGTTAAAAAGTTTATTTTCATTAGTTCCTTTTATATCATTTATTGTTAAGAACCCGGCTTTTTTTATAACAGGTATCCATTCCAAAGGAATTCCTTTGGATATAAAATCTTCGTCAGAAGAAACATCTATTTTTTTTTCAGGTCTCATTTGAGGAAAAAACAGCACATCCTGAATAGAATGAGAGTTAGTCATTATCATAGTTAGTCGGTCAATTCCAATACCAAGTCCTGCACATGGAGGCATACCAACTTCCAATGCTTTTAAGAAGTCCTCATCAATAACCATAGCTTCTTTGTCGCCTCTTTCTCTAAGTTTTAATTGTGATTCAAAACGTTCTCTCTGGTCAACAGGGTCGTTTAATTCAGAAAAAGCATTACATAATTCTTTTCCATTACATATAGCTTCAAAACGTTCGGTAAGACCTTTTTTATTTCTGTGCTTTTTTGCCAAAGGTGATATCTCAACAGGATAATCTGTAATAAATGTAGGTTGTATTATATTTGTTTCACAGCTTTTACCAAATATTTCATCAATTATTTTTCCCTTGCCCATTGTTTTGTCAACAGGTATTTCTAATTTTTCAGCAAAATCAGTGAGTTGTTTTTCATTCATATCTGATATATCTTTCCCTGTAAAATGTTCAATAGCTTCATACAAAGTAAAACGTTTCCATGGTCTCTTAAAATTTATAATATTTTCATCTAATTTAAGTTCTGTTGTTCCGTTAATATCAACAGCAATTTTTTCTGTCATTTCTTCAACAAGATTCATCATCCATTCATAATCTTTATAAGCGACATAAAGCTCCATTTGTGTAAATTCAGGATTATGATATCTGTCCATACCTTCATTTCTAAAATCTTTTGCAAATTCAAAGACACCATCAAAGCCACCAATGATAAGTCGTTTTAGATACAGTTCATCAGCAATTCTTAAATAAAGCGTAGTATCTAGAGTATTATGATATGTCTTAAAAGGACGGGCAGTTGCACCTCCATATATTGGTTGCAGAACAGGTGTTTCCACTTCAAGATATCCTTTGTTATTTAAAAAAGAACGCATTGAATTTATTAATTTTGCTCTTTTAACAAACACCTGTTTTATATTTGGATTAACAATTATATCAAGATACCTTTGACGGTAACGTTGTTCAGGGTCAGTAAAAGCATCATAAGTTTTATCGTCTTTTTGCTTTACTATTGGCAAAGGTCTCAAAGCTTTACTTAATAATTTGAATTGTTTTACATGTATAGTAATCTCGCCCATTTTTGTTGTAAAGACAAAACCTTTAATGCCGATAATATCTCCTATATCCAATAATTTTTTAAAAACAGTGTTATACATTGTCTTATCCTCATTTGGACATATCTCATCTCTTTTTAGATAAATTTGAATTTTTCCTGTACTATCCTGTATTTCTGTAAAAGATGCTGCTCCCATAATTCTTCGGTTCATAATACGCCCGGCAATACTTACTTTTTGATATTGTGTATTATCTTTTGGAAAGTTCTTATGTATATCTTTTGCTGTAGCGTTTATTTCAAATGACTCAGCCGGATAAGGATTAATTCCAAGATTTATTAATTCTTTTAAAGAGTTATGCCTTATAATTTCTTGTTCACTCATATTAATAGTTATAAAATTATATTTTTCGCAAATATACTAATCGTAAATAAATCTGTAAATTTTATCTGTTAAATTTATTTATGGTTCTTCGGTAAAATGTGTGGGGAAAATGTTATAAGGAAATAAATATATAGAGGAAATAGGGAAAATAAGGGATATAAAAAAAATAAATTATTCAATTTGTGCCTTTATGCCTTATACCTTATATACATATACACCTAACATATTTCTTTATCCATAAAAAATATCGAAGATCCTTATTTATATGAGTAGTTAATACTGATTGTAAATCCTGTGTTTACCGGAAGGAAGCTATAAAATTGTTGCTATTACTCTGTTCTGTAAACATTTTGCTCCTAACAAAGTTTGAAAAAAAATAGTTCCGTAGGTAGGTAAAAAATATTTGTCAATACTTTTGAGTAAAAATTATGATTATATAGTTGTTTTTATAGCTAATTTAAAATAATCCATTTACTTCAGCATCAACTTTTTCTATTATCATTCCTAAATCTTTAGGATTGTGTGAAAAATCAATTTCATTAACATTTATAATCAAAAGTTTTCCAATGTCATAAGTTGATATCCAAGCTTCATAACGTTCATTAAGACGTTTTAAATAATCAAGACGTATAGAATTTTCATAATCTCTTCCTCTTTTCTGAATTTGCTCTACTAACTTTGGAACGCTGGCTCTCAAATAAACAAGCAAATCAGGAGGTTGAATAAAAGAACTCATCAATTCAAATAAGGACTTATAATTATCAAAATCACGGGAGCTCATCAATCCCATTGAATGCAAGTTAGGAGCAAATATATAAGCATCTTCATAAATAGTTCTGTCCTGGATTACTGTCTTGTTTTTTTTTCGTATCTCAACAATCTGTCTGAAACGGCTATTTAAAAAATATATTTGTAAATTAAATGACCACCGTTGCATATCTTCATAAAAATTATTAAGATAAGGATTATCATCAACATCTTCATAATGTGGCGCCCAACGAAAATGTTTAGATAGTAACTTTGTTAAAGTGGTCTTTCCTGAACCTATATTTCCTGCAATTGCTATATGCATTTTTTTATATTTTTATGTGAATAATAAAAAATAACAAATTTAAAAAATATTATTATTTTGTAACCGTTCACACCTTATTTTTTGTAAACCATATTTTGTGGTGTATATATTGTTACAAAAATTTCTAATTGCTCTATCAGGCAACTGCCTGATGCTCTAAAAAATGACCAATGTTTACCCTGTTGAATGCTTGCCATATAGAATGTGGAGATATTAATAGAACAGAGCTATTCAACTGTGGACTAATAACCAAACCCCAATTTTGACATTAGAAATTGTGTCTTGAAATTTGATTAAAAATTAGAATAATTAGGTCAATTTAGTTTCAATTATTTAAGCCGTCAGTTGATTGATATAATTTTAAGTTGTGAACGGTTACATTATTTTTTATTAATGATAGAATAAATATTTATTTCTTTATTATTTAAAATATAAAGTTTTTCTTGCCATACATTAACAGACAAAGGTTTTTCTTCCGGCAATTTAGTTGTTGTCTCTTCAAGTGTTTTTAAGTTATACGTTTTTATTAATGATGTTTCTGTATAAATAAGTTTATCTCCAATAATCTGGAACGATGTTAATCCTTTAAATGGTATGGTCTTAGAATAAGTTCCATATCTGTCAAAGACCAAAACACCAATTTTAGGATCATTAAGATAAATAAAATTATTGTTCTCAGTAAGACAATTAGGGCTTATTTCCGCACCAATAAGTTGGGTAATGTTTCCACTTTGCTGCGTTATCTGAAAATTTTTATCAACACGGATTAGCTTATACATATTAGGTTCGTAAACCCAAAAAGCACTTTCATAAGAAGAACAGGCAAGTGTAGATTGTTCTAATTCATACGTTTCAAGTAATAACACATCTCCTTTAATGCTAAGCGTATTATCTAAAAAAACAATCTGTCCAAAATCTTTATAAAATACAAGAACTTTTAAAGGATCGCTTACATCAACATAAGTAATCTTACCTAAATCTTTATTACTATAAGACATTAAAAAATTAACATTATTATCATATTTTAATATTTCGTCATTGTTAACTAAATAAATATTACCGAGCTTATCAACAGTAACAAATTTAGCTTTTGTTTTTATGCTTTTATATAAAACAAAATTATTATTACTATTAAAAGTTAAAATTATTAATATTGTTATTATTATTTTCATCTGTTATTATTTTATTTTGCAAATTACAAAATAATTTAAAACAAATTTATATATTTGTATATTTTTAAAATATAATTAATGATTTGTTTTCCAAACTGTAAGATTAATTTAGGGCTATCTGTTACACAAAAAAGGCAAGATGGCTATCATAATATTGAATCAATATTTTATCCTGTCAAATTATATGATTCTCTTGAAATAATTATATCCAAAAATAAGACAAACATTCAGACAAGCGGAATTAAAATCTCCGGAGATTCAAATTTATGTATAACAGCATATAATCTGTTAAAAAATGACTTTGATTTACCGCCTGTCCAAATACATCTGCACAAGCAGATACCGGTAGGTGCCGGATTAGGTGGTGGCTCATCAGATGCAACTTTTACTATCAAATTGTTAAACAAGTTATTTTCATTAGATTTTTCGGATGAACAAATGAAAACTTATGCAAATAAACTTGGTAGTGATTGTGCATTTTTTATATATAACAAACCGGCTTTTGTATATTCCAAAGGAGACATTTTTAAACCGGCTGAAATTGATATAACCAAATATTATATATTAATTGTAAAGCCAAATATACATATAAATACTGCTGAATCTTATTCTGAAATTATAACGGGTAAACAACAACAATCAATTAATGAAATTATAAAAAAGTCCATTCATAAATGGAAAACAGAACTATATAATGATTTTGAATATAATATTTTTAAAAAATATCCTGAATTAAAAATAATAAAAGAAAAATTGTATGAAAATGGAGCTGTATATGCATCAATGAGTGGAACTGGCTCTGCTATTTATGGAATTTTTGGAAAAAAAATTAATGGAAAAATATTTAAAGATAATTATTTTGTGTGGCAAGGGGGAATATAAAAATTAACAAATTTTGAAAAATTTATTATTAGAACAAGGGAAAATTATTCCTTTAATGGAAGAATTTTATAGTATTCAGGGAGAAGGATTTTACTCAGGTAAAGCTGCATATTTTATCAGAGTAGCCGGATGTGATATTAAATGTAAATGGTGTGACACTAAAAAATCCTGGGATGCAAAAAATTATCCTTTTAAATCTGTTGATAAGATAATTGAAAATATTATTGTCTGTAATGCTGAAACTGTTGTAGTTACAGGAGGAGAACCATTGTTATATAATCTTGATTATCTTTGTTGTGAATTAAAAAAAAGAAATATTAAAATTTTTCTTGAAACATCAGGCGTTCATAAAATTACCGGTAAATGGGATTGGATTTGTTTGTCTCCTAAAAAAAATAAAGAACCTCTTAAAAATATATTTAAAAAAGCAGATGAACTAAAAATTGTAATCTTTGACAAAACAGACATTGTCTGGGCTGAAAAAAATGTTGAATTTGTTAATAAAAATTGTAAATTATTTTTACAAGCTGAATGGAGTAAAAAAAAACAAATGATACCGATTATTATTGATTATATTTTAAAAAATCCTAAATGGAGAATATCTTTGCAATCTCATAAATATATTGGAATACCGTAAAATAATTGATGATTGTTGATTGATGAGTTATGTGCTTTGAACTGGAAACTGGAAACCTTGAACCTTAACCCTATGCTATGTATATAAGAAAATATATATTATTTATATCATTATTAATACTAAATCTTAACTCTTGTATAGCTCAAAATAAAGGTTATAATATTACGACCAAATCAAAAAGAGCAGAAAAATTTTACATAAAAGCTTTAAACTCAACTAATAAGAGATGTTACATTGATGCAGAAAAGCAATTAAAAAAAGCAATAAAAATTGATAACAAATTTATTGAAGCATATTTGCTGCTAGGCGATATATTTCATTATCAAAAAAAAGATGAAAAAGCAATAGATGTTTATAAAGAAGCTATTAACATTAATTCCGATATCTTCCCGCGTAAATATTTTATTATTGCTAATATTGAACTATCTATGGGTAAATATAATGATGCAAAAGAACATTACAAGACATATCTTACTTATCCTGATATATATATTGAAAACCAAAAAATTTCTGAAGATAATCTAAAAAAATGTGAATTTGCTATAAATGCTGTTAAAAATCCTGTACCATTCAATCCAGTAAATATTGGTGATAGTATTAATACCAAAAACAGAGAATATTCCCCAACTTTAACTGCTGATGAACAAACTCTTATATTCACAGTTAGCAGACCCAAAGATGAGAATACTATTTTTAAAGATAATAAAGAAGAAGAAGATTTTTATATAAGTAAAAAAAAAGACAATGTATGGAGTAAAGCAACAAAGATGAGTCCTCCTGTTAACACTCACGGAAATGAAGGAGCGGGAAGCATATCTTCTGACGGAAAAACATTGTTTTTTACTGCCTGTAACCGCTCTGACGGATATGGAAGTTGCGACCTGTATTATTCAAAACAAACAGGCGATAACTGGACTAAACCCGTTAATCTCGGACCACGTGTAAACTCCAGTAAATGGGACTCACAACCTTGTATCTCTTCTGATAATAAAACAATATATTTTGCCAGTGCCCGCAATAAGGGCAAAGGTAATATGGATATATGGAAAACAACGCTTATGCCTGATGGCAGATGGGGAACACCTGTCAACCTTGGTGATATAATAAATACCAAGGGGAATGAAATGTCGCCTTTTATCCATCCTGACGGACAAACATTATATTTTGCTTCTGACGGACATACAGGAATGGGAAAAATGGATATCTTCCTGTCAAGAAAAGATAAAAATGGAAACTGGACAAAATCTGTAAACCTTGGATACCCTATCAATACCTATGCAGACGAAAACAATATGATTGTTAATACATCAGGAGAAATAGCTTGTTTTTCTTCCGACAGATTCGGAGGAAAAGGGAAAGAAGACCTTTATCAATTCCTTTTATATGAAGATATTAGACCACAAAAAGTTACATATATGAAAGGTATTGTTTTTGACAGCCATACTAAAACAAAAATTAAAGCTAAATTTGAACTTATTGATTTGGAAACAGGCGAAATTATGGTAAGATCTTTCTCTGACCCTGTAAACGGAGAATTTTTAATCTGCTTGCCAACAAACAAAAATTATGCTCTTAATGTATCTAAAAAGGACTATCTGTTTTATTCGGAAAACTTTTCTTTAAAAAAAGAGCATTCAAAAATAAGTCCTTTTTTAAAAAATATTCCTTTAAAACAAATAAAAACAGGTGAAACAGTAGTTCTTAAAAATATTTTCTTTGAAACAGCAAAATATGACCTTAAAAGTGAATCTAAAATAGAACTGGAAAAACTTATACAGTTTCTAAAAAATAATCCTCAGATAAAAATTGAATTAAGCGGACATACTGATAATACAGGTAAAAATGTCTATAATCAAAATTTATCTGAAAACAGAGCAAAAACAGTATATAACTATCTTATTGCCAAAGACATTGCAAAACAACGTCTCTCTTATAAGGGCTATGGCGATACAAAGCCAATTGATACAAATAATACAGAACAGGGAAGAGCTAATAACAGAAGAACTGAATTTAAAGTTATAGCAAAATAAATTCTTAACTCATTAAAAACGCTATTTCTAAAACACAAATTATAGTTAATTAGTAGTGTTATTACTGATATTATGATAACATAATTTGCTGATTTTATGTATAAACAGAATAGATATATTTTAGATATTTATTAAAATAAATTTGCAAAATAGATTTTTTATTATTATCTTTGTAGTTTTAATTGATATTAATAACTTTTATAACAAAAAAAATAAATTATTATGAAAAATTTAAACAAAAAATTATTCCTTATCATCACTGTTATTTTTTGTGTAGGTCTTACAGTCTCTTATGCACAGGAATCTTCAAAAGAGGTGATTTTTATATTTCATAAAAAAGGAGACAAATTTTCTCAATCTTATGAAGGAAAAACAGCTCAGGCATCTCAGTCAGATAAAAGATATACTGAATTTAGCATATCAGGACTTGAGACACAGCAACAGGTTGATAAATTAATTCAGGATGTAAAAAAATATAAAGAAGTTGTTGATTTTTCAATTTCATCGGAAATTGTTGATAATCAAAGAAAATCTTCTATTGTTTTTGACGGTGATGCTAATATGGATTTTTTTAAAAGAATACTTTTATCAATAAACATAAACAATGTTATTATTGACGGTAAAAAGATGCTTACACAAGATATAGAATAAATTTGATATGAAATATCCATACTCAAAGACAATTGAAAATAATTATGAACTTAACGAAGTGATCTTACGAACAAAGTGAGTAATTACGAATTTTGGACATTGAAACTGGAAAATCATTAATTATGAGTATAATGATAAACGTCAAACATTGAATTTTAAACTTTTATCTTATAAATGCTTGAATACAAACTAATTACGAAAATATAAACAAATGAAAAACTTTTACTATTCATTTATAATAATATTGTCAGCATTGCTTTTGATTATTAATAATACAAAAGCCCAGGTTCCCAACAATCAGGATTGTCTTGGAGCTATTCCCGTATGTCAGAATGTTTATACTCAATCAAATTCTTATTCCGGTACAGGTAATTATTTAAATGAAATTGACGGAGTGATTTCTTGTATGGATGCCGGTGAAAAAAATGATGTCTGGTATATTTTTACAGTTCAATCAAGTGGTAATGTAAATTTTTTAATTACTCCAAACGATGCATGTGACGATTATGACTGGGCTGTTTATAATTTAACAAATGCTAACTGTTCTGATATTTATAGCAATTCTAGTCTTGAAGTTAGCTGCAATTGGTCTGCTGAAGGAGGTCCTACAGGACCAAATGGTGGAAGTGGTTATACCTCACAAGATGCGTTTGGATCTAGATTTAATGCAGAAATACCTGTTACAGCAGGACAAACTTATGTTGTTAATATTAGTAACTACTCATCAACACAATATGGCTATACACTTAATTTTGGAGCTTCTTCCGCAACAATATTTGATAATATTCCTCCTTATATAAATAGTATTAATCCTCCTGTTTGTGGTGCCACTTCTTTAACTTTTGATTTCTCTGAAAATGTGTTATGCAACACTGTTGAAGATGCGGACTTTACATTTACAGGACCCGGCGGCACATATACTTTATCAGGAGTTACAGGAGCAGCTTGCTCTGTTGGAGGAACTCAGGAAAATACATATACTATAAATGTTTCTCCCTCTATTACTGTAAGCGGAAATTATAACCTGTGTATAGATGCTAATGCCTCCGGTTCTGTAGCAGACCTTTGCGATAATCTTGCTCCATCCGACTGTCTGCCTTTTACAATAAACGCAGTAACATCTTCTATAACAAATATTACTGATGCAACCTGTGGTAGTAATAATGGTAGTGCAACAGTTACTGCATCCGGTGGCTCTCCTCCATATACTTATAACTGGAATACAACACCTCCACAAACAAATGCTACTGCTACAAATTTAGGTCCGGGAACTTATATTGTTACTGTTGGGGACCAAACTTCTTGTGTGTCAATAGATACTGCCATAGTAAACAGTATAGGCGGGCATACAGTAACAATTACTAAAACTGATGATAACTGTGGGCAACATATTGGCTCGGCAACAGCAACACCAAGTCCATCAGGTTCATATACTTACAACTGGAATACGGTACCTCCACAGGCAACTGCTACTGCTACAAATATAGGAGGCGGCAACTATTCTGTTACGGTCAGTGATGGAGTTTGTGATGTTATAGCAACAGTTACAATAAATGACCTTCAAAGCCTTTCGGTAACAACAAGTTATACTGATGATAACTGCGGACAACATACTGGCACGGCAACAGCAATTGCATCAGGAAGTCCGGGTGTGCCTACCTATGAATGGAATACAACACCTCCACAAACAACTGCTACTGCTGTAAATTTAGGAGCCGGCATTTATTCTGTTACTGTTACTGACGGAACATGTGTTGTTATAAATAATGTAACAATAGGCGATACACCAAGTCCAACAGCTAATATTACTAATCATACTGACGAAATGTGCGGTAATTCCAATGGAACGGCAACAGTAACAGCAACAGGAGGAGAACCTTCTTATTCTTATACGTGGAACACTAATCCCCAACAAAATACAGCAACAGCTATAAACTTACCGGCAGGAACTTATATTGTTACTGTTACAGACATAAATAATTGTTCTGATACTGCTTCTGTTACTATACTAAGTATTCCAGGACCAACAGCTATTATTACCAATACCAGTGATGAAAACTGTGGTAATTCTGATGGTTCAGCAACAGTAACAGCAACAGGCGGATTGCCTCAGTATTCTTATACGTGGAATACTAATCCGACCCAGTATGATACAACAGCTATAAATCTGGCTTCCGGAGTTTATACTGTTACTGTTACTGATGCCAATAACTGTACTGATACAGCAACAGCCACAATAAATTTTATTCCGGGACCTGTTATTACAATAAATTCAACAGACGAACATTGTGGACATTCTGATGGCACGGCTACTGCTATTGTTACTGGCGGAACAGGAGTATATACTTATCTCTGGGATACAAATCCTCCGCAAAATACTGAATCAATTAATAATTTATCTGCTGGTTTTTATACTATTGTAGTAAGTGATGGTCCTTGTAGTTCAATTGTTACAGTAGAGATTGCCAATATTCCAGGACCTGTTGCCAGTTTTACTGTTTATCCGGAAATAACAACTTTGGAAAATGCAGGATGTAGTTTCACAGATCATTCTCAGGGCAACATATCTTCATGGCAATGGGATTTTGGTGATGGAGAATCTTCTTCCGAACAAGATCCTTATCATACCTATACAGACCTCGGAACTTATATAATAGTATTAACTGTTACTGATAGCTATGGTTGTACTGACTCCACAAAAAGAACTGTTATTATTAAAAGTGTGTTTACCGTGTATATCCCTAATTCATTTACACCGGATCAAGATGGATTAAACGAAACTTTTGGACCAGTATGTAATGGTATTGACAAAGATGGTTATGAAATGTTTATATTTGATAGATGGGGCGGAGAAATATATAGTACTAATGATATACTAAAACAATGGGATGGAACAAAAAATAATGTAAATGTCCCAGTAGGAACTTATGCTTATCATATTGTTGTAAAAGAAGAATATAGCGATAAAAAATATGAATATATAGGAAAAGTAAATCTTATTCGCTAATCTTATTGTAATAGTCAGCAATCTGCAGTCAACAGTCGGCAATTAAGAGATAGTCCTTTCTAAAGTAGTTAAAAGTCCGTTTCATGAATTGTGAAATATAGATGGACAAATAATATGATATTTGTCCACTTTACATGTTTTTTTATATTGTTTAAAGGACAAGTTGTCCAAGTATAAACAAGTTAGCGTTCATTGGAAGAAAAAACAGCGGACACAAATAATAACCATTAAAAAGGAGGACAAAAATGAGACACAAAAACTTAAAATTAAGTGCCGTACTCTTGTTAGGGCTTGGACTGACAGGACTACAGGCACAGAAAAGCGTTAACGCCACAGGCGGTAATGCTTCAGGTAGCGGAGGCTCGGCGAGCTATTCCGTAGGACAAGTGGTTTACACCACAAACACAGGAACGACAGGTTCGGTGGCACAAGGTGTGCAACAACCGTTCGAAATTTCGGTAGTAACAGCAATTGAAGAGGGCAAAGGTATAAACCTTACGATTTCGGCATATCCAAACCCAACATCCGATTATCTTACATTAAGTGTTGATAATTTTGAAATTTCAAATTTATCATACCAATTGTACGACATGAGCGGAAAACTTTTACAAACCCAAAAAATCACAGGCAACCAAACGAGTATTGTTATGAGCAATCTTGTACCTGCCACCTATTTTGTGAAAGTTATTCATGGAAATAAAGAGGTAAAAACATTTAAAATCATTAAAAACTAATTGATTTGTTGATTGCGTCAAAATATAGAACAAGTATTAACAATAAAAACTTAAAAATCATGAAAACAAAAATGTACAAATTTAGAGTAGCGTTAATCCTCACATTTACAAATCTGCTCATCTGCTCATCAGTATGGGCTCAAACGCCAGAAAAAATGAGCTATCAGGCAGTAATTCGCAATAGTAGCGATGCCTTAGTTGTTAACACGCAAGTAGGAATGCAAATTAGCATTCTGCAAGCTTCGGCAGACGGAACGGTAGTTTACACCGAAACCCAAACACCAACAAGCAATGCCAATGGTTTGGTAAGTATTGAAATAGGTAATAATGTAGAATTTAGCACTATCGATTGGGCAAACGACATCTATTTTATTAAAACAGAAACCGACCCTACTGGTGGCACAAATTACACTATTACGGGCACAAGCCAATTATTAAGCGTGCCTTATGCTTTGCATGCAAAAACTGCAGAAAGTGTAAGCGGAGGAATTACCGAAACCGACCCGGTTTTTGCAGGATGGGATAAAAGCTCTGGTATTAGTATTACAGAATCTCAAATTTCCGACTTACAAACTTATTTAACAACAGAGGTAGATCCACAATTTGCATTATGGGATAAAACTACAGGTATTGTAATAAGTGAAAGTCAAATATCTGACTTGCAAACTTATTTAACAACAGAGGTAGATCCACAATTTGCATTATGGGATAAAACTACAGGTATTATAATAAGTGAAAGTCAAATATCTGACTTGCAAACTTATTTAACTTCTGAAACAGACCCTGCGTTTACTGCATGGGATAAAGATTATAATGATTTAACCAACACACCAACTATCCCAACAGTTCCCGAAAACGTTGGTGCATTTACCAACGATGCGGGATATTTAATTGAATATACCGAAACCCAAACTTTATCTGATGTTCTTACAAATAATAATTCAGCAAATGCGCAAATAAAAAATGTTATAAATCCTACTGATGCACAAGATGCAGCTACAAAAGCCTATGTTGACTTATTAGAAGCAAGAATTGAAGCCTTAGAATTAGCACAAATGCAACCAACAGATATTGATGGGAATACTTATGAAATAGTAGTAATAGGTACACAAGTTTGGATGGCAGAAAACCTAAAAACCACGCATTACCCCAATGGCGATGCTATACCTTTAGTAACCGACAATACCGCTTGGGCTGATTTAGGAGATAATAATACAGATGATGCTTATTGTTATTATAACAATAATGTTAGTAGCGAAGCCACTACTTACGGAGCATTATACACTTACGCAGCAGCTATTGGCGACAATTGGGCAAGAGATAATACAGATAATCAAGGCGTATGCCCCGATGGTTGGCATTTACCAACAAATGCAGAATGGGACGCATTAACCACTTATCTTGGCACCGATGCAGGTAGTAAATTGGCAGGTAATGCTGCACTTTGGACAGATGGAGATTTAGACCAAAACGCAAATTTTGGTGCATCTGGATTTGCCGCTCTGCCGGGTGGCTACCGCTACAACTTCGGTGGTACGTTCAACAGTTTGGGAGACCTCGGCTACTGGTGGAGTGCGACGGAGAATAGCAGTGCCAATGCTTACCGCCGTAACCTCAATTACAATTACGCTGGTGTCTACGGCGTTAACGGCAATAAGTCGTACGGCTTTTCGGTGCGTTGTGTCAGGGATTAGCGAACGATAGTGAGCTTGGTTAATTTGGTATTTTCAATCCTATAATTTGGCTTTGCCAAATTATAGGATTGAAGTATTTGATTATTTACCGCAAAGCGGTCAAAAAATTTTGAGAAAATGGCAATTTCTGGGATTTTAGAATTAGAAAAAGACAATACACAAATAATACTTCATATAGAGGGATTGTTTGTAAGGGTTTATGATCGTTCTGCTTATTTGTTTTCAAAACATATAAAAGCGTATAATCTTAGCAAAAATTTTTACAAAAATGTAAAACAAGAAGAAAGTTATTTAAAAACCTAAGTGGCTGGTGGTGAAAATATGATTACCCCGTAGCATATGAAAAGTAGGTATTAGTAAATAATGGTAAAGTAATATTATCCAACGAGGTGAATTTATCGGACAAAATAGATAAATTTGTGCTGAAAAGAAAAACAATGAAATAAAAACCAACGAAACGCTAACAGCACCTATATGTAATGCGGACAGCGTAGGAACTTGGAAGTGAGCCGCTTTTCCGTTCACCGCCAAATTTTTTGATTTGGCTTTTACGATAAAAATTAAAAACAAAATCGGTATAAAGGACATTTTTAATGCTTTTTTAGAGTATATTCTTTCAAGTGGACAAAATTAATGCTCTTTTTATTATACATTATTTTTAGGTTTAAAAT